>ENA-UPTB01000142-UPTB01000142.1-human-gut-metagenome-genome-assembly--contig:-NODE-142-length-74002-cov-17.200568_pt1 | contig 74002 bp, 57 predicted proteins | sample MGYA00250046_ERZ773369 | MGnify/ENA primary metagenome ERZ773369 (study PRJEB29103, sample SAMN06111938) | human gut metagenome | biome: human gut; feature: ankylosing spondylitis patient; material... | reverse complement strand
CAGGGTAGAGGCGCTGCGCACCTCAACCCTGGGCTATGAAATCGCAACTCCTACAGAGTTGCCAAGGGTGCGCACCATCCTCTCACCGCACACCACGGATAACCACACACCCCGACCAACCAACCCATCGCACCCCACGGACACCCACACGCCCCGACCAACCAACCCATCGCACCCCACGGACACCCACACGCCCCGACCAACCATCGCATCGCCCCCTATGGATAACCTCACACCCCGACTGCTCAACAGCAAGAAGTATAAGAAGAACTACATCACCTACGCCGACATCATGGCAGGTGGCACCCTCGAGTTTGTCATGGGCAAGTAGTCTTCCAGAGTCATAGCCAGGGGCAATAGCCCCTGAATCACCCCCAACTGAAGCCCCTCCCCAACCCTCCCCAAAGGGCGGGAGTCCCATCTCACAGTGTTTAAGACACTTGGATGGCGCTCCTTCCCCATGTGAAAGGTCGGGAGGGGCTTCATTTAGACCTGGAATAAACCTCCAACAGCAACGCTGTAAGTGTTGCGATTCCCCAGCCCAGGGTTGCGGGCGAAGCACGCTACCCTGGGTATCCACCCCACCAGCCATGCAACGCTGTAAGTGTTGCGATTAGCCGTAGGCGTTACCCTAAGGGGACAATTATCAAATGTTCCAAACCCGAGAACGTTCCCTCATGGCAAAAATATCATAAAATATAAACCGGGAAAACCACGCTGCGGGTAACGCCTACGGCTAATCGCAACTCCTTCAGAGTAGCTTTATCTTTTATCATTGTACCCAGGGTAGAGGCGCTGCGCACCTCAACCCTGGGCTATGAAATCGCAACTCCTACAGAGTTGCCAAGGGTGCGCACCATCCTCTCACCGCACCCCACGAGCACCCCCCACGCCCCGACAGACCACCCCATCACACCCCACGGACACCCACACGCCCCGACCAACCAACCCGTCACACCCCACGGATAACCACACGCCCCGACCGACCATCGCATCGCACCCCATGGACACCCACACACCCCGACCAACCAACCCATCACACCCCACGGATAACCACACACCCCGACAGACCAACTCTGTGAACCACGTGACCATCGCCACATTTTTTCTGATGACCTCTGCGAAAATTATGACTATCTCCACAAAATTTCTGATGACCTCCATAAATCTCCTGACCATCTCTGCGACGCTGGAGACCACCTCTACAAATTTCCTGACCAACTCCGCCGGCTCGTATCGTCCGAAACGCGTGTCCGTACCTTCCGAAACGTGCATCCGTGCCGTTTGATACGCGCATCCGCGCCATACGATACGAGCCAGCGAAGTGGCTTTTGGCATTACTATCGGCGTCTTCGGATGATGCTAAACGCCATGGCGGCCTTCTCGAACTCACCAATATTAAAAATAAAGGAGATTTATTTTGTAATATCTTCGGTTTGCACACTTTACGGCATAGCCGTGAAGTTAGGCGGCACCTCAATATTAAAAATAAAGGAGATTTATTTTGTAATATCTTCGGTTTGCACTAACTTTACATAAGTTACGGCGGCACCTCAACAATACAAAATGAAAATACATACGTTTTTTCTTTGTATTGTCTTCGGTTTGCACTAACTTTGTGCAGAAAATTACGACAGATGAATTCATCCGATATTATTGGCAAATTGAAAAGCCGTTATCTGTGGGGCAACCTTTGCGCTATGGCACTGGTGGTGCTGGCATTGGTGATAGGGGTGAAGTTCGCCCTCGACGCCTATACCCATCATGGCGAAGCCATAACCGTGCCCAACCTGAAGGATAAGCGTTTTGCCGACGCCGACCGTATCATGGCCGACCTCAATCTGGTGATGGTGGTCAATGATACCGGCTATGTCAAGACTCTCCCTCCCGACTGCATCCTAAGCCAGTCGCCTGCAGCGGGCGACAAGGTGAAGTCGGGACACGTAATCTATGTCACCATCAACTCGCTGCATACCCCAACCCTCACCATTCCCGACGTGATAGACAACAGTTCGCTGCGCGAAGCTATGGCGCGACTCTCTGCCATGGGCTTCAGGCTCGGCACACCCCAACGCGTGCCCGGCGAGAAGGACTGGGTCTATGGCATCACCGTACACGGACGCCATGTGTCGGCGGGCGACCGCGTGGCTGTCGACGACCCGATAGTGGTACAGGCTGGCAACGGCATGGTAGACGAAGCCGACTCCATCAACTTTATCGACCCGTTTGACGAGAACGAGTCGGCGGGCGAGGTGGACGAATTTGAAGAGGTCAAAGCTCCGCCGACGGCAGCCGAATAGGCTCGGGGGCTACACCTTATTATATATATAAAGCATCATGACAGACGAAGACATCAACCTGCAAGATATAGACGAACTCGAAGGCGAACCCCAGCTCTACGAGCACTTCAGATTTGTCGTGGACAGCGGTCAGGAGCCGCTGCGCATAGACAAGTATATGCTCGAAAAGCTGCAGCACTCGAGCCGCAACCGCATACAGCGTGCCGCCGATGCCGGTTTTGTGCATGTCAACGACCGCCCCGTGAAGCGCAACTATCGCGTGCGCCCGGGCGATGTGGTCACGCTCATGCTCGACCGTCCGCGCCACGACACCTCTATCGAGGCCGAGGACATACCACTCGATGTGGTCTATGAAGACAGCCAGCTGATGGTGGTCAACAAGCCCGCCGGTCTCGTGGTTCACCCCGGCGTGGGCAACTTCACGGGTACGCTGGTCAACGCCCTCGCCTGGCATCTGCGCGATGTCGAGGGCTACGACCCCAACGACCCCGAGGTGGGTTTGGTGCATCGCATAGACAAGGATACGAGCGGTCTGCTGGTGGTAGCCAAGACTCCCGACGCCAAGACCAAGCTGGGACTGCAGTTCTTCAACAAGACTACACATCGCAGTTACAATGCCCTGGTATGGGGAAACGTCAAGGACGACGAAGGACGCATCGAAGGCAATATCGGGCGCGACCCTAAAGACCGTCTGCGCATGGCTGTATTTGCGCCAGACTCGGGCATAGGCAAGCCCGCCGTGACCCACTACCGCGTCATCGAGCGGTTTGGCTACGTCACCCTCATCGAGTGCATTCTCGAGACCGGTCGCACCCACCAGATACGCGCCCACATGCGGTCGATAGGCCATCCTCTCTTTGCCGACGAGCGCTACGGTGGCATGGAAATCCTGCGCGGCGAGCGCAGCGCCTCCTACCGCGCCTTTGTGCAGAACTGCTTCTCACTCTGTCCGCGGCAGGCACTCCACGCCCGCACACTGGGTTTTGTGCATCCCACCACGGGCAAGCAGATGGACTTCACGTCTGAATGGCCTGAAGACATGCGCCAGCTCATCGAGAAGTGGCGTACGTTTATCGCAGGAACAACCAAAAATACTTTTGCAGAGAACTAAACAAGGATAAAGATGAAAGAACTGAAAAGAAACATCGCCATCGTTTGCGGCGGCGACTCATCAGAGCACGATGTCTCTATGCGCTCGGCACAGGGCATCTATTCGTTTTTCGACAAAGAACGTTACAATGTATATATCGTGGATGTCAAAGGACAGGACTGGCAAGTGCAGCTCGCCAATGACACCACTGCACAGATAGACAAGAACGACTTCACCTTCGTATGCGACGGCAAGGTCGTCGAATTTGACTACGCCTACATCACCATCCACGGCACCCCCGGCGAGAACGGACTGATGCAGGGCTACTTTGACCTGCTCCATGTGCCCTACTCCACCAGCGGCGTGCTGGTCGAGGCTATGACCTTCGACAAGTATGTGCTCAACAACTATCTGAGAGGCTTCGGCGTCAACGTGGCCGACAGTATCCTGGTGCGCCGTGGCGATGAGATCGACGAGAACGAGGTGGCACGCCGTCTGGGTATGCCCTGCTTTGTCAAACCCGCTGCCGACGGTTCGAGCTTCGGCGTGTCGAAGGTGAAAGAGCCCGACCAGCTGGCTGCCGCACTGCGCGTGGCATTCATGGAGAGCAACGAGGTGATGATAGAGCGCTATATGCAGGGCACAGAGATAAGCATAGGCTGCTACAAGACCAAGGAGAAATCGGTGGTATTCCCCGCTACCGAGGTGGTGACGAGCAACGAGTTCTTCGACTACGCCGCCAAGTACAACGGTCAGGTGCAGGAGATTACGCCTGCCCGCATAGCCGACGCCACCGCCAAAGCCGTGGCCGAGGAGACCAGCCGCATCTATGACATCCTGCACTGCAACGGCATCATCCGCATCGACTATATCATCACCAAGGATGCCGAGGGCAACGACTGCATCAACATGCTCGAAATCAACACCACACCCGGCATGACCGCCACCAGCTTCATCCCACAGCAGGTGCGCGCCGCCGGCCTCGACATCACCCAGGTACTGAGCGAGATTGTGGAGAACCAGTTCTAACCTACAGAACTTCCGCTTATGAAAATTCCTGAACAGTTTGACCCCATCCGTCCGTTTGAACCCGACGAGTTACCGGACGTCTTTGACCGCCTGCTCCAGAACGAGCAGTTCTGCAGCGTGCTGGCCTATTTCTACCCCGACGTACCCAAAGAGGCGCTGGCTGCCAAGATGCACGCCTGCAAGGACAACCTCGATTTCCAGAAGACCTTCTGCTACGGTTTTCTTGTACAGCTGCTGGCGCGGCTCAGCAAGGGATGCGACATCGACATCGCATCGCTCGACACCGACAGCCGCTACACCTTCATCAGCAACCACCGCGACATAGTGCTCGATTCGGCACTGCTCGACAAGCTGCTGATAGACGCGGGCTTCAACACGACATGTGAAATCGCCATCGGCGACAATCTGCTCAAGCTGCCCTGGGTCAAGGACCTGGTGCGCGTCAACAAGTCGTTTATCGTAGAGCGTGCCCTCTCCATGCGCGAGATGCTGATGGCGAGCAAGCGGCTGAGCGAGTACATGCACTTCGTCATCGCCGAGAAGAACGACAACATATGGATAGCCCAGCGCGAAGGCCGCGCCAAGGACAGCAACGACCGCACCCAGGAAGCCATACTCAAGATGATGGTGATGGGCGGCGATGGCTCTATCATAGACCGCCTGAAGCAGCTGCACCTCGTGCCCCTCGCCATAAGCTATGAGTACGATCCTTGCGACTATCTCAAGGCTGCCGAACTGCTGGCGCGCCGCGACAACCCCAGTTGGCAGAAAGGCCCGATGGACGACGTGACAAGCATGCAAACCGGCATCATGGGCTACAAGGGATACATACACTACCAGTGTGCCGACTGCATAGACAGCTACCTCGACACCATCCCGGCAGACACGCCCAAGACCGAGCTCTTCCGCCTCATCGCCGACCACATAGACCGGCAGATATTTGCGGGCTACCGCCTCTATCCCAACAACTACGTGGCGCTCGACCTACTGCACGGCGACTCTGCCCACGCCGACCACTACACGGCTGAAGACAAGGCGCAGTTTGAGGCTTACCTCAAGGGCCAACTGGACAAGATAGAGATGGAGGGCAAGGACGATGCCTATCTGCGCGAACAGATGCTCAAGATGTATGCCAACCCGGCTATCAACCAAATGGGGCTGTGATATGAGATACTGGCTACTGGGCGTAATGGCAGTGGTGATGGCGGCTTGCGAGAGCAGCAGCTACGACTCGGGCGACGGACACTACTCGTATATGCAGGCTGAAATGGTCGACGCATATACGACAGACAAGGGCGTGATAAGCCGCGTGGTGACCGACGAGGGCAAGGCGCTGCAGCTGCAGCCCACGATTACGGCAAAATGGGCGGCAAAGGCCGACACGCTGTATCGTGCCCTGTTCTACTACGACTATCACGACGCAGCCACCACCGTCAAGCCACGCTCTATCGGTGCGGTGCCGGTGTTGCGGCCCATAGAGACCACACGCCCCGACACGCTGCGCACCGACCCGCTCGGACTCGAAAGCGCATGGCGCAGCACTACCGGGCGCTATATCAACATGAGACTGGCGCTCAAGACGGGTGCCAAGGACAACGGAGAGATGGGGCGCCAGACCGTGGGCGTGAAGTGTGACACCCTACGCACGGGCAGCCGCGAGCAGTTTACCTTCACGCTGCTGCACAACCAGAACGGGGTGCCCGAATACTACACCCAGGTGGCGTTTGTGAGCATCCCGCTCGACGAGAGGGCACAGGAAGCCGACATCGTGGTGCGCGTCAACACCTACAGTGGACTCCTGGAGCGCCGATATTAGACTGAAACTCTTACCCCAAACAAAAAAAGATGCACAACATGCTGCTGGCAGCGCGTTGTGCATCTTATATATTATATAATGTATAGTCGTTATACTCCGAGCTTGATGGCGAGCTTCTCAAGCATATCGCGGGTCATGGCGTCGAGGTCGTAGCGTGGACACCAGTCCCACTCCTCGCGCGCACAGGTATCGTCGAGACGGTCGGGCCAGCTCTCGGCTATGCTCTGCTTGAGTGGGTCTACATCATAGACCATCTCAAAGTCGGGCTTGTACTTCTTGATGGCCTGGTATACGGTCTCGGGACCGAAGCTGAGCGATGCAATGTTGAACGCATTGCGGTGAACGAGGCGCGAGGGGTCGGCCTCCATCACGTCGATGGCTCCCTTGAGCGCGTCGGGCATGTAAATCATATCCATCAGTGTGCCCTCCTTGATAGGACATACGAAGCGCTCGCCGCGAACTGCCGAATAATAGATGTCGACAGCATAGTCGGTGGTGCCGCCACCTGGGGGAGTGACGTAGGAGATGACTCCGGGGAAGCGCACGGCACGGGTATCGACGCCATACTTATTGAAATAATAGTCGCTGAGCAACTCGGTGGTAACCTTGGTGACGCCATACATGGTGCGGGGACGCTGGATGGTGTCCTGGGGAGTCATCATCTTGGGTGTAGATGGTCCAAAAGAACCTATCGAGCTGGGTGTGAATACGGCGCAGCCATGTTCGCGAGCCACTTCGAGTATGTTCCAGAGTCCATCGATACCTATCTTCCATGCCAGACGAGGCTTGGACTCGGCCACTACCGACAGGAGCGCAGCCAGATTGTAGATGGTGTCGATATTATACTGCTTTACCACGCTGGCTATCATCTCGCCGTTGGTGACATCAGCCTCGGCCGACGGACCACTCTCGAGCAACTCTCCCTTGGGCTCTGCGCCCTTGATATAGCCAGCTACTACATGGTCGTTGCCATAGATTTTTCTCAATTCACGCGTCAGCTCAGAACCAATCTGGCCTGTAGAGCCGATGACCAAGATATTTTTCATGTGTCAAGTACTTAAAATTATGGGTGCAAATTAACTAATTTTTTTTGAGACTAAGGACAAAAAAGCCATAAAAAAACCTTTTTACCCGCAGATTAACAAAAAAAACAGGCAAACGCTTTTATTTGTCGAAAATAATGCGTTATTTTGTAGTCTAACAAAAACTAAAACGTGAACAAACATGTACGGTAAAATCAAAGAACAGCTCTGCGCTACTTTGGAAAATCTCAAGAGCGCAGGCCTTTACAAAGAAGAACGCATCATCGAGAGCCCCCAGGGTGCTGCCATCCAGGTCAAGGGCGAAGAAGTGCTTAACTTTTGTGCCAACAACTATCTCGGTCTGTCCAACCATCCCCGCCTCATCGAGGGTGCCAAGCAGATGATGGACCGTCGCGGTTTCGGTATGTCTTCGGTTCGCTTCATCTGTGGTACTCAGGACATCCACAAGGAGCTTGAGGCTGCCATCAGCGACTACTTCCATACCGAGGACACCATACTCTATGCCGCCTGCTTCGACGCCAACGGCGGTCTCTTCGGCTCTTTCCTCACCGAGGAAGACGCCATCATCTCTGACGCCCTCAACCACGCCTCTATCATCGACGGTGTGCGCCTGTGCAAGGCCAAGCGCTACCGCTATGCCAACGCCGACATGGATGAACTCGAGAAGTGTCTGCAGGAGGCTCAGGCCCAGCGCTTCCGCATCATCTGTACCGACGGCGTATTCTCGATGGACGGCAACGTGGCTCCGATGGACAAAATCTGCGACCTCGCTGAGAAATACGACGCCCTCGTCATGGTCGACGAGTCTCACTCGGCTGGCGTGGTAGGTGCTACCGGTCACGGCGTGAGCGAACTGTGCAATACCTATGGCCGCGTAGACATCTATACCGGCACACTGGGCAAGTCGTTTGGTGGCGCCCTCGGCGGTTTCACCACCGGCCGCAAGGAAATCATCGACATGCTGCGCCAGAGCAGCCGTCCTTACCTCTTCTCAAACTCGCTGGCTCCCGCCATTATCGGCGCCAGTCTCGAGGTGTTCAAGATGCTCAAGGAAGACAACTCCATCCATGACCATCTGGTAGAGAATGTCAACTACTTCCGCGACAAGATGCAGGCTGCCGGCTTTGACATCAAGCCCACCCAGAGCGCCATCTGCGCCGTGATGCTCTACGACGCGCCGCTCTCTCAGCGCTATGCCAACCGTCTGCTCGAGGAAGGTATCTACGTCACGGGCTTCTACTATCCTGTAGTGCCCAAGGGCGAGGCCCGCATCCGTGTGCAGCTCTCTGCCGCCCACACCCGCGAGCAGCTCGACAAGTGTATCGCCGCCTTCATCAAGGTGGGCAAGGAACTTGGCGTGCTCAAATAAACCCGATTTCGTTTTCAAGATTATAGCCGCAGGCACATTCTCAGTGATGAGGAACGCCTGCGGCGTTTTTGTGTCCAGCCGCGAGACGGGCGGAAAAGATGCCATTTTCCCTGTCTATAGTCAAAAAAAGCGGAAGATAAGTTTGGCATTAACGGAAATTGTCTTAATTTTGTAACCATTGCCATCGGCCATCGGCTATGGCTGTCATCTGAAATACTATACACCAAACCTAACGACTGAACTATGAGTGTACTGAAAGTGAATGCAAGACTTGACAAGTACCTTGCCCAAAGCCTCATCAAGGAGAACGAATATACCGAGACCTACCGTGTGATAGACGACAACGACAACATCTATTTTCTCAAGCTGTATATCCTCAAGAAGACTCCAGAGCGCCTCATGGACACTGCCACGCACGAGGTCTACACCATCGAGCGCTGCAAGAAACTTGTCAACGAAAACATCGTCTCCTTCATCGATTCGGGCAAGGTCCACCTGGACTGCGGAGAGTGCCACTACTTCGTCACCAATTATTTCACCGGCGATGTGCTGATGGACAAGCTCGCCCGCGAAGGCAGGATGGATGCCGACACCGCCCTGAATATATATAGAGGTATTCTCAACGGCCTCGGATACCTACACCGTCAAGGCCTGTGCCACAACGACATCACTCCCCGCAACATCATGCTTTCCAAGGTAGCTGGAGGTATTCCCGAAATCATCGATATGGGGCACACAGCGCCGCGATGCAATGGAAAGACACCCTTTGAGGTGGCAGACCTGGAGGTGGAATACTGCGCCAACGAGACCTTCATGGGCCTCTACGACGAGCAGAGCGACATCTTCTCTGCCACGGCCGTCCTCTACACCATGCTCTTCGGCGCGGCTCCATGGGAGATGACCTTTACCGAGGGCATGACCAGAGCGCGCCGCTTCACGCTCATCAAGGAGAAGCGCAAGTCAGAACAGCTCTCGCTCGAGGGTGTAGACCTCGACGACAAGACCACCCGCATCCTGCAGAAGGGTCTGGCGGTGAAATACGAAGACCGCTTCAAGTCGGTCGAGGAAATCATCAGCCTCATCGACGGCAAACCCTGTCAGGAGACCACTGGTGCCAATGCACCGGGACAATCCTCCGGCCCCACCACCCAGCAGGCAGAAGACAACCCCAACGCCGTAACGTTCAGCGTGGAGCAGCAGAAGGGCAACGGATTTGCCGACATCGCCGGCATGAAGGAACTCAAGGACATGCTCTACAAGCGCGTAATCTTTGTCATCAAGAACAAGGAACTGGCAGAGCGCTACAAGCTCACGCCACCCAATGGCATGCTGCTCTATGGTCCTCCCGGATGCGGCAAGACGTTCTTCGCAGAAAAATTCGCCGAAGAGACGGGCTTCAACTTCCTCATGGTCAAGACCTCAGACCTGGCGAGCATCTACATCCACGGTTCGCAGGAGAAGATAGGCAGTCTCTTCAAGCAGGCACAGGAAAAAGCACCGTCTGTGCTGTGCTTCGACGAGTTTGACGCGCTGGTCCCCAACCGCTCCAACATTGACAACACGAGCATGTCGGGCGAAGTCAACGAGTTTCTGAGCTAGCTCAACAACTGCTCCAAGAAGGGCATCTTTGTCATCGCCACCTCCAACCGCCCCGACAAAATAGACCCGGCTGTGCTGCGTACCGGCCGCATAGACAAGCAAATCTACGTGCCGCTGCCCGACCTCGACGCGCGCAAGGAGATGTTCATGCTCCACCTCAAGGACCGCCCCTACGACGAGACAGCCATCGACGCCCAGCATCTGGCTGAGCTGTCCGACGGATACATAGCCAGCGACATCGCCTACATCGTCAACGATGCAGCCATGACGGCAGCCTTCACCAACCAGCTCATCAGCCAGGAGCTGCTCGAGACCTCCATCCGCAACACGCGGCCCTCGATACGCCCCGAGATGGTCAAGATGTACAAGGAAATAGAAGAGAAGATGCAGGGAGTGGAGCGCCGCAACATGGAACGGCCGCGCATAGGTTTCAACGCCTGACAGAAGCAAGAGAACAATAAACCATATACATCCTAACAACCAAAACCCAAAAATTATGACAAATGTAGATTTAATGAAAGAGTTCCTCAGCTCACAAGGTTTCAAATACGAGCAGGACGAAGACAACGACATCTTCTTCAAGTACCAGATGCGCAACTTCATATTCATGGGCAGCGACAACGACGAGACATTCCTGCGTCTGGTCATGCCGGGCGTCTTTGACGTGACCGAAGACAACCGCGCCGGCGTCCTCGAAGCCACCAACGCGGTGAGCGTCTCGATGAAGGTGGTCAAAGCCACTATCGTCAACGACAATGTGTGGCTCTCTGCCGAGCTGCTGATAGACAGCACGCCCGTCTTTGACGACATTATCCCCAGAGTGCTCGATATTCTGCTTGCCGCCCAGCAGGAGTTCTACAAGCAGATTAACTGACGCTGTCGCCCTGGTCGCCACGGCGACAACCGACCCATACGAAAAAGATGCACAACGCGCTGCCAGCAGCATGTTGTGCATCTTCTTTATATGGACTACGGCCAAGCCGATGGCTCAGCCAGCCCCACTGATATTCTTCCGCCCCGCGGCAAGTGGGTCCTCACAGTTTGCCTTCCTCGCGATAACTGTAGTAGGCGCCATCGGTGACGATGACATGGTCTATCAGTCTGATACGCATAGTCTCACAGGCTTTGCGCATGAGGTCGGTAATGCGGTCGTCATCGCGGCTGGGATGGCAGTTGCCACTGGGATGGTTGTGGCAGAGCGCCATCACGGTGGCATTGCAGAGCAGAGCCTCGCGGAGCGCCACCCTCACATCGACCGCCGTCTCGCTGATACCACCATGGCTCAGCCGCAGCACCTTGATGAGCCTGAACGACTGGTTGGCCAGCACCACCCACGCCTCTTCGACATCGAGGTCCTGCATACGGGGATGCATCTCGCGATAGATGGCGTCGGCGCTGTCCATGCGCGGGCGTTCCTCGGGTCGCGACACCTGTCGGCGACGGCCCATTTCACAGGCGGCCTGAATGGTCACCGCCTTGGCCAGTCCCACGCCCTTGTATCGCTGCAGCTCGGCAAGCGAGAGTTTGCCCAGCTGGTTGAGATTGTTGCCACAGTCGGCCAGTATCTCCTTCATCAGGTCTACAGCGCTCTTCTCGGGGGTGCCCGACCCGATGAGGATGGCCAGCAGCTCGGCATTGCTCAGCGCCGACGCTCCCAGGCGGGCCAGCTTCTCACGCGGACGGTCTTCCTCTGCCCACTGGTTGATACTCAGACTGCCGGAGGTCATTTATAGAAGGTTTTTTCGTAAGCACTGAACTCACTCTTGCCACACACACAGCGCTTCCACCACGCCGAGAGGAAGCCGCAGCCATAGCCCGTGAGCTGGATGAAGGCCGAGGCGATGCTGAGCACACCCACGCGCAGACTGCGCGCCGAGCGGGTGGCGTCGATGCAGATGATGAGCGAATAGAGCACCAGCGGAGCCAGTGCCAACGCCATGAGCCATGGTCCGGCAGTGGTCTGCGGGCAAGCAGCCCATACCCCTGCTCCCACCAGAGCCATCACCACCAACAGCGCCACACCCACGGTGAAGACCATAGGCAGCAGATGGACGAGCTTGAGGCTCTCGGGATATTTCTTGTAGAGGTTGATGCGCGCGATACCGCTGTTGTAGACCTGCCGCCAGAACTTGCGGAAGTCTGTACGGCGCTTGTGCCACACCCAGGCTGCGGGGAAAAGGCGGCAGCGGCATCCTGCCTTGAAGATACGGATAGAGAAGTCGATGTCTTCGCCAAAGCGCATACGCGAGAAACCACCCAGACGCTCATAGACATCACGACGGATGCCCATATTAAACGAGCGGGGATAGAATTTGTCCAGTTTCTTCTTGCCGCCACGTATTCCGCCGGTGGTAAAGAAGCTCGTCATCGAGTAGGAGATGGCTTTCTGCACCGGAGTAAACGACGGATGGGCACTGTCGGGACCACCAAAAGCATCGCACTCACGATCTGCCAGTTCGGCATCTACCGCCGAGAGATAGCCCGGAGGCAACACCACGTCGGAGTCGAGCACGATGAGATACTCTCCCTGCGCCCGCTCCGCACCATAGTTGCGGCTCTGACCAGGGCCCGAGTTCTCCTTATTATAATAGTGCAGGTCTAACCTGTCGGCATATCGGTCGCACACGTCGCGGCAAGGCACTGCCGACCCGTCTTCGACCACCACCACCTCAAAGTCACGACACTCCTGGCGCGTAAGGCTGTCGAGCAGTTCGTCGACCTCATCGGGACGGTTGTAGACGGGTATGATAAAACTATATTTCATGTCAGTAGTACAGATAGGATTGATGGTATTGAAACGCAGACAACCTATATCTCAGAACACCCACCATGGTGGCCCCGGAGATATAGGTTGTCACAAAAGTATAGGGTGCTGCGCGATTACTCGCTTACACGACCCAGATAGCTACCATCACGGGTATCGACCAGGATGGTCTCGCCCTCGTTGATAAACAGAGGCACGCGCACGGTGGCACCCGACTCGAGAGTAGCGGGCTTGGTGGCGTTGGTAGCGGTGTTACCCTTTACGCCGGGCTCGCTGTGAGTAATCTTCAGAGTAGTCTTTACAGGCATCTCGGCGAGCAGGATAGTGCCGTCAGTTGTATCGGTTACAACCTCTACCACATCACCTTCCTTCATATACTCCACACCGGTAATCTGGTGTGCAGGGATTGGAATCTGCTCGAAAGTCTCCTGATTCATGAAGATACGGCCTGTGGCATCCTCATAAAGATACTGGTAAGGACGGCGCTCCACGCGAACATCCTCGAGCTTGAAACCAATCTGGAATGTACGCTCAAGCACACGGCCGTCAGCAACATTCTTCAGCTTGGTTATCATTACTGTGTTACCCTTACCCGGCTTTCTGTGCTGGAAGTCGATGCAAGTCCAAATCTTGCCATCCATGCGGATGCAAGTACCGATTTTGATTTCCTGTGAGTTAATCATATTGTTATTATAATGTTGTTGTCTGCTAAAAGCGGTGCAAAGTTACTACTTTTTTATAAAAAAACATCTAATTCTGACCGAAAAATGTCTGAGTTCTTTGTTATTTCAAAAATTATGCGTACTTTTGCAACCCAAAAAGGCGTCTATGCTTCCACCGGCATCATGGCCAGGGAGACGGCAGCCGTTTCAGAGACAGAAATAATAACAAATAAAAGATAAGCATAAGATGAAAAGAACATTTCAGCCACACAACCGTCGTCGTGTAAACAAGCACGGCTTCCGTGAGAGAATGGCAACAAAGAACGGCCGCCGCGTATTGGCTTCTCGCCGTGCTCATGGTCGCAAAAAGTTAACCGTTTCTGACGAGCACCACGGCAAATAATGTCGTTGACGTTAATCCGAAACAAAAAGGAGCGAAGATTACCACATCTTTGCTCCTTTTTGTTTATACCCCTATCACTCCGGCACACGCATCTCTCGCTGCTGACATCCTCTCCGCCAGCGCCATCACTCCTACCTCCCCTGCTATCTACCTGACCACCATTACCACGACCACGCAACAAAGGCACGCAAACCCGTATCGGACGACACGAGTCGCCAGTGATAATCATAAATCTTGTGGAGGCAGTGGGCACGGGAGTAGCGGAAAGCAGAAGAGAAGGGAATACTGGTGGCGTGAGGCTGGCGGCTGGCTGAGAGACAGCCGAGGCGGCTCCGAGGCGGCGGAGGCAGATGACGGCAACCAGGCAGAACAAAAAAAGCGGAGGGTCTCTGCTGACTCTCCGCCTGACTGGCATTGGTCGGGATGAGGCGACTCGAACGCCCGACCCCTACGTCCCGAACGTAGTGCGCTACCAACTGCGCTACATCCCGAATGCGGATGCAAAGGTAAATGAAAAAACCGACAATCGAGCAAAAAACCATGAAAAAATTGCCTGTGCCACTCAAAATGAGTACCTTTGTAAACCAATACAAAGGTATAGCTATTAACAATCTAAACAACAGACAATGAAAATGTATCGCAGACTGGGTCTGCTAGCGGCACTGGTAATGATGACGTCGGCAGCCTTTGCACAGATGACCCTGGTGAGCAAGGGTAAGGCCAAGGCGTATATCGTGCTGGCCGAAGACAACAGTGTTAACCGCGAAGCAGCCGATATGCTGGCGCGGTTTGTCAACAAGATTTCAGGAGCACAGCTGGAGATAGCTCCCACCAAGGCCAAAGGTGGCGCCATCGTGATAGGCGAAGCCGCAGCCACTCCCGCCGAGGACGGCTTTGAGCTCGTCTGCAAAAACGGCGCGCTGCACATCAAGACCGGTGGCGGCAAGGGTGCCGTCTATGGCGTGGTAACTCTGCTGGAGCGCTATATGGGCGTAAGCTACTATGCCTACAAGGCCTACACGCTCACCCCTTCGGTCAACATCGAGTTGCCCGAAATCGAGATGAGCGACAAGCCCGCCTTCCGTTTCCGCCAGACCCACAGCTACGGCTGTCAAGACCCCGACTTTGAGCGCTGGTTCCGTCTGGAGAACAGTCAGGACGAGTTTGCAGGCAATCTGTGGGTACATACCTTCAACCGCATCCTGCCCTCGTCGGTCTATGGCGAGAAGCACCCCGAATACTATTCGTTCATCAACGGCAAGCGCCGCCCCGGAAGCCACAGCCAGTGGTGTCTCTCCAATCCTGAGGTCTACGAGCTGGCCGTGCAGAAGATAGACTCTATCTTCAAGGCCAACCCCGGCATGAAGATGATTAGCGTAAGCCAGAACGACGGCAACAACACCCAATGCCACTGCGAGGCCTGCGCCAAGATAGAGGAGTACGAGGGTGCCCCCTCGGGTAATCTTATCCGCTTTGTCAACAAGCTCGCCAAGCGCTTCCCCGACAAGCAGTTCTCTACCCTCGCCTACCTGTACAGCATGCACCCACCCAAGCATGTAAAACCGCTGCCCAACGTCAACATCATGCTCTGCGACATAGACTGCAAGCGCGAGGTGCCTCTGACCGACAACGAGTCGGGCCGCGACTTCATGCGGGCGCTCGAGGGCTGGAGCAAAATCAGCAACAACATCTTCGTATGGGACTACGGCATCAACTTTGACAACATGGTGGCTCCCTTCCCCAACTTCCACATCATCCAGAAGAACATACAGCTCTTCAAGGAGCACCACGCCACCATGATATTCGAGCAAATCAACGGCGGCCGCCAGCGCGGTACCGACTTCGGCGAGATGCGTGCCTACATGATAGCCAAACTCATGTGGGACCCCTATCAGAACGCCGACTCGCTGATGCGCACATTCATGAAGGGATACTATGGCGCAGCTGCACCTTATATATATAAGTACCAGATGATGCTCACCGGAGCGCTGCTGTCATCGTCGACACCGCTGTGGATATACGACTCACCCATATCCCACAAGAACGGCATGCTCAACGACCGTCTGATGAAGGTCTATGCCGAGATATTCGACCAGGCCGAGGCTGCCGTGGCCGGCGACAGCACCCTGCTTGCCCGTGTCCAGACCGCCCGTCTGCCTCTGCGCTACAGCGAGCTGGAAATAACCCGCACCAAGAACGGCCAGGACGCCGAAGCCACCAGCCGCAAGCTCGAGATATTCCGTGAGCAGTGTGCCAAGTACGGCATCACCAGCCTCAACGAGCGCAACAACCGCTACGACGACTACTGCGACCTCTACAAGAAGCGCTTCCTGCCCCACCCCGACACCAACAAGGCTTCCGGCGCCAAGGTGATATGGCACAGCGCTCCCGACAAGGCCTACCAGCCCATCGCCGACAAGGCCCTGACCGACGGACTCTATGGCGGCACTACCTTTGTGGAAAGCTGGGTAGGATGGGAAGGCCGCGACGCCGACTTCGTGCTCGACATGGGCGAGGCCAAGACCTTCAGCACCGTCACCACCGACTTCCTGCAGCAGCTGGGCGCATGGGTATTGCTGCCCAAGAGCATCAGCTACTCGTACTCGATGGACAACAAGACCTTTACCGACATGGGCCGCATCGACTTTGCCGAAGACAAAGACATACAGGTCAAGTTTATCCCCGGCACCGTGGCCGCCGCCCAGCCCGTAACCGCCCGCTATGTGCGCGTCAAGATTGAGACCATCGGCGTATGTCCTCCCTGGCACTACGGAGTGGGCTACCCGGCATGGTTCTTTATCGACGAGGTTGTCGTAGAGTAAAAACTATAGCACCCAACATAAAATAACCGCCGACAGTGGCTGATATACAAAATTATTGTTGTAACTTTGGATAAAATCGCAAACCTTTTGTAAATAAAGGCAGTTCCAAGGATTGAGAAAAATTAGGGTTACGAACTGGCAACGGTTCTCATTTCCTCATTCTGCCATGATTTGCTAATCAAAGAACTCCCGACTCAGAGCCACCAGCCTGTTTCCATGGCTCTTTGTCGGGGGCAAAGGTAATACTTTTATTTGAAACCGCCAAATCTTATACATACAATTTACGGGGCTTACCGCCATATCGGTTCCTTTCGCCAGTCTCCCGTGAATCCGTATTTGTAATAAGGTATGCTTGTGTTGTTGTCAATCAAGGCAAGCAGTTTCTCTTTTATCTGGTTCTCTGGATATACTGCATTGCAGAGATAGAGCATGGCAGTAATAACTCCATACGGCTTTTTCTTTTGATTGTCCGTTAATGGATTCAGTAACCACTTGTCACGATGTCCTTTGGGGTTGGTCACTTGTTTGGCAAGGCTACGGTTCCAAAGACGTGAGTGGTGGGCAATGATGTTACGAAGCACAGAAATGGCTTCCAGCCAACTGGATAGCTCTTTTGCGGAATACAGCCCGAAGTCGTTGGCAATGGCAGCACGTTCTGGCAACTGGCTCTTTAAGTTCTTGTACATTTTGGAGAGTGTGCCAAAGGTGGCACTTTCGAGAATCATCCATGCATCAGGATTGTCCCCCTCCATTGACTCCCAATCCCAATTAGGGTGCTCAGATATATACTCTTTGGCAAAAGGCTCAGTGCTACGGTCAAACTCATGTTTGAGGTCAAGCACGAAATCCTCGTAGTAGTCCTTACGCTCAAAAAGAGAAGAATCCAAATACCATAGTCAGCTACCCTTCGCCTGAGACAGATGGTTGATAATCTTCGCTCTCAGTGCCACCTCTATTATTTCAATGGCATCAAAGAGAATCAGGCGGAGGCTGCGGTCGAAGTTGTATCGGGCAATCACATCATCAAAAGATGCATCTTCCTTGAAATCGTGTTCCGTGCTCTCATCTCTCATATCCGTCCAATAGTATTTCAGACGGAAATAACTGATGTGCGCCAAACACTGCTTGGTTTCCTCTTCATTGCTAAACGCCATACCTCTTGAACGGAGCAGGCGGATTTGTTCATCTATTGTGCGTGGCTTCTGATTGCTCATTGCTGTTTATAAAAAAGTGACCCGCCAGCAGATCTACGGGATGCCGACGGGTTCTGTTATCGTTTGATTCGGACTGTCTTATCCGAGAATCTTCCTATTTTCGTGGGCAAAGATAGCATATTTTCTTGAATTACGCAATATTTTCATAAGTTTTTTCACTAAACGGCTTTAATTCTATCAATTCTTCAGTATCTTTGCACCGAGTTTCGCAAGAGACACGACATATTAGATGCTCAATTTCATCTCGAATCTGCACCTCGAAAGAATGAGAGCTACCTATACACGTTGAAGTGTACGCATAAGCGTGGACTTCACCATAGTGTATAGAGGCAGTGCAGAGCCTGAGATGAATATGGCAGGGGTCTGCGCTTTCTTTCTGCTTGACTGTTAGTGCTGATTTCCCATTGAGAAGATAGTAGTAACTAAAGATAAAGATTATGAGCAAGAAAATCATTTTAGCCTGTATGTGCGTCTTGACACTTGGCGCGTGTAAGAAAGACTATCAGAAGTTGGCGACGGAGTTTGAGCGTGCGTTGCCAGACACGGTGGAAGTGTTAGCAGAACAGATTAATGAAATCGACCACTTTGTCTATTACAAGAACAAGAATAATACGGAGTTAATTCGTTATAACCTTGAAACTGAAAGCAAAGAGGACATCAAGCCTACATTGGAAGATGGAGAAAGTATCTATGGCATCTATATGGGAAAAGAGAATATATCTTTCTTAAAACATGACATTTCAGAGTATGGTTCGTCTACATCTACACTTCTTCTATACAATTTGAAGACTCAAAAATTCAAAGAGATAGAATCTTTTTTTGGTGCAGACCCAGTTGATGCGTATGCAGACGAAAAGGACAAAACGATTACGGGGTTTATTGGGATGAAATATGCACCAACGGTGAAATATGTATATGATTTTGACGGAAACAAAATATCAGAGGAAGCAGAACAAGTTGAGGCATTCAATCCAGATGATATACTTGAAGATGTGTCTGTGGCAAGCACCCAAAGACAACAAGAAACACCGCTGCAGGAATTTCGTTGCAGAAAATGTGGCCAACGTGTTGCCGCAAGAAATACAATAGAAGCGGATATAAAAGCCCGCTATGGTTGTGAGCCTGCTGGTAGTAGTCATTCGTGGGATTACATACAATTTTGAAATGAAATACAACGAGCGACTAGATGATCTTTTCAGCCGATGGATGGAAAGCCTTGATGAAACACAGAAACCATTGTTTTGCAAAGACGGGCTAATGTTGAAAGCCGACAAGCCCGTAGAGTATGTAGATGAGCGATGGGACAATGCGACGAGGCGTGTGATGTTTCTGCTGAAAGACAAAAACACGCCTGACGGAGATGACACTAGACTATGGCTGATTGATGAGCAGAATGGAGCGAACAACAGACGGCTCTCTGGCGGGAAGGTTGGCAAAACTGGATTTCTACCGAACATTGCGCGAATGCTCTATGGTTTGCTGGAGTTGGGACCAGACTATAGGATTACATTTGACGAAGTGAAACGCACAAAGAGAGACAAGGTGAGGATGATCTGGAACACTGAGCCTTTCGCCTTTATCGAATCAAAGAAACTGGCAGGTTATTCGTGGGTGTCAAGTAAGGCGGTAGCAAAAGCGATGCTGAAAGATGAAGCTTTTCTAAATGAGGAAATAGACATCCTGCGCCCCAATATTATCGTCTGCTGTGATGCGGACGATTCGCAGTTCAATTATATCACCCATAACTATCTTGCAGGCAGAGAGACTGAGAAGATAGAGTATGATTATCCAGATGCGAAGATGAAACCCTGTTGCCTGTGGTACTATCCTAAAGAGCACATTGCCGTTATCAAGTCCTATCATCCTTCACGCATCGGCAAGGCAGATTGGATGATATTCGAGCGGGTTATCAGTCCTTTCCATGAGTTAGTAAAGAGAGGTATTTTCTAAAAAAACAACGTAATATGGCACAGAAAGTTAAAACGAGCGAGCGGTACATCAGAATTAGTGATAGCGGCCACAGTTTGGATATATCAAGCGATGGACGAAACTGGACGAATTGTTTAGGAACAACCGAAGTGTCTGCTACATACCAGGATTTAATATCCTACAAAGGCTATGTACTGGCAATAGTCAAAGACCATTTTTATTGCATGAAGATTCTGGATAGGCTGGGGACTGTGAAATTCAGTAGCAGTCTGAGGGAGAAAATCATACGCTTCGAATATGGTGAAGACAATCTTTTGCATGGGTATGACGAGAACGAAACAGACTTCGTCCTCAATGAATTTGACATTAGATTCAGTCGTTTTTCGTGGATAAGGCACGACAAGTGGAAGGAAGAGCAGAAACGGAAAAGCGAAAAAGATGAGAAAGAACGGAAACGCAAGGAATGGGAGAAGGAGAAGGCTGTGAAGAAGGCGAGTAAGTCGCAGAGTCCAAAGAACTATTCCAAGCGGTCTTATAGTAGCGTAAGTTCTACAGGCGGAAAAGAGTTAGGTTGTTTAGGCAATTTATTTGTCGGTATCGGAAGCTGTTTGGGAACAATCTTGATTATAGCGTTTCTCATCTGGGTGTTTATGAAAGTATTATCGTAGTTCTTTGAAAGATGGAATAAGACAAACGCCTTGAAAAATATGAATCACCCCTCTCAGAATATTACTTGAGAGGAGTGATGCTATTACAATTTCATTCCCTTTCGCTGTTTGTACTCAAATCCGAACTGCTCCTTAAACCATTGGACAATGGGAGTCTCGTTGATATGCAGGAACAAGTTTCGATTCTCGTCTTTTATCACTTTTGCCGTGACATTATCGGCAAGTGCGTTACGCCTATACTCATTGGAGTGAAGCCAGCCACTATAGTTGATGGTGTGACCATGCATCAGTTTGTCGGTCTGTTCCATGTTGAAGCCACACTCCAGACACTCACGTTCCATGTTGAGGAAACGTTTGAAACTTGGGAACCACTTGTAAGCCTTGTCAATGATGCGCTTCAGGTTGCTTACCTCCTGCTGGTGCTGTTCAATGGTGCGGTTGAGTTCCCTTGTGTGGTTGTCCTTCAACTTCTGCATATCGGAGTGGAGTCTTTCAATCTGTCCGTTCAACTCGTCCACCTCCTTGTATAGTTGGGCTTTCTCCTTCTCCAGTCGGCTCACCTTGTTACCCCCAAGAAGAGAATTGATTCCGTTGAGTGCTGCCGCAGCGGTCTTAGTGGCAGAGTTCTTTAGTTCCTCCGTCTTTGCCTCTGCCCTGATGCGGACAAGGTTTTTCTTTGCCTGTTCCGCCTCCGCTATCACCTCTCTTGCCTTTTCCCGTTCTTCAAGCAGTTGCGTAACGTTAGCCTGCAAGTCCTCGCCCTGTGCAATCAGGCTTCGGTAATACTCATGCGTGGATATGTGCTGCGCCTCTGAGCCTTTGATGCCTCGTTGCAGTCCGTATACCGCCATCTGCTCAGCGTAGGTGTCTTGGTAACGTATCAAGTTGGCACGGCTCATCACCTCGTCGGCACACAGACGGGGCGCTGGGGCTTTCGTCCTGTATCTCTTCTTGGCGGTCTGCTCCTTTTTCTGTTTCTTGCGTTCTTTCTGTACGATCGGGACGATGGTGGCATGGATATGCGGTGTTTCCTCGTCCATGTGCAGGACAGCCGAAACCACATTTTCCACTCCGTATGTCTTACGGAGCCAGTCAATGTTATCCTTGCACCATTCATCCAGTCTGCCCGTCTGCTCTATTTGCTCCATGTCAGCATGGGTGCCAGTGAGTACGACGCGGATGGCCTGTACCTGGTTCTTGCCTATCTTGCGCCTGAGCCCTGCCGTATCAAGGCGGTGCTGGATGGCTGCCGTCCGATTGCGGACACCATCTGGGAACTGGATGAGTTCACGATTGAGGTGCGTCCTTGTCGGGTCGGCATTCTTTGGCTGTATGGTTCTCTCAATGTGGGCAGACATGCCACTGTCCGTTCCCTTTGCTTTCTCTAAGTGTAATACTGCGTATCCCATTCCTTGTTAAGATTTATTCGTTTGACATTTCGTTTTGTTGGTCTCTCGTTCCTGTTTGTGTTCGGCCACTGCCGACGATTCTGGCAGGGTGTCCAGAGGGGTGCAACACCTCGGCCTATTGGGGATTTTTAGCACAAACGTGTTTGTGCGGCTCGGAAAATCCCCTAATAGGCTACGGTATTTCCCGACTCGTGGAAATATCCGTACCTGCGTCAACTTCAAGCCTGTCGCATATTGCTTTGCCTGTTGATTGATAAATCAGTAAATCAGCAAATCAATAAATCATAATATCATGCAAGCACTCAATCAATAGTTCTATCAATCATGCAATCATTAGATGGTACGTTAGAGCGTTAGTGCGTTAGTACATTCAAACATTAGAGCGTTCCAACATTAGAGCATTCCAACATTAGAGCATTCCAACGTACCATCTATTTACAGATGCCGTCACTCGACTAACTTGTCATGCCATTGATTGAGGTTAGAATCACCTCAAATGGCTTATGGTTACGGCTGATACGCTCCATCAGTTCCCTGCGAACTGCCCTTGCCTGATCGGAATTCAGGCGAAACGCAAGCAGCAGAACGACCTCCATATTATACACGATGACATGAAGGTTGTCTCTCTTCTTGATTGTCTGCTCTGCCTCGAATGGCTTTACCAACTCCTCTTTGTAGAGGGCTTTGATGGCATTCCTCAGTTTGGGGATGAATACTCCAAACAAGTCCACCAGTTCGGACTCGCTCATCCAAATCTCTCCACTCGGTATAGTCAGTTCGGTGTACTCACTATTTTCACTCCACTTGATGATATTTCTCTGTTCCATATCCTTACACTGTTTTGATATTACTGAATGACTGATTTAACTTGTTACCCAGCAAGGTTAGGTCGTTGTCTAACTTCTGTGTGGTAATGCGGGCATAAATCTGGGTCGTGACAATGTTGGTGTGCCCCAACACCCTGCTTACGCTCTCTATGGGCATGCCATTGGTTAAGGCCATGGTGGCAAATCCATGTCTTGCGCAGTGTGCGGAAATCGGCTTGTCAATGCCGCACTCTTTCATCACGGGTTTCAGTTTCTTACATACGCTCCAGTAGTTCACCTCGCCAAATACCGACTTGGGATTTTCCTTCGGATAGTTGCGGTAACGCTCTATGATTTGCAAGGGAACCTCCAGCAGTTTCACTTGATAAGGTACGCCCGTTTTGTGACGCTTGCCGACAATCCATTTCTCGCCGTTCACCTCCACGATGTTGTCCGTAGTCAGTTCCTTCAAGTCCACGAACGACAGGGCGGTGAAGTTCATAAATACGAAAAGGTCGCGGACAAAGGCAAGATTGGCATCCTCAAACTCATGTGCCATCACTTTCTTCAGTTCCTCTTCTGTCAGGAAAGTACGCTCCTTGCACTTGGGGCTGATATGGAACTGTGCAAATACATTGCGCTGTATCTTGCCGTTGTCATGGGCACGGCCTACTACTCCTTTCAGGTGCATACACGACAGCCAGATAGTTGACTTTGCCAAGTTGCGGTCGTTGGCAAGGTACACGGCAAACTCCTTGATGAAGTCGGGTGTCAGTTCCTGCATGGAAATGTCACTGCGCCGGTGGCACATCTGCAAGAAGTTCGCTACATAGTTCCTTGACCTCAACTGCAACTTGTATGTTCCCAAAGCCCTGTCCTTACCGACACGGCGTTTGAGATTTGCCAAGTCCTTGTCGAATGCTCCTAACAGGGTCTCGTATTCGCTGCCGAAACCCTGATAGGCATTACGCACCATTTCAGCCGTGACGAATGCCTCACGGTCTGACAGGTGCTGATAGTGCTTGATAATCTGTGCCTTGATGTTGTCAAGGTCACGATTCAGATCAAGAGCCTCCCTGCTTCTGCCCTTTGCACAGTTGCCCTTCGCGTCCCATAACGACAGTGGGATGCTCCGCTTGCAACTGAACTGGCTTTGTGTTCCGTTGATGGTGATTCTGCCCATCACTGGCACGATGCCGTTCTTTACCTTACTCTTGTTCGCATAGAACAATACCGAAAAAGTGCTTCTACTCATCTTCTAATTCCTTTTTAAATTCGGGCTGCAAAAGTAATACCTTTCTGGGAATAAATTGCTACGCAAATCACGGCAGATTTAGGAAAGAAAAACGCAGAATGTGAAAACGGTTCGAACTGCCCTGATATGTCACGATTTGCGCAGGTCGTTAAGAAAGTTTAACTATCTGACATAGTACTATCAGGGTTACGAATTGGAAACCTAATTCATTCCGCAATCCGCCTCGATTTGCTTAATGCCACTTTGCGAAATTTCCTCGTTTTGCGCTCAAATGCCTTTATTTATGGGCTGAACTGCGTTAATCATCCAAAAATGCTTTGCCACGTCAGCATTATTTTGTATATTTGCATGCTGCTTCGGCGGTTATTTTGTATACACGATGGACTATTCGGAGAAATTGGTAGTAAACGGTTTGCGCAAAGGAGATACAAAGGCTTTCAAGTATCTCTATGATACCCACTATCAGGTGCTTTGCCACTTTGCCAGCCGCTATCTGCGCGACGACTATCTCGCTGAGTCGGTGGTGGTCGACGTGATGTTCCATCTCTGGGAAAACCACGAGCGCATAGAGGTCGAAGTGTCGCTGCGCAGTTATCTTATCCGCTGCGTGCGCAACAGTTGTCTCGACCATCTGCGCAAGAACCGCGAGAAATACGAAATCGCCACCGAGGCCATCCCCCCTTCTTCAGACAAAACCATGGTGACGGGCAACGGCGAACAGCCGCTGGGCCAGCTGCTGGACAAGGAGCTGGCAGAGAAGCTGGACGAAGCCATAGCCGCCCTGCCTCTGGAATGTCGCACGGTGTTTGAGCTGAGCCGCTTTGCCGGCAAGAAGCATGCCGAGATAGCCCTCGAACTGGGCATATCGGTCAACACGGTGAAGTATCACATCAAGCACGCCCTGCAGATGCTCAACGAGCGGCTGGGGCGCTACATCGTGATGGCACTCTCGCTCCTGAGCATACAGTAATCAATCACAACATAAAGCAAGAAACCACATGAAAAGACATGGACTATTATTGTGCCTGCTGGTGCTGATGCTCCAGGCCATGGCGCAGAAGACAGACTACACCCGACTCATCACCCAGGGCGTGACCTATACCGGACGCACCCTCGCCCATGCTGACGGCAGCGTCAGCTTCGACTGGATAGGCGTATATGCGCAGACCGACTTCACCGGCGGCACCATCGCCGTAGACATGAGCAGCACCCGTCCCTGCTACTTCAACGTATTCATCGACGGAGAGTGGACCCAGAAGATATTTGCCGACAGTCTGAGCCACCAGCGCATCGTGCTGGCAGAGAAGTTGGGCAAGGGTACCCACCGTCTGCGTCTGCAGCGTGCCTGCGAGGGCAACGGCATCACCACCATCCACGGTTTCTACGGTGCCAAGGGTGCGCGGCTCAAGGCCGTGGAGCGCAAGAGCCGCATGATAGAAATCTTCGGCGACAGCTACACCTGCGGTTACGGCTCTGACTCGCCCACGCAGAACGAGCACTTCAAGATAGAGACCGAGAACGTGGACCACGCCTACGGCTGCCTCATAGCCCGCTACTTCGACACCGACTATGCCATCCAGGCACACTCGGGACAGGGCATGGTGCGCAACTACGGCGACAAGAAGCAGCGCTCTGACTACAGCATGCTGGACCGCCACACCAAGGTGTATGACAACGACAAGACGGTGGAATATGACTTCAAGGCATACCGCCCCGACATCGTGCTCATCAATCTCGGCACCAACGACTTCTCGCGTGAGGTCACTCCCACTCCCGACCAGTATGTGGGCAACTATGTCAAGATGATCAAGAGTCTGCGCAGCCACTACGGCAACGTGCCCATACTCTGCATCATGCCCCACTCTGCCCGCAAATATCTGCAGGCTTGCTTCCCCATCCTGCGCGAGCGCTGCTATGACGACAAGCAGGTCTACTTTGCCGAACCCATGCTCGAGGTGCTGCGCGACGGACGCGACTATGGAGCCGACGGCCACCCCAACTACCAGGGCCATCGCAAGATAGCCATGAAACTGATACCGCAGATAAGCCGTATCATGGACTGGAAGATGGAAGACAAAATCGTAAAATAACCAAACTACAGTATAATGAGAAAAGTAATGATGACACTGGCCTTGGCGCTGGGCCTCACTGCCGCAGCCGCCAATGCCGACTATAGGGTAGTACCGCTGCCAAGAGAGATTGCCGCAACCAAGGGCGGCGCGTACAGGCTGAACGGCGAGACCCGTATAGTGTATCAGGGCGACGCCGACATGGCGCGCAACGCCATATTCCTGGCAGAGTATATCGCTGAGAAGACAGGAATGAAACTCACCACCGCCGTGGCCGACAAGAAAAACCAGCGCGGCAACATCGTGCTGCGCACCGACGCCAAGATGAAGGAGGCCGAAGGCTACCGCATCGAGGTATCTGCCCGTGGCATCACCATCAGCGGCGCCACAGCCCAGGGCGTCTTCTACGGCATACAGACCCTGCGCAAGAGTCTGCCCGTGCTCACCCAGACCGAAGAGGTGACTCTGCCCGCCGTGGTCATCAACGACGCACCCCGCTTCGCCTATCGCGGCATGCACCTCGACTGCTCGCGCCACTTCTTCTCTGCCGACTTTGTCAAGCAGTATATTGATATGCTGGCGCTGCACAACATGAACCGCTTCCACTGGCATCTCACCGAAGACCAGGGATGGAACATCGAAATCAAGAAGTATCCCCGTCTGACCGAGGTGGGCGCTTGGCGCAGCGGTACCACCGTGGGCCGCAACTCCGATGTAGACGACCACGTGCGCTATGGTGGCTTCTACACCCAGGAGCAGGTGCGCGACATCGTGAAGTATGCTGCCGACCGCTATATCACCATCATCCCCGAGATAGACATGCCCGGCCACATGCTGGCAGCACTTGCCGCCTATCCCGAACTGGGCTGCACCGGCGGTCCCTATGAGGTGGGCCACTACTGGGGCGTGTACCGCGACATCCTCTGTGGCGGCAATCCCAAGACCTATCAGTTTATCAAGGACGTGCTCGACGAGGTGTGCGACCTCTTCCCCTCCGAGTACATACACATCGGCGGCGACGAGGCTCCCAAGATGCGTTGGGAGAAATGTCCCAAGTGCCAGCAGATGATAAGCGACAAGGGTATCGTGGCTGGCAACAAGCAGAGCAAGGAAGACCGTCTGCAGGGATATTTCGCTACTGAAGTGCAGAAGTATCTGGCTGCTAAAGGCCGCAAGATCATAGGTTGGGACGAGCTGTTGGAGTGCAACGTAGACCAGTCGGCCACCATCATGTCATGGCGCGGAGCCGAGCCCGGCGCCCAGGCAGCCGCTCTGGGTCACGACGTCATCATGACGCCCAACAGCCACGCCTACTTCGACTACTACCAGACCGCCAACAACCACAACGAGCCTCTGCTCATCGGCGGCGATCTGCCTATAGAGAAGACCTACAGCTTTGAACCCATCCCCGAAGGCACTCCGGCAGAAGCCGGCAAGCATATCCTGGGCGTGCAGGCCAACCTGTGGAGCGAGTACATCGTGTCCGAGTCTCTGGCTGAGTATCAGGTGCTGCCCAGAATGGGTGCGCTGAGCGAGGTGCAGTGGATGGAGCCCGCACAGAAGGACTTCAAGAACTTTGTGAAACGTGTGGAGTGTCTGCGCGCCATCTACGAACTCAAGGGCTACACCTATGCCAAGCATCTCTGGCCCGAAGAGCACCTCAAGGGTTCGCGCGAGCTGTAGCCCCACGGCCCGGAAGGGATAAAACAAGAAGAGGATGAACCCCTCCATCATGAAGGTTCATCCTCTTTTATGTGTAGTAGTCCCGCCGAGAATCGAACTCGGATCAAAGGTTTAGGAAACCTCCGTTCTATCCATTTAACTACGGGACCAACGCAACTGCAAAGGTAAGCATATTAATCAAAATATAAGAAAAAATATCGATTTTTCTTTTGACGCGTTAAACCATTGGTACGCCAAATGCATCAAATAGATTGTATGAAACGACTATACATATTATTATTGTTCGCCCTCGCCACGATGACCATCATGGCGCAGGGAGTGATGAAGGGCCGCATACTGGACAAGGCCCACAGCACCCCACTCGAATTTGTCAACATTCTGGTGGTAGCCCAGAGCGACACTACCAAAATCATCGGCAGCGCCATATCCGACGCCGACGGCAAGTTTGCCGTGCGCAACCTGAAGGAAGGCAAGTACGTGGCACAGCTGTCATACCTGGGCTACAAGTCGATAAGACGCACATTTGCCATCACGGCTGCCGCGCCCACCGTGTCGTATGCCGTGCTCTACATGGCTGAAGACGCCCACATGCTCAAGGAAGTAAAGGTGACGGGGCAGCGCGCCACGATGAAACTGGAGGTAGACCGCAAGTCGTTTGACGTGAGCCAGCTGGTATCCAATTCGGGCCAGGCTGCCTCAGACGTGCTGGACAACATCCCCTCGGTCGAAGTAGACAACGACGGCAATATCTCGCTGCGCGGCAATGAGAGCGTAGAGGTGTGGATAAACGGCAAGGCCAGCGGTCTGACCAGCGACAACCGCGCGCAGATATTGCAGCAGTTGCCCGCAGAGAGCATCGAGCGCATAGAAATCATCGACAACCCCTCGGCCAAATTCTCGGCTGAAGGTTCGGCGGGTATCATCAACATCGTGCTGAAGAAAGACCGCAAGGCAGGCTACTACGGTTCGGTAGAGGCGGGTGCCGACACCCGCGGCGGCGCTACGACGAGCTTCAACATCAATATGAACAGCGGCAAGCTGGACGCTTATCTCAACGTGGGCTACCGCCACCGCAAGAACCGCGGACACAGCCAGAGCGAGCAGTATTTCCCCCAGACCTCGCAGTATCAGCGCTATGCCGCCGACAACGACCGCATGGGCAACGGCATCTTCTCGCGGGCTGGCATCACGTGGCACGCCACCAAGAAAGACGACATCTCTCTGAGTGGTATGATTATGGACGGACGCCACAAGAACTGGTCGCTCACGCCCTACCAGTATGGCACTACAGGCAGCAGTACCCCCGACCGCATCATGACCCGACGCACATCGGGCATAGGCAATATGGATATGCTCTACGGAGAGTTCAACTACCGCCACAACTTCACCGACAAGCACTATCTGGACTTTGTGGTGGGACTGAGCAAGTGGAAGAGCGATGATGACAATGTGTATCAGGACTCTACCGACTATATCACAGGCGATATGCCTACCGTGTATAACTACCAGTATCGCCCCATGCACATCAACAACCGCCGCTGGACGGTGAAGCTCGACTATGAGAACCCCATCAGCGAGCACGCCAAGATACAGGCGGGATATGAGGGCAACTTCTCTGAAGAGAACACGCCGCAGGAGTCGTGGGCCGACCAGAGCTGGAACGGACTCAACGCCAGCGAAGACCGCGCCTTCTACAACCGCTTCATCTACGACATGGACCTGCACGCCGTATACCTCACCGCCCAATACCAGCTTGGCAAGCTGGGCGTGATGGGTGGTCTGCGCGGCGAATACTGGCACGTGAACACGGAGAGCTATACCTGGGAGCAGGAGCGCGACCCGTCGAAGCGCGACAAGGCCTTTGACAAGGACTACTTCCAGCTCTTCCCCAGTATCTTCATGAGCTATCAGCTGACAGACAACGACCAGCTGCAGCTCAACTACACGCGTCGTTTGCGCCGTCCTTGGGGCGGACAGCTCAACTCGTTCCGCGACACGCGCGACGCCACCTCCATCTCGTTCGGTAACCCCGAGCTTACGCCTGAGTTCTCCAACTCGTTCTCGTTCAACTATCTGCGCACCTGGACCGAGCACTCGCTGCTGGTAAGCGCCTACTACCGACCGACGACCGATGTGATGCAGCGCGTCAACTGGCACGACGCCGCCACTGGCATCATGTACCAGACCACCAAGAACGTGGCTAAGAGCCAGAGCGAGGGTATCGAGGCGACGCTGAAGAATAAGTTGTTCCGCATACTGGACCTCACCACCAACATCAACGCCTACTACTACAAGCTCAACGGATTCAGCTACGTGATAGACGACCAGACCATCACCGGCGAGGGCAATTCCAGCTTCACATGGAACGCGCGTATGCAGGCAAGCCTCATCCTGCCCTACGACATCTCGGTACAGCTCGGCGGACGCTATCGTTCGCGCCAGGTCATCACCCAGGGTTACCGCAAGGGCAACTACAATGTAGACTTCGGAGTGCGCAAGAACTTCATGAACCGCAAGTTTACCGTGTCGCTCAACTGTCGCGATGTGTTCAACACACGCAAGTGGGAGACATTCACATCGAGCGAGTCGTTCACCCGCCATCAGATCAACAAGTGGGGCGGTCGCAAGGTCAACCTCACGGTGACCTACAACTTCGGCAACACCAAGAAGAAGCCGCAGCGCCAGCAGGGTATGGACGGCATGAATCCCTCAGAACAGTATTCGGGCGGGGAGGAAATGTAACAAGACACATTCTTTTATAAATAAGCGTTAATTAGGTTAGAAAGGGCTTGACTCCAGGCGTGGAGCTCCAGGCCCTTTCATTGTTGTGGGCCATCGGGGAACAGATAAATGGCGGCAAAAGGCGGTAGAAGAATTAAATGTTATACCTTTGTAGCTGTCTAAACAAAACCTATTATGAAGATTACTACAACCATCGCCGCACTGCTGTTATGCACTGCCGCACTCGCATCAACGCCACACAAGTACCGGCTCGTATGGCAAGACCATTTTGACGGTATCACCTATGACAACCTCTCGTGGTCGAAGATTCCACGTGGCAATGCCGACTGGAAACGCCACATGTCGGACGCCGACTCGCTCTACGCCGTGCACGACGGCAGACTGGTGCTGCGTGGCGCCGTCAACACCCATCGCGACGCCGACACAGCCCGCTATGTCACTGGCGGACTCTACACCAAGCACAAGCGTACCATCAGGCACGGCAAGGTAGAAGTACGCGCAAAGTTTGGCAGCGCACAGGGAGCCTGGCCCGCAATATGGATGCTGCCCGATGCTGAGATAAAATGGCCCGAAGGCGGAGAGATAGACATCATGGAGCATCTCAACCACGACACCATCGCCTATCAGACCATACACACATACTACACCCACGTGCTCAAGAAAGACCAGAATCCGCCCCACGGCTCGACGCTGCCCATAGACCGCGACGGATTCAACACCTATGCCGTAGAGATACTGCCCGACTCCATTATCCTGTCTATCAATGGCAAGACATCGCTGGTCGACCCCAAGATAGAGACCACCGACAAGGGCCAGTTCCCATTCGGCACACCCTGTTACCTGCTCGTAGACATGCAGATAGAGGGCTCATGGGTAGGCAAGGCAGACCCCAAGCTGCTGCCCGTAGAGATGGAGATAGACTGGGTGAAATTTTATGAGTTGGAGTGAGGTGCGCCCCGACAGACTGATTGAGCAGAGAGCGGCAGTATCGTTGCCCTCTGCAAACTGCAACGCGAAGAACCAAACAGCCCGAAGACCGGCAAGACCGGACTTCGGGCTTTGTCTTTGTCTTTGGCTATCCTTGGTGACTGCCGCAGGATATATACCATTTGCGCCACCCTATACAGCGTGACGCAAAACGGACAATAGCCTCTTAATGGCTTGCAGACACTTGCTTCCTGAGTAGTGATGCCGCGTGGCTATTCTATGCCCAAGCGTTCACGTATCTCCGCTGCAGCATTAGCCATCTCTTCGCTTTCCGCAAACCGCTGGGTTTCATTGTACACAATAGCCAAGTTGCTATACGTTCGTGCCAAATCCGACCCATATACCTGTGGATCATCCTCTGCCAAGTGTTCATATATAGCCAATGCCGATTTGAACATCTCCTCACATTCTTGAATCCGTTCAGTACCGTAATACACAATAGCCAAGTTGTTATATGAACCAGCCAAGTCCGGCTCGTATGCCTGCGGATTCGCCTTCGCCAAGCGTTCACGTATAGCCAATGCCGACTTGTACATCTCTTCGCTTTCCTGAAACCGTTGGGTATCGCTATATAGATTAGCCAAGTTGTTATATGAATCAGCCAAGACCGACTCGTATGCCTGCGGATTTGCCTTTGCCAAGCGTTCACGTATAGCTATTACCGACTTGTGCATCTCTTCGCTTTCTTGGAACCACTGGGTATTTTTGTAAAGAATTGCCAAGTTGTTATATGAATCAGCCAAGGCTGGCTCGTATGCCTGCGGATTTGCCTTTGCCAAGCGTTCACGTATAGCCAAGGCAGACTTGTACATCGCTTCGCTTTCCTGAAACCGTTGGGTATCGCTATATAGATTAGCCAAGTTGTAATATGAATCAGCCAAGTCCAGCTCGTATGCCTGCGGATTCGCCTTTGCCAAGCGTTCATATATAGCCAAGGCAGACTTGTACATCGCTTCGCTTTCCTGGAAACGCTGGGTAGCATAATATAAATTACCAAAGTTGTTATATGAAACAGCCAAGTCCGGCTCGTATGCCTGCGGATTTGCCTTTGCCAAGCGTTCACGTATAGCCAATGCCGATTTGTACATCGCCTCGCTTTCCTGAAACCGCTGGGTATCGCCATATAGATAACCCAAGTTGTAATATGAAACAGCCAAGTCCGGCTCGTATGCCAGCGGATTTGCCTTTGCCAAGCGCTCATATATAGCCAATGCCGATTTGTGCATAGATTCGCTTTCCTGGAACCGCTGGGTAGCATGATATAAATTACCCAAGTTGTAATATGAACCAGCCAAGGCTGGCTCGTATGCCTGCGGATTTGCCTTTGTTAAGCGTTCACGTATAGCTATTGCCAACTTGTACATCTCTTCGCTTTCTTGGAACCGCTGGGTATTTTTGTAAAGAATTGCCAAGTTGTTATATGATTGTGCCAAGTCCGGCTCGTATGCCTGCGGATTTGCCTTTGCCAAGCGTTCACGTATAGCCAATGCCAACTTGTACATCTCTTCGCTTTCCTGGAACCGCTGGGTATCTTTGTAAAGAGCTGCCAAGTTGTTATATGAACGAGCCAGGTCCGGCTCGTATGCCTGCGGATTTGCCTTTGCCAAGCGTTCATATATCGCCAATGCCGACTTGTACATCGCTTCGCTTTCCTGGAGCCGCTGGGTATCACTATATAGAATTGCCAAGTTGTTATATGAAGCAGCCAAGTCCGGCTCGTATGCCTGTGGATTTGCCTTTGTTAAGCGTTCACGTATAGCTATTGCCGACTTGTACATCTCTTCGCTTTCCTGGAACCGCTGGGTATCGCTATATAGAGCGGCCAGGTTGTTATATGAATCCGCCAAGTCTGACTCATACATCTCGGGGTGGTCGCGACACAACTCCACCCAAATGGACACACACTCTTCGATATATGCTTCGCACTTGGTGAATTGGTTATTATCAGACAAGAAACAATAATATTCATTCAACTGGTAAGCAAGCTCTGCCTGCGACAAATGGTTTCGCGTCAGCTCGACAGCCCGCTCGTAGGCATTGCAGGCGAGTGAAAATCTATCGGCATTGTCAAAGTCCAGCATCAAGGCTTTGGCTCGCAGGATGTATTCTTCGACCTGTGCTTGGATGGTCTGTATACCTTTTTCTATCAGATCATTGCCGCTCTGCACCAGTTGACGGCCTCGGGCTATCTCCAGCTCTGCCTGCTTGGCTTCAGAAACCATGTCTTCCTCGTTGAGGACATTGATGACGCCCTTGATGTTGCCTTGTTCAAACATTTCGATAGCAAGACGCTTGCGCTCGCTCATGGGGCTATGGCTGCTTATCGCCTTGTTGACCAGAAGAGCCATGTCCAGCAACTGCTTCTCCATATTGATGATTTGCTCATGACATTTCTGTCGGTCTATGACCTTTTCTCTGAGCAGGTCGTGGGTGTCGTCTATTCCCAATGCGCGCAGTTGGGTGATGTCCTTGTCGAGCTGGGCATATTTCTCCTTCAGATTGCAGTACTCGGGATTGGCTGCCGCAAAAGGCAGATTGGTATAATCGGCTATCTTGATGCCCTGCAGCGTGACATTACCCTCTTCCACCTTCAACTGGCTGCTGTCGCCTGCAGACAGCCCCATGTCAGGTATGAGTCGCTCAAGTTGCATGACAAAATGGAGATTCATGCTGTCATCACAGGCATAGTTGCACCAATAATGGCCAATGCTCTTGAAGAGTTGGTCCTTGAACGCCTTGAGTTCGTCAGTCTCGACCTCGCCCTCTACAAGAGCGCGTATATAAACGAAGGTCTTGGGATGACTGTGATTGGTTCTGTATTCATCCAGAGCTTGTTCAAACTCCTCGATGGTATACTGTCCAGCCTCTTTATGGAACATACAGATGCACATATCGCAGGAGCGTACGGTCTTATTGTAGACATCCTGCGTCCTTTCACCTGTGCAATAAGCGGGGAAGTCCTCCCATCTGCGGCATTTGATGCGGATACCCCGTGGCTCGTATATGTCGTCAAGTTTGGCTATCAAAGCCTGGAAACTATTGCGGTCGTAATTCAACTCATTGCTCGAGGCAAGAAAAACGGTAATAGTCTTCATGTATCAATTCCTGTTTAGTCGATGTAAATATAGGTGGTAGACGATTATGATGTCGGCGGAAACCACCGTAAGGCATATATGCTTACTGTCAGCAGCCTACGGTCGGCAAACGCCGACGACAAAGATAGCGATATTTTCTATATTGCGGCTGAAATCGGCAAAGAAATTGACGCGCGCATGACAAATTTCATCAGAACGGGCCATTCTGGGCACAAATGGCGACACGAAATAGCCGATTAAAAGGCTGAAACCATGGTTGCAGATATGTATTCACATAATTCACGATTTGATTATCAGAAATAGACGCATCAGGAGCAGGTATGTGTATGCCTCAGAAATATGCGTTGTACGATAATGAGTTTATGGGAAAACGATGCAGGTGCGAAATGCCCGCGGACAGCTGGGCAATGGATTGCTCACGATACGAAAGCAAGCAGTTTCAACAAATTCTTCGATTTATTTGCTGTGCAATGGATATTAATTTGTATCTTTGCAACAGATATAGCATCTGCAGAGTTACCCTTTGGGTACGCCAACCGAGCTGTCAGCCACGGTGGTCCAGTTTGGATGCGAATTGTAGAACAATTAAAACTGACAAAGATGTACGAACACATTGTACTGAATGAGCCGCACGCCTCTATGGAGGGTCTGTATGACGCGGAAAAGAGTTTCTGGAATCTCGATGCCGATTTCCTGAACAATGTAGTAATCAAGTGGACCGACTGGCATACGGACTATCTCTTCCACGGATTGCAGGATAGCCGCATTACGACGGTGCGCTTTCCCTACTCCCGATTTATCGTTGACGCTGAGAGACTCTGGAACGACCCCATGGAAAGCATCGGGCAAGGTATCGTCTACAAAGAGTTTGAAGATTATAGGCGCAACATTCCCTCTGACCAGGAACGGCATCTCCTGAATCTGTGGCACTGGCATCAAGACCGCCTTAGACAGGCGCTGCAAGAAGGCGCGCTGCTTCTCGATTGTCATTCATTCCCTGATGACTTGAGCGATGTGGACATCTGTATCGGCTACAACGAAGACTGGTCGAAGCCATCTGATGACATTATAGATATGGCTGTCAACCATTTTATGGACAGGGGGGTACAAGGTGGGCGTAAACTACCCATACAGCAACTCGGAGACTCCCGACTGCGACTTCGGCTATCACTCACTGATGCTGGAGGTAAACAAGAAGACGTATCTCAAACCTGGTTCCATCCTCCTGCAAGACGATGGCCTGAGAGATGACATTACTGCCTTCCAGCAACGACTGCTGATGGGCAGTTGACAAAAGAACAGCCGCCTCTGTCATTGTGACAAAGGCGGCTGTATCTTTAGTGAGTATTGGCGGTAATGAGGTTACATCAGGATGCTCTTCAACACACCCAACCCTTTCTTCAAGCCACCGCTCTTCTTCTGAGATTTGGTGCTGGCGTTCTTCGCCTTTTGCTTGGTGTTAGAGAAGCTGGAGCCGCGCCAGCGCACGGGGTGCAGATACTTAGATTCGAAATAGAGGTGCTGACCAGTATATTTGTCTTTCACCTCGGTAGAGCCGTTGTAGCCCTTCATGCGATATACCCACACTCGCTCGTAGAAACCTAATGTAGAATTGGTGACACCGGTGTTGTGGGGCATCGTGGAGAGGGCATCGTGACTCGTATAGGTGGTAATGTAAGCTACATTGTCGCTATCCGACACCGTCTGCGCCCAACCAGTATGCTGCGCCAGGGTGGCACGTTCGGCAGTAGCCAGCGCCAGCTCGATGGAGCAAGGAGCGTTGGGCGCCAGGGTGGTCTTGGTTACAGGGTCGACAAGCTCCAGCGCCTCCATAAACGCCATGGGCTCCTTGGCCCACTCCTTGAGCTGAGGGCTGTCGGTATAGGCAGTGAGGTTGGAGTTGTAGTCGGTATAGGTATACTTGGAGTTCTGCTCAATATAGCGCAGGGCACGATAGATGAGTGTTGCCATCTCCTGACGTGTCATGGGAGCCGACATATCGGGAGTGCCATCGGCGATGTCGGCAAAGAGGTTCAACTTGCCTTCATCGGCGTTCTTCTCGGTCATCTCCTTGATAAGCCTCAGGGCTATCGATGCCACCTGCTGGCGGGTGGCGGTTACGGTATAGTCGTTGCCCAAGAGCTGCTCGTCAATGAGGTTGTCGCAGAGGGCACGGTTGACCTCGTCCTCTGCCCATACGCTCTTCTTCACGGTGCTGCGGACGGGCAGCCTGAACATATCGGGCTGAGGGGTAGTAGCCAGTTTGGCATTGTCTTCGCGCATATTCAGCTGGGCCTCCATGTGCTTACGGAACAGGGGCAGCGTGCCTCCAAAGCCTGCTGCACGACGATGCTTCTCGGTGAGATGGCGCTGCTCATAGTTGGACGACATGCCGCACCATATACAGCTCTTCCAGTAGATATGCTCGCCAGCGGCATTGGTCCCACATAGGCTTGGTCGGTGGCAAGGTTGGCCTTGAAGTAATGGACGCCAGGAATGTAAGTCTTTTCGTCTTCTGGCTTAAGGAACATGAAGGTGTGATGGGGATTACGCTCGCACTGGCCGCAGATGCTGCAGGAATAATACACCTTAGGGGCTTGCGTACAGGTATAATACTGCATGCGACGGTCGGCGGTGAATAACCTCGACACAAAGTTGTGCTTGGTGCATGGATTCTTGGTAGCCTTGAGTCCGGCCTTCTGGGCGTCGGCCACATTGCCCGTATAGGTTCTCACGGTGTAGGGCGGAAACTTGGCATGCTTCGCCATGAGCGCTTTTACAGCTTCTGCCTGCTTGGCAGGCACACACAGCGTGGCATCGCCCGCAAGAAACATGGTGCTGTGGCTTTGGTAATAATAGCTATCGGGCCAAATAGGGTTCTTCATACCCTCGTTGAGGACGCGCATAAACGTCACGGCATTGACTTTGTCGCTGAGCCACACCTCCTTGAGATTGTAATAACCAGACTGATACAGGCTCAGTGCACTGGCAAACTCCTTGTAGACAGCCTCGTCGCCAGTGTCTACAATGACCTTGGTAAGGAAGACACGGTTGGGGCCCTCAAACTCAGGCAGAGGGTCGTGGGTCTCGGTAATGGTAACCACATCGTGGGGATGGAAGGAGCCACAGCAGGCGTCGGCCGTCGCTGTGGAATAAATGTTATGGCTGGCACGACTTTTCTTCTTGTTGGCGATGTAATCTCCAAACAGGTTTTCCTTCTCCAGGTTGCCGCCTTTGCCGCCAGGCACGGTGAACACAACGCTGAAACTGGGGTAATAAGGGCCACTGATATTCACGCGGGCGGGGGCGCCGTTGACGGTAATCTTAATCATGGTGTCGTCTACATAATAGTCGCCGTCGCGCATCTGGTACTTGAGGGTGTAAGGGCCCTTGGTGTCGAGCATCACCTTGATTGATGCCCTGTAGGAGTAGCCGGCCTTAAACTTGGGGTGGGAAGGGTCTTTGGTGTCAAACTCGCCTTCCCAAATAATGTTCATGATTGAGGCGATGCCCTGCTGGACCAGGTCGCCATAAGAGGTCTTGGCGGCGGTGAGTTTGAGTTCTTCGCCCTCCTGCAAAGTCATTCAGGCTTGGGGCACCGGGATGGTGAGGTCGAGAGAGGTTATCACCTTGTTGCCGGCAGCCTTCATGGTCGAAGGAAGCAGCGAAAGCACAGCGATGAGTAGGGTCAGGAAGTGTTTCATGTTCGCTTTGTACATTTGGTTAGAAAATCAGTTAATGTGCAACACTATGGTTAATGATATCTTTAGGATGATTGAGTAACTACCTGTAATCGGGAGTCAGTGTCCAGTCGAAGAAGCCTCTTATGCCTGTGTTGCGTAGACAAACAAGAGCATTTCTACCACTGACGCAGCAAATTTACGAATTAATTCCGACAAAACAACTCCTTCGGGGAAATAATTTTCATCGATATAAACACAAACTCCGCAATACACACGATGATGTATTGCGGAGTCTATATTGGGGATGATAATCTATCAGAAGCTAATCTTGGTGCCGAGGCTCAACTTGGCCATCGCCTCGACGGGATAGGAGTTGTGGGAGCGCTCGATGGTCTTGCCGAAGGCTGCCACCGATGGTTCGAGATATATCTCAACCTGTGGGGCGACACGCACACCAGCCTGGACGGCTGCCTGGAGACCGGGGGCGTAGGTGGGACCATGACCCGAACGGGTGGCGACATTCATCGAAGCACCGAGGAGGGTGGTAAGCTGGAACACATCGTTCTCGGTCGACTCGCCAGTGATGGCGCTCTTGACGTTGAGCATATATCCAGCCTGCAGAGAGTGGATGCTCTGGTTGTGCTCGCCACGGCGCTGGGCGGTGAGGTTGCTCAGGCGCACATAGGCACCATTGGTCTGGTCGAGCCAGCGACCATAACCCAAGTCGGCATTGAAGGTGAACTTGTTGCGGTAAGGACTCACCTCGCGGAACGAGCCCGAATAGGTACCGACACCCAGTCCGGCCATCACGACATTGCTATGGGCGGGAGCGCCGTGGTTGTCGCGTTTGCCCTGATGCCGGTTCATGCTGTAGTCGAGACCCAGCAGCAGCTGAGGCATCACGTGCTGACTCTGGCTGTTCCATCGGCTGGACATCTGGTAAGACAACTGGGGCTCGGCAACCACTCTCACGGCATCGGAGACGCGCAGCGACATCTGTGTACCCACATGCACATCAGGAGCGAAGCAGGTACGTCCATCGCCGAAATCAACTCCAGCATTGGCTCCCACAAATCCATTGAAACTGAGCACACGGTCGGGGTCGTAGCCATAGGTCTGGGCAGTGAAGTCGGTCATCCAGTCGAGTCCGAAACCCACCTGACCCTGTCGGCTATTGTGGATGGCGCGCTGGATGTAGCCCTGGAGATTGGCACGCCATGCCGAGGTATTGGAATACCAGTGGGTATAGCTCAGTCGGCCGATGGGGCTGTAGGCACGGGCGGTGCGCAGGTCGCCGAGATGATTGGTCACGCCGCCAGCTATCATGATAGAGGTGCGGCGGTTGTCGCCATCAGCCTTCTTGTAGCTGTCGGGCATATCGAGATTGAACTGCACGCCAGCCTGGATGCCGGCGATGAGGTCGAGTTTGGCAAAGCTGAGTGTACTGGGCAGGAGGTTGTCGCCATAGCCCTGCAGACGAGGCTCGATGAAGAAACCCATCAAGCGGTTGGGACGCCAGGTGGCGCGGAGCGAAGCATTGAGACCCATGAAGAGACTGGTCTTGCCCTCACGACGAAGGACATTGGCACCCAAGCCACCGACGACATCAAACTTGCGGTCGGCACGATAGCCATAGAGCGCATTGGTGAGGTTGAGCAGATAGTCGGCTCCCGCAGAGACATGCTTGTAACGGTTGCGGTCGTTGACATCGTACTGGGTCTGAGCCAGCTGACCCCACAGACGCATACCATGGAGCGGACTGAACCACTTGCCCACAGCCACATAGAGCGACGGACGGAGATAATCGCCGGGATGCTTGAGGGAAGAGGCCATGACGGGGAGATTGAGTCCGATACCAGTCTCGACAAACATATGGTCGTGCCAGGCTTGTTGAGTGAAGGTGTCATCGTCGCGCAGCGCACGGCGGTCGTGATAAGTATAGACGAGACCGGCAAGCACTGAGCCCATCACATCGCGCTGATTGAAGGAGTTGGCATAGGGTGCGTAGCTGTTGCCATAGAAATCTACACGGGGCTCAACGACAAAGTCGATATCGCGACTCAACCGGACATTGGCCTGCAAACCACCGCCATAGCCGAAAGCATGACCATGGATACCAGGATAGACCGAAGTGTAGTTGTAGCTCACACCAGCAAGGGCGTTGACCCAGAACCTGCGGTCGGGATTGTAGCCACCGAAGGCGTTGTGCATATTGAGCATATAGTCAAGTCCGGCGCCGATGGCCTTGACCTTGTTATGGTATTTCTGGTCGAAGTAGCTGCCGTTGACATTGAGGCGCAGACCATTGGTGTGGCCAAACCACTTGCCAAGAGTACCGGCAAGACGCAGACCGCCATAGTCGCTCCAGTTGCTGGGGTCTGAGCTGAGCAGCGCAGTAGGACCGCCCATCACACCGATGAAGATATTGTCAGCCCAGCCCACATGTCCCTTGTCTTCGGTATAACTGAGGCGATGCTGGGGCAGACGATAGCCCAAACCAGCCGAAAGCGAAGCCACGGGGCGGTAGCCATGCCAGGTTGCACCCTGAGCCACGTCGTCGTCCATAATCGCGACGCGGGGCTCTATATATAAATAGGTAAAGGGAGAGAGGGCTGCCTGACCGCGCAGACCGATATGGACATCGAGTCCGCGGGCGCTGACACCCTCTTGGCGTGAATAGTGGTAACCCAGTCCGGCGATGCCATAGAGCTCAAAGGTGCGGGGCTGGTAGTCGTTGCCATACTGCGACAGGGCGGTGAGGTTGAGCAGATAGTCCAGTCCACCTCCCACATACTTGGTTCTGAAGCCATCGGGCTTGAATATACCGCCATCGAAATGGAGGCGCATTCCATGCTCGGGGGTAAACCAGTCGCCAATATTCAGTTCGCCCAAGCCGTTGGTGGTGATACCACCGGGACCCATGGCACTTATGCCCAAACCGGCATCGACAAACAGATGGTCGAAGAGTGTCTTGTCCTTATACGTTTTGCTTACGCGGGGACGCTGCAGCATATGGTCGAGTGCGCTGCCGGGCACCTGACCTGCGGCCGTCAGGGCAACGGCACACAGCGCGAGCCACAGCATGTTGATTCTCTTTATCTTGTTCATAGTGGTGTTATTGCTCGTTTGGTTGGTTCTTCTTATCTAACAGCAGGTCGTTCACATCGCCATCGACATGGGCTATCTTCTCCAGCGAGGGATCCATCTCCAGTGCCTTTTTCAGTGCCTTATACGCATCAACGGGGTCATCGAGACGGTTCAGGCAGATGGCGCGTAGATAGTGGGTCAGCGCTTCGTCCTCGGGCAGAGTCTTGCTGAGTTCCGAAGCCTCCTTGTTGCGCTTCATGGCAAGCAGCATGATGAGCTCGTTGCGCTTGCCAGTCTGGGCCACGGTGTTGAAGTTGTCTTCATAGCGGCCGTTGAGCACAGCGTTGACGGCGAGGAGCAGATGCGACTGTTCGTTGTCGGCCACGAAGTCAGCCACCGAGTCAGCCTGACTGTAGAGTCCGGCGTTGAGCAGAGCTATCATCTGGTTGGTATTGACCACCTGTGGCGCACTGCGTCCCACAAAGCGGCGCAGGATGTCGGGGTCAGAGGCCTGACGGTTGATGAGCAGGGCTTCAAGGTCGTTGGCGGCAGCCATAAACGAGGGATACATCTCGAGCGACTGGCGCAGTATCTTCTCGCGCTTGTTGCGGTCGGTCTCATTGCGGTAGAGCTTGAAAAACTCGAAACGCGACAGCTGCTTGTAGTCTTTCTCGTACAGCTCGGCTATCTCCTCGAGAGTGAGCTGACGGAAGATAGAGTAGTTCATCACGTAACCTACCTTACGCAACTGGGGCAGATACTTGCCTTCAAGCAGACGGCCGAAGAAGGGCAGCTTGCGGATGGCGCGACCTTGCTGGTCGATGTTACCATAGCGCTTGACGATCTGCTCTACCTGGGCAGCCTCGTCATAGAGACTGTCGGCGCGCATCAGCTTGACCACATCGCTCCAGGGGGCCACGGCAGCCTTGGACTTGAACTGCATATCGCGGCGCAGTTCCTCGGGAACCAGCTGGCGCAGATAGTTGACCGCAAAGTCCATACGACGCTGGGCGAGGGTGAGGTTATAGTTGTAGCGGCCGTCGGGCGACGATGTACCTTCCATAGAGAGGGCTTGCAGCGTGGCGTCCTTGGTGCCGGCTATCTGCTGTATCTGCTGGCGCATCTTCTCCACCTCTGCCGCGTTCTGCGGGTCATTGGTGTCAAAGACGCTCTTGCCGATGGGGAATCTCAGATTGACCTCGCCACGGCTGTCACGCAGCTGTATCTCGGGCTTGGGGATGTAGGCAGAGTCGTTCATCTCTCCGGCGGCAAACGAATAGTCAAGCCAACGCAGAGGGTTTACTGTACCACGGGCTATGATGGTGGTGTCGCGGTAGAGGATGCGGTTATAGTTCTCGATAGCCATATAGACATCGCAGGAGAACTCGTCCTTGACATGCTCCACATAGATGGAGTCCGAGTAGCCTATGATGTCATTGGTGCGGTTCTTCTCTCTCATCGCCTTGCTCTTCACGGTGACATGGCGTGCCAGAGGGTCGCCGGCTACACTGTCGTTCATGTTGAAGCCATACATGCGGTCTTGGGTGGTGTTATATCCCTTGGCGTCATAGACCAGCGGACGCATCAGCTTCAGCTCACCGCGGGTAACGTCGTTGAGGATGGGCTGCACCACGAGTCGTGTGTCGTGCGAGAACATCTCGCGAGGCACTCTCACGCGGGTTCTCACGTGGAAGTAGTTGCCCTTCACCTCGATATCGGTGGGCTCGGGCGTTATCTTGTCCTTGATGATTTTGGCAGCAACCACCACCTCACCCAGGGAGATATTCTCTTCTTCCATTTCTACCTCCATAAACTTATGGTGCTTAACCTTGACATTCACGCTCTTGGCACCTACCATACTGAACTTGAGGGTAGTGCCCACGTGTACGTTGAAGGCGAAACGGCCGTCTACATCGGTGGCGGCATAGGCGCGCTTCACATGGGCATCGGTGATATTGACGCCTATCAGGGGTTCCTTGTCCGACTTCGATACCACCCTACCGGTGATACGTATCGTCTCTTGTGCTGAGGCCACCGTCACGAGGGCCAACGACAGAACGAGTGCAGACAACCAACGCTGCGCCAGCGTCCGCAAACTTGTATTACGAGTCATAATTGTTATGAAATGTCTGTTGTTGATAATGGGGATGTTATCCTTACTTCAGAATGTATACAAAGGAGACGCCTGCCTTGAGCGGCGCAGCCATCCAGCGGGTATTATTCGCTTTTTCAGGCTCGGCCTGACCCTTCTCCACATTATAATATTTCTCCTTGCGATGCAGGAAACCGGCACCGGCGGTGAGTTCGAGACTCCAACGCTTGCCCAACACAAAGCTGTAGCCGTAGGTGAGACCCACGCCTAATGCGTCGCCGTCATGATGACACTGCTTGTGGGTCAGGTCATAGTCGGCAGCCACTCCCATCAGACCGATGAAATGGCCAGCTTGCGGACGGGCACTCAGCCAATAGCGCATTTCGGGCGTGAAGGCATAGCCCTTGACCTTGTAGTCCTTGATGTTCATAAAACTGGTCATCGCCTCCATGTTGAGGGTGAGATGACGATTCATTCTAAACTCCATTCCTATATTCGGAGTCTCGGCAGCCCAGTACAGGGCATTGGTCTTGAGATTGATGCGTTGGGCACTGACGCTTAGTGTCAGGCAAACGGCCAAGACAAGCAACGTGATTACTCTCTTCATCCTAAACTAATAGTTTTCTCCTATAGATAATTGACGTTATGACAACCATAGGATGTCTTTCTGCGTCAATGGTTTAATTATCCGTGCAAAAATACTGCTTTTTCGTCTAATTTCATCTACAAAGAGGGCATTATGGTCATCCGTAAGACAATCGTTAACTAAAATCGCCCACCTGCCGTCTGTTTCCGTGATTTTCCATGCCCGATTTGCGATCGCCTTCTTGATCTCAGATGATGTGCCTGAACAGGTTATCAAAGACATCAAACTCCACATCGTCGCCCTCACCCAGAGGAGCCATCATCCAGCACAGCGGGGTGTCGTGATACATCGACGCGGTGAGCGAGAAGGTGCTCGGAGCGCCTATGAGATAGTGGCAACGCGACAGCAGACACAGGTCTTCGCCGGGATTGCCATCGGGGAACGACACGTCCATACCCTCGAGCTCGCGGCAGAACTTGTCGCGGTCGAGCGTGGGGTCGTTGCCGCAGATGAAGACGCGCACCCTACCCTTCTGCTGCTCGGCAAACCGCTTGATGTAGTTGATATACACGTCATCACCGAAGTAGTAGCGTCCGCCCTGCCAGGTGCGGTAGTCGCCACGGCGTATGTGTACACCCAGCATTACGTCGCCCTCACGGGTGTTGGCAAGCAGGTGGTCTACATGATATTCTATGGCGCTGTCAAAGGCAAAGAGCTGCTTGATTTCCCGCTTGTACTTGAGGAAGAGGTCGTAGTATCTCACCTCCCAACCCTCTACCATCAGCCAGTGGCGCGAGTCCATCAGGCGTTGGGCTTCGGGATTGTCGCCCACATGGTCAAAGGTGGCCACAGGCAGCAGACCGATTTTGGCAGCCAGCTTAGCCAGCACATATACCACGAAGTTGTGGTAACGGGTGTGGCAGATGTGGAAGTAGGGATACTTGTAGGCAAACCGCATCGACACCGAACGACGCCGATGCTCTCGTGCCCAGGCATATACGTGGCCATACTGCAGGATATTGTTGCACATACGGCCCTTGTCTCTTACAAATAGCATTATCTTCTGTTTTATGGGGTTAGGGAGTGAGTCTATCACCTATCATGCGGTCCATATACGATTGGATGATGGCTTTACACTCGCGCTCCATCTTGTCTTGCACAGCCACATGACCCACCTCGTTGTTACGCATCAGGTAGTCTTCCAGGCGATACATGCCTATCACGCGCTGACCGTCAAACTGCATCACATAGCCATACTTGCAGTACTGGTACACGCCGTTGAGATAGTTGATGGCCCAAGTCTCGTTGGCGGGCGTATGGAAGAGGTCGCAGCCAAATCCCACATAGGGCTCGTCATAACCCAGATACCCCAGGATGGTAGGCATGATGTCTATCTGCTGGGCTATGGCGTCGCGCATACCGGGCTTGATGTCGCCCGAGGGGTCATAGATGATGATGGGCGAGCAGAAACCGCCGATATCCGAAGAGAACTCGGCGTGGTCGCTCAGATTGGTGTGGTCCGAGGTGATTACAAAGATGGTATTCTTGAACCAGGGCTGCTTGCGCGACGTGTCAAAGAAGCGGCGCAGCGCATTGTCGGTATAGCGTATGCACTTGTGTATCACGATGCCTTCCTCGGGATATTTCTCCTTATACTTGTCGGGTATCTGATAGGGGTGATGGCTCGACGCAGTGAAGAGGGCGGTGACAAAGGGCTCGCTGAACTCGCTCATCTTGGTCGAATAATACTGCATGAACGGCTCGTCCCAGATAGCCCAGTAGCCGTCAAAGTCGTTGTCGCCACCGTAGCGCTTGTCTTGGTTGAAATCCTCTCGGCCGAAGTAGCCCTTAAATCCGGTGGCATTGCTGAAACCGTTGAAACCCATACTTCCGGTGCGGGCGCCGTGGAAGAAGGCCGAATAGTAACCCTTCTTGCCCAAATAGCCAGCAAGACCGCTCAGATGGTTGAGCGACTGGGGCGTGAGGATGAAGGGCTTGATAAACATAGGTACGCTTGAGAGTATCGAGGGCATGCCGTCGATGCTCTTGCGACCGTTGCAGTAGGAGTAGCGGAAGGTGGCACTGTGCTGCACCAGCGAGTCTACAAAGGGGGTATAGCCCTTATAACCATCGCCGAGGGCGGTACGCGCCAGCGAACCGATATACTCTCGCCCGAAGCTCTCTATGATAATCACCACCACGTTCTTGCGCTTGGCCATACCCTTGTGGTCGGGCAGATGCAGGGGCGAGTAGATGGCGTCGAGCTCTCGCTTGTCACCGTAATAGCCGGGGTCGGTGAAGACTGCCTTGCCATAGGTGCGGATGATGGAGAACGGGGTGTTCAGCACCAGCGCCACCTCGGTGGGACGATAGGTGTACTCGTTGGCATTGCCCAGCGCCACCGGACGTATGTCGCGATGACGCCAGCCACCGATGGGGGCGGTGATAAGCAGCGCCAGAGTCAGTGCCAGACTTACGCGGCCCACCGTCTTCATGCTCTTGCGCCAGGCGATATAGGCGATATAGGCGGTATAGATAGCCAGAATATAGTTGTACCAGTGGTTGAGCAGACCGCCTCTGATACCGCTTACGCAGAGCACGGCGGCAAAGACGAAGGTCACTGTCATCACCAGATAATACCTTATCTTATTGGTCTGCCTCCGGTCTATACGCGGAGTGCTGTACAGCCTCCACAGACCATACATCATCAGTCCAGCCAGCACCACGAGATACCAGTGGTGCAGCAGTTCGACACCGAGTATCGAGCCGATGTTGTCTTCGCCCTTAAACTCAGCAAACACGCTGGTAGAGGTACGGCGCAGGGTGTAGCGGAAATACACCGAGTCGGCGAGGTTTACGATGATGGCCAGGCCGTTGACCACCACAAACACCCAACGGCATACGCGCTGGTAGACGGCGGTCTCCTTCCAGTGCAGTGGCAGCATGAGCAGCAGGATATACAGGGCGTTGGTGTACATGATACCGGGAGTATCAAAGACCACACCACCCCAGAGCAGGCGGGGCAGATGGCCTTCACTCACACTCTGGGCAAAGTAACTGTAATTCTCCAGGAGATATTCTACACGCGCTATGCTATAGGCGAGATACACCAGGAGGATGTTCAACGATAGGGCCATAAATGGCGCAAATACCGAGCGCTCCAAATGGAGTGATTTCAATCGTGACAGCATATATTATAATAGGTATAAATGATACAATATGCAAAATTACACCAAAAGGATGTAATTAGCGTCATCATCCCCAACTTTTTTTCTTCCCCTACGGTCTATAGCTATCTACGCTTATCGGTCGTCAGATTTCAGTTCATGTCGGGGTTGGTTTTGTTTGCAACTCATTTCGGTCTGACGACCGATGGGCAGTTTGTTCTGGCGTTCCGCAAAGCCCGGCACCTCTGTGGTTGAGGTGCCGGGGCAGGAGCTGGCTCGCTCTCTATAGGCTGAGCCTTACGCTATCTCTACAGACAAGATGCGACGCCGAGCGTAGTGGCAAGTGCGGTGAGCATCGAGAGGATTATCTGTATAATGGTCTTCCATTTTTCCTGTTTCATAGTGATTGTCCTTTCTTTAGTGATTAGTGGTTAAGTGTTGATGTGTGTCTTGACGATGTCCCCACCGCCCTGCCCGCTGTCTGGGCAGGGCTCGAGGGGATTACACCTTCTATTTACCGTCGTTTGCAGTGGTCTTGGCGACAGGCTTGTAGTAGGTAGCCTCCATGATGTTGGCCACGCGCATCAACTGTGCCTTGGTGAACTCGCCAGTGGGACGCGCACGCAACTTGAAGGTAGCGATGTTCGTGTGGGCGTCAAACTCCTTGGCAGTGGGAGCGGGCTTGCTCACGATGCCTATCGAGAAGATGGCGAGGTCGTCTATCTTGACCGCCTGCCCTCTGAGGATAAGCTCATGTACGCAGGTAATCATGTCGGTTATCACAGCCCACATAGTACCCTTGGAGTAGGCGGTGCCGTGCTTGGCCATGTGTGCCACAAGCTGGCGGGTGGTGATGATGTCGCTCTTGGCGATACGGGCATACCAGCATCCCTTGAACTGGGAATTGGAGCGGGTGTCCTTATACAATTTGTACTTCAACATAATGATTTGTTTTTGTTAGTTTGACATTGTGTGTTTGTTCTCTTGTTGTCATCGTCTCCGGAACGTTTGACAATGCAAAGGTAGTCACATTCATCGCCGTTACCAAAAAAGCAGGCACCGTAACCCGCAAAATTCTGTTAACAGCCACCGCCATTCGTGCCAACAAAAGTTAAGGCGGTCATTACTGTGACCACCGAGACCTCGCGCGCGTATATATATAATAAGGTGTAGGATGACTCGAAGCCTCTCTGGAGCCCCTCCGAAGCCCCTCTCCAACTCTCCCCAAGGGGAGAGAGCCCCTTCTTGTTATGTTTAAGGCAATTAGGAGGAACACATTCCATTGGGGAGAGTTTGAATAGGGCATGCTATCGGCTCCATACCCTTGAAGAGGGTGATACGGGCTCCCTGGCATCGACATACTTAACCCATCGTGGACTGAACGCATCCCAGGCAACTCTGACGGAGTTGCGTTTCCCCAGCCCAGGGTTGCGGGCGAAGCACGCTACCCTGGGTAAGCACCCCCACTAACCTTGCTACTCTGTAAGAGTTGCGATTAGCCGTAGGCGTTACCCGAAGCAGGATAATGGGTAGGAATGGGGAGGTGATTATTATCAGATTGAGTATAACGCCTTCGGCTAACCGCAACACTTACAGCGTTGCTACCCTTATTATACATATACCCAGGGTAGAGGCGCTGCGCGCCTCAACCCTGGGCTATGAAATCGCAACTCCTTCAGAGTTGCCGGGAGTGCGTACCATCCCTCTATGGACTAACTACATATCTCCATTAGCTACGTGCCATATACCGTATACCAATTACATTTTCCCATTGGCCACGTGCCATACACCGTATACTACTCACATAATGCCTTGGCCACGTGCCATACACACCACATAACCTCAAACGAGTGCGGGGATTACCATTTGCTGTCGCCTCATTAACTGATGAAGGCGTTTAATCTACATCGGCATCCGCCAAACCTAATCTTGCAGGACATAGTCGCGGTTGTACTCGATATTGTATTTCTCCAATAGCAGGCGGTATTCATCCTCAAAATTGACCTTCGCATGATGGGCGGCTTGGTTGCTGATATATTTTGTGGCATTGTCAACACCCGATTGGCCGATGGAGAAAACGGCGTAGCCATTCTGCCAAGCGAAATGGTTGTAGCTGGAGTTAAGCTTTTTCAGATACATACTACTGCTACGCTTTATCTCCTTAACCATTTGGGATATGGTTACCTCGCGCGACGGCACAAAAAGGGCATGTACGTGGTCACCTGTACCACCCACGATAATGGTGGAACATCCAAGTTTGTTGATGGCTGTGCCAATATAGGCATGCAGATGTTGGGTATCCTCCTCGGATATTCTCGGGCTCGTCGATTTGACATGGAAGACGAGATGGATATATATTTTACTCAGTGATTGTGACATAGATAAAGATGATGATGTGCAAATATAGCCATTATTTCAATTCGCACGAAATGATGCGCCGTTTTTTTATAGTAAATCATGATAATTATGATAGCCGTACCGATTTCACCACCAATCCATGTATTTATTGTGAATAGGTATAGTGAAAAAGGGGCATGCCCCAGCAAGCAGAAGCAGCATGGGGAATTATTGTAGGCAGGAAACCGCAAGCAGAAACAACGTGGGGAATTATTGTAGGCAATCCTCAAGCAGCAGCAACTCTGACAGAGTTGCGATTTCACAGCCCAGGGTTGCGGGCGAAGACCGCTACCCTGGGTAAGCTCCCCCCACTAACTTTGCTACTCTGTAAGAGTTGCGATTAGCCGCAGGCGTTAGTACACAACTGGATTGTATTGCGGGCAAAGTCCTGCCGGAGTAACGCCTGCGGCTAAGCGCAACACTTACAGCGTTGCTACCTTTTTTTATTTGTACCCAGGGTAGGGGCGCTGCGCACCTCAACCCTGGGCTGAGGAAACGCAACTCTGACAGAGTTGCCAAGGGTGCGCACCATCCACTATGGACTAACCAAAATCCATCATCGGGTGCATACCATCTGCCACAATCCCCTACCAAGAGCCGCGGAGGGCTTCCTCAAGCAGCAGCAACTCTGACAGAGTTGCGATTTCACAGCCCAGGGTTGCGGGCCAAGCACGCTACCCTGGGTAAGCTCCCCCACTAACCTTGCTACTCTGTAAGAGTTGCGATTAGCCGCAGGCGTTAGTACACAACTGGAATTGCAGATTACCAGCGGGAGCTGACATTTGAAGGCTGGGATGGCGATTCTCTTTCCCCCATCCCCATAAACAGCGAATGGGTCAGACTTCACAGCCTGACCCACTCAAAACTAAATAAATCTAACTTAATAGAAAATTTGGTTACCCAAATGCAATCTTATATTGTTTAATATTCTACTTAAAGCGCTATGCAGAAGTAACCTGTATTGAGGTAATCATCCTTGAGGCAAGAGCAGATACCCCAGACACGAGAACCGTCGTTCTTGATGATTTCAACATCAACATCGAAGCTCTTCTCATAGTTCATGTTGTAAACAAAGGTACCAGTACCCTTCTTGCCTACAGTGGCATCACCAGTCCAAGTACAAATCATAAAGTAATAGTTATAGAAATCCCACTTGGCCTGCATCTTGCCATCACCGAGATCTTTCACGGTATAGTAATCGTCACCCCACTGGTAACTATCCTGTCCATTCCAGTTGACCACATTCTTGGTAATAGCCAGAATAGCAGCCTTTTCTTCTTCTGTGAAAGGAACTGTAGTAGTTTCAACCTTCACTTTGATAGTCTTCTGCAGACCCATAAGGTCGGTAACAACGCAAGTTGTCTCACCAGCATTGATACCCTGGAATGTGATAGAAGTCTCTGTCTTGGCAATTACTCGAGCGATTGTCTCGTCAGCAACATCAATCTTGTAAGAGCCGTTACCCTCAAGTACGTTAAGAGTAGCCTTGCCATCAGTGTGACCGAGCTTCATGCCGATGAAGAGCTCTTCCTTGCCGAGGTTGAGATTCATGTACATAGACTTCACGATAACACGCTTGTAGTTGCCCTCGGCGTCAGAGATTATGACACCGGTAAGACCCATCTTCTGAGAGTTGAGGGTTACAGTTGTTCCTTCGAGAGTAGCTGTAACCACGTCCTCGTTCTCACAGATTACCTTGTAGTCGCCACCACCTTCGAGGATGTTGAAAGAGGCAGTCTCACCAATACCGACCTTCACAGTATCCATGTCACACTTGAGTTCGGTCTTGGTGGCAGGCTTCTGTTGCTCAGTATTGCCGTTATTGTCATCATCGTCGCAAGACGCCATACCGAAGGTAAGGGCCATTGCCAGCATGATGGTATAAATATATTTTGCTTTCATTGTTGTAATAATAAGTTTGTTTTATACATTACCAGTCTTTAGCATAGCTGCCAGTCTGAACGGTCTCCTCTCCATAGAAAGGAATGGTGATGTTGTTGAAACGATATACATAACCATTATTGGGGTTGAGCGAGAAAATCATGGTACCACCGTAACCATCTGTTACAATCTTACGGGCACGGCTCTCAGAGATGATGTTACCACGAGCAAACTCAGAAGAAGCCTGAATCATACCGCTCTTGGGCAGACCGGGGTAATCACTTTCGAGGTCATAATAGCGGCCGTAATCTTGGATAGCCTGAGTTACAAACTCACCAGGCTGCATACCATCAACAGGGCCACAAGAAGAAGTTCCGCTATAAACGTAAGCCTGAATCAGAGCATTAGGCATAGCCTTGCGAACCTCGTAGCAGAGACGAGAGAAGTTGTTGTAAGTAGTGAAGCCAGGATAGTCGCCACGGTTACAGTACTCATCATCGAAGAAAACACCATCGAGTTCATAAGCCTCGAGTTTAGCCTTCAGCTCACGGGCAAACTTGCGGGCGGCCTCGTCACCAAGGCGTGTACAGCAAGCACGGTCGTGGTTACACATGATACCCAGGATAACCTTTATACCCTTCTGCTGCAGAGGTACGAGATACTTCTGACGGTTGTCGAGCAGATGCTGCACGTTCTCGTTGTTGTAGTTGTACACCTCACCGGTCTCAGCGTTGTAGTTGATGTTACCAGAGAAGAGGATAACCTGGTCGATAACCAGCTTACCAGACTCCTTCAGAGTATAGCAGAGGTTGTGCAGGGGGTTAGCGTCGTTAACCTCCATACAGCTTACGACAATCTGGTTCTTGTTCGCCTTGTGACAGTTGGGCATACGGGTGATGTCCTTTACGAGGAAGATAAACTCGCCCTTCTCTACAGAAGCCTCGGCGAGTGAGTTGCCCTTAACAGCCAATGGGATGGCGTAAGTACCGAGGTCCTCAAGAGCGGCGTCGGTCTTGTAGCCTACCTTAACGGCAGAAGACTTGGCCTGGCCGGCAGCTACCACAGCAGTACCCTCGATAGTTACGAGAGCCTCGGGCAATGCCTTGTAGTCGGTACCATTAGCCATGTTATACTTGTTGAGCGCAGCAGCGTCGTAAACTACAGTGAACTCAGCATCCTTGGTCTGAACCTGAGTCAGGTTGACAAAGAACTCAGTAGTACCCTGCTCGTTGAACAGCAGCGAGTCTGCATTGGTCATACCAAACTGGTCAGAGAGGAACACGAGGCTCTTCTGAGAAGGAGCGAAGGGCTCCTCACCAATCTGCTGTACATTGATGGCGTCCTCACATGAAGCCATAGCTCCAGCGGCGAGGATAGCCAATGCAAATGTCTTTATTTTATTGATATTCATAATTTTCTTTATTGTTCTTGTTGATTGAATGTGGATTATTTCTCGGGCAGAGATACATTTCTCCAAGAGAGAGCGCCAGCGGCTACGGCGTCGTTGCCATGACCGGTAGCGTCTACTACTCTGTAAGCGCTTGTGTTGTCATCCATCTTCCAGTAACCTACGAGGCCGGGAGTCTGGGGGTCAACATTGTAGATGTGAGAAGCAATCTCTTCCTGAGTACGAACTACGTTCCATACGCGAACCTCAGACATATCACCCTCAAACCAGCGGTTGTCATCGTAAGACTTACCGATAAGGAAGTCACGGTCAGAACCGTTGCCCTGGATGTCGATAGCGGTCATGCTCATAGTGCCTTCACTCTGCAGTCTGCCGTTGATGTAAATCTTGTACTCGCGAGTAGCACAGTCTACAGTGAGGGCTACGTGCTGCCACATCTTGGTCTGCAGACCCTTGTTAGAGTCGGCATCGGGGAAGTTGCCACGAGCGGTAGCAATCTGAATCTGGTTGTCGGGGAAACCGGCATCACCGATACGCATCAGGAAGCGACCCTCAATACCCATTACGGTAGAGATGAGTTTGCCGAACTCGCGGGGATAGAGCAGAGCCTCCATAGTAATCTGGCTCATATTGGCTACCTGGCTCTTGTCGGCCCACTGCACGGTGAGGTAGTTGCGGCTCATGTTGGTAACCACGTTGATGAGGGCACCTGCACGGAATACGAAGTAGTACTTGGAAGCAGAGCTTACAAGGTCGATGTCAGCAGTCTGAACCTCTACGGGGAGTACATAGATGAGCTCACGGTCAAGATTACCCAGGTTGGTGAACTCAAATGTAGCATCGGTACTCTTTACACTACCTGCGTCTACAGTCACCTTGTTGTTGACTACATTGTAGCACTCTTCGGGCAGGATTACTGCATTGGCACCATAGAACTTGTTATAAGTGCTTACCAAAGAGGGAGCTACATTGAAGGTAGCGTTAATGGTCTTCTCGGCGGGACGGGGCATGGTGATGCTGAGTGTCTTAACCACATCACCGGCATCGCCCTTGATGATAGTCTCCGCTCTCATTTCCTGAGAATTGATTGATGCCTTGTTGCCGAAGTTCTCTTCGTCGTTGTCCTGACAAGAAGCCAGAGCAAACACAGCCAGCATCATCGGAATATATTTGAAAATCTTCTTCATTGCTGTTTAGTTTTTAGCATTAGGATTAATGATAGAAATGGCTGAACGCACATTGGGATAAGTGAACGATGAGTGATAGTAATCATTGCTCATACCCTGGATGGCGATACCGGCAGGAACGAAGCCCTGATACTCGGCGGCAGCCCACTTGGCGGCACCCTTGATGGCAACTTCCTTGCCCCAGTAACCGGTCTTGGTGTCTGTGGGGTCGAGTGAAGGTGCGTTGACGAGGGCTACAAAGCGGTCGGTAGGCACACCCTCTTCGAGGGCCTTCAGAGCCAGGTAAGTAAGGGCAGAGGCTGAAACCTCGCTCTGTGCGGGCAGAATGAGATACTTGGCCTTGTCAAATACCTCCTTGGTGAGGATGTTCTGAGGCTTACCCATCAGGAGGAGCTCCTTGTTGGCGTGACGCTCAGCCCAGTCGTTGGCGATACCGATGAATACGTTCTGCTGAGCGATGAACTCTGCCTTCTCGGCTTCAGTCATGAAGGTGGTAATCTTACCGTTGAAGGCCATGATTACACCGTCATAGTTGTACTTCTCTACGAGAGCGAGCTTGGCGCTTACAGTATCAACGAGGTAACTGTTGAAAGCGGGGAATACCTTTGTGGGGTCTTCGTTTGCAGCGTCAAAGTCCTTCTTCTCTTCGTCATACTGTACCTTGATGTTCTCGTAGTTGATTTCGAATACCACCTTGGTACCCTTCTTCTCGCGTATTTCGTTCATCTCGGCGAGCTCGAAAGCAGCCAGGTTGTCGGGGTAGGTCAGCACGATGTAGTCCAAGCTGTCTGGTACAGAGTGGATGTGCTTGCCCTGAGAGTTGGGAGCCTTGTCGCTATTGTCAAACCATCCCATAGCCACCTTATGAGAACCCTTCTTGTAGTTTCTCAGGTGGGACAGATAGTCCTGATAAAGGCCGGGGTTCTGGTTGTCTACACCCGGATTGTTGATGTCAATAGACTCTACATCGGTGTCGCAGCTTGCCACGAAGGCTGTTGCGGCGATGCATGCCATTGATAATCTGATATATTTTAAGATACTTTTCATAATTGTCTATATTATCTTTGAATGTTTTACTTTGCCCACCACAGGTCAGTAGCCATATTGTCGGCACCACCGAGGAGACCTACAGCGTTAACATAGTTTTCGGCGTTGTTGAGACGCTCCTCCTGAGGATAAGCCAGACGACGGGCACCACGGGCTGAGTTTACTACGCCAGCACTGTTGTTGACAACAACGGGCATCAGCATAGGATAGCCGGTACGACGATACTCTGCCCAAGCCTCCTGACCGAGGGGGAAGTTGGCAAGCCACTTCTGGGTGATGATGCGCTCGAGGCTCTTCTCGAAGTCACCGTCTTCCCACTTGATGGTAATCTGTGAGGTAGCACCAGAGTAGGTGTTGAGCGCAGCGGGGTCCTTGTAAGAAGCGGGCATGCTGGTGTTGTCAGCCAGATAAGCGTCGGCACCATTGGCACCCCACTGTGCAAATGACAGCTTTACACCCTGCTCGTAGAATTCCTTGGCAGTACCGCCCATGTTCCAGTTGCGCAGAGCACCCTCAGCCTTGAGGAAAGCTACTTCGGCAGCGTTCATCCACATGAGCTTGCTGTCGGTGGCTACGATATAGTTACTGTATGCGTGAGCGATAGAACCGCCAGGGATGGCGATACCGCTACGGATACCAAAGTAGCCGTTGTCAACGAGACCGCCGAAAGTGGTCTTGGTGAACATCTTCTCACGACGGGGATCGTTGTAACCATTCATATAGGTTGTGATATCAGCGCTTACGCGAGAGTCACCACCATTGTATTCGTACATGATAATCTCGAAGGGGTTGGTAGAAACGAGAGTCAACTCGGCGTTGTCGTCGTTAGAGGTCATGGTACCTACCTCGTGGTTTACAGCCTCCTCAGCCATCTGCTGAGCCTTGGCGGGAGCCACCTTAGAGATACGCATAGCCATACGCAGCTTGAGAGAGTTGGCATACTTGATCCACTTGGTCACATTACCACCATACACACGGTCAGCCTTGTCGCTGAAGTCGGCAGTACGGTTCTGGGTCAGCACGTCGATAGCCGCGTTGAGCTGCTCAAACATCAGGTTGTACACCTGCTCCTGAGAGTCATAGGCAGCGGTAATCTGACCGTCCTTACCTACCTGAGAGTAAGGGATAGGACCGTAGCAGTCTGTAACGCGCTGGATACCTGACACCTTGATGATAGAAGCTACGGCGTTGGGGATAGGATCGTCGGTAGCACGGGCTACTTCGCCACAGTAGATGAAGAGCTTGGGGATGACATCCTTGAACATTACACGGCTCCATCCGTTCTCAGGGCTGAACTGACCGAAGTTCTTGCCAGCGAAACCTGCGTTGGAGTCAGCAATGTAACCACCGTAAGAACCACCCATCAGACACTCGGTGAACTGGTTGGTGTTGACATCGGTAGGAATTACCCAGCCTTCGAGGTTCAGCATGGCTGAACGCATAGCATAGGCGTCGCGCTGGGTTTCGTCTTTGGTGACGCCGTTGGGGTTGCGGTTGAAGCTCTCGTAGTCGTTAGTACAGCTGGAGAAGCTCAGGCAGAGACCTGCAGCAACCGCGCTCATTATGATATTTTTAATCTGTCTCATAGTTACTCTTAGAATTTGAGTTTGATGTTGAAACCAAGGTTGCGTGTGCTTGGTGTCATGAATTTGTCAATACCCTGATAGTAGTTACCGGTGGTAGCTGTGGTCTCAGGATCGAAAGGTGCCTTGCAGTAAAGCATCAGCAGGTTGCGACCAACGAGAGAGAGGCTCAGGTCACCGATACCGAAGAATACGTTCTTCTTGAAGGTATAACCAAGGCTTGCCTCCTGCAGACGAATGTTGGTAGCGCTGTAGGTATAGTACTGGGGAATACCGTCGGCAGCACCGATAGTGGTGTACCATGTCTCAGGATTCACGCGGTCTTCACCGTTTACGAGTACATAACCCAGGTCGCGGGCGTCGGCAGTGTTCTTAGACACACCGTAAGCGTCGAGGGCAGCCTGTGTAGCTGAGTAAACGATACCGCCAAAGCGTGCAGCAAACATGAAACCGAAGTTGATGCCCTTGTAGCTGAAGTCGTTGCGCCAAGCCATGTTACACTTGGGGAATACGGAACCCAGCTTGATGTCACCTACGTTGGTGTCCTTGTACACCTTACCGTTCTCGTCAACATATACACGGCCTTCGCTGTCGCGTACTACGTCGGTGAGAGAGTAGAGGTCACCCAGCGTACCACCTTCCTTGAGCAGGAAGTGAGCAGAACCCATACCGTTGAGGTCCAGACGGTCCTTGTTGATGATGGCGCCGGTCTCAGGGTGAACGTAGTTCTTTACGAGCTCGTTGATCTTGTTCTTGTTGGCAGAGAATGTGTAGTTAGAAGACCACTTGAAGTTGCCCCAGCTGTTGTCATAGCCCAGAGCCAACTCGATACCGTTATTGCTTACGCTACCGGTCTGGATGTACATGGTGCTATAACCAGAAGATACTGATATGTCGGGGTTGAAGGTCTGGTTGTAAGTCTTGGTCCAGTAGAGTGTCAGGTCAAGGCTGAAGTGCTTGAACAGACGGGTCTGCAAACCGAACTCCCAAGAGTCTGTGGTCTCAGGCTTCAGGTTGTACATAGGATAAATGGTCTGGCTCTTCCACTGACGGTTGGCCTCATCCCACTCATATACAGGGTTGGCGTACCAACGTGGGAAAGGAATACCTACAGAAGCGAATGAACCGCGAACCTTCAAGAAGTCAATCTGCTTGGGCAACTGGAATGTCTGTGATACAATCCATGATGCACCGATAGAGGGATAGAAGAATGAAGACTTGTTAGACTTGGGACCAGCGAGCATAGAGGGCCAGTCGTTACGGCCGGTAAGAGTCAGGTAGTACTGACTGTTCCATCCGATTTCAGCGCTCATGAAGACAGACTTGGTCTGGTCGTGGTAGCCACCGGGCTGACGCTTCTCGCGGTTGGGGTCAATCTGGTACTCGTTGAATACGTTAGGAATGAGGTTGTCATTGATAGGACCATCGATACCAGTAACACCCTGCTTAACATCAGAGATGATTGCACCGAGGTTGGCATTGACAGAGAGTCGGTCCTGGAAGAAACGCTTGTCAAAAGTCATCATTACGTCGCCGTAAGTCTGCTTGTCATCGGTCTTCACGAGAGCGTACTGACCATTCTCACCAGCGAGAGTCTTGTTGGTAGAAGCATAGTACTTCTTCTCGAAGGTATTGGTGGCGTTGTCTACGCGGATACGTGCAGCAAGGCTCAGATAGTCGGTGAGCTTATAGCTGGCGCCGAGGTTGAGCATATAGCGATACTTGCGGTTGGTACGTACGTTGCGGTAGTTGATCCAGTAGGGGTTCTGACCTACGAACTCACTTACGAGGTCGTTCCAGTTCTGAACGTAGAGGTTACGCTGTGTATCCCAACGCTCAAACATCTTGAGGTCATCGATAGAGTTGCCGCGGGGGTAGAGGTATGCGGTTACCAGTGGGTTACCATATACACCCTGGTTGGTCATGTTGCGGTCATCCTGGATAATGTAGCTTGCACCGGCGTCAACAGTCAGCTTGTCGTTGAGCATCTTGGCTGTGTTGCGGATGGTGAAGTTGTAACGGTTGTACTCGTTGTTGGGGATTACACCACCTGAGTTGAGGGCACTGGCAGAAACATAGGTCTGGTTCTTCTCAGTACCGGTAGAGAGGGTGAAAGCCTCGGTAGTAACGACACCTGTCTTGAAGTAGTTGTCTACAGGGTCATAGCCACGATAGTTGGTCTCGTTGAGCTTGGCACCCCAGCTGTAAGACTCACCACCAGCGTCGCGCAGTGTGCTGCCTGTACCGTAAGCGTTCTGGAAGTCGGGAGTACGGAAAACTGAAGAGAACTCAGTGGTCTGGCTTACAGTGACCTCGGTCTTGCCTTCCTTACCCTTCTTGGTGGTGATAACGATGGCACCGTTAGAAGCGCGGTTACCGTAAAGAGCGGCAGCGGCAGCACCGGTAAGCACTGACATAGACTCGATATCCTCGGGGTTGATGTCGGCGATAGCCTCGGTAGTACCGTTAGAACCGAAACCAGAGTCACCGTCGGAGCCGAGGTTGAACATTGGAATACCGTCAATCACATAGAGCACGTTGCTTGACTGCTCGATTGAACGTGTACCACGCATCACAACCTTAGAGGCACTACCTGCACCGGCAGAGCTGGCGTTGATGTTCACACCGGCAACCTTACCGTTGAGGGAGTTGATGAAGTTGGCATCCTTGTTGGTGAGGAGGTCTTCACCGCTCACCTGCTGTACGTTGTAGCTCAGAGCCTTCTCAGCACGCTTGATACCGAGGGCGGTAACCACAACTTCGTTGAGCTCCTTGGTACCTGAAGACATAGACACGCTGTACTTGTCCTTGCCAGTTACCTTGAGAGTCTGGTCGGCATAGCCGATGTAGGTAATCTCGAGCTCTGCGCCTTCGGTGGTGTTGAGAACGAAGTTACCGTCTACATCAGAGATTACAGCATTCTGAGTGCCCTTCTCCTTGATGGTGGCACCGATGATGGGCTCACCGTTCTCGTCGGTGATAGTACCGGTTACCTTTTTCTTGGGATTGTTGGCCTTGGCGGTAGCCACGGTCTTACCCTGCTTCTTTGAAACGACGATGTTCTTACCCTTAATCTCGTAAGAAACACTCTGACCACGGAGGATCTGCTCCACAGCCTGCTTGACATCCTTCGCGTTAACACTGACTACCTTGGCGGTATTCACGTCAGCTGACTCAAACACGAACGAATATCCACTCTTTTGTCTCAATTCTGTCATTGCCTTCTCTACAGTGACTCCCTTGAGCTGCATCTGCAAGCTCTGTGCGAGGGCACTGAGGTTCATGCACAACAGAAACGCGCCTACCAAGAGGCCTTTTTTTCTGATATTCATTACTGTACTAAATTAGATAATTATATTTATTAACTCTTATTCGTAGGTTATTGTTTACGTTGGTGGGGCTTGTTCCCTGGCCGCCATCAGGGTGAGCCCAGGCACAGTCTTTATGACCGTGGGGCTCGTGATAAGGTTCTTTTCTGTTTTGTTTTTGTTGGGTGTCTGAGGTTAAAGTTGTAAAAGTAAGTTATAAAGTCGGGGAGTGCCCTTAGTATATTATGTAAGTCTTTCCTTGCAGTTTGTATCTGATGCGCCCGGTAGCAGAGAGGGCGTCGAGAATCTGAGTGAGCGTCTGCTCGTCGCGGTTAAAGGTAGCATAGAAGTTGAGAGTGGCGAGCTGCCTGTCGGCAATCACGATGCGCTGGTGGTAACTGCGAGAGAGCGTAAGGGCTATCTCGCGCAGGGTGGTGTCATGAAACATCAGTACTCCCTGGGTCCACTGGCGTGACGCTTGGGCGACGGAAGACTGGATGGTCATGTTCTTGGAGCCTTTCTCAAAGACGGCACACTCGTTGGGTTGCAACTGGTATTCACGGTTGGCAGAGTCGGCATGGCTGCCTAAGGCTACGCGACCTTCGACGAGAGTGACCATAGCATTAGGGTCGTCGGGGTAGTCGCGGAAGTCAAACTTGGTACCGAGCACGCGCAGCTTGAGAGCGCTGGAGTTGACATGGAAGGGGAGTTTCTCGTTATGGGCAACTTCGAAGTAGCCTTCACCCACGAGCTTCACATTGCGTTCGCGAACACCGAAACCCTGAGAGTAGGTGATGCGTGAGCCGGCATTGAGCCAAACCTGTGTGCCATCGGGGAGGGTCATACGGGTTGTGGAACCTAAGGGGGCTTCGACGCTGATGTCGGCGAAGCGAGACTCTACCATATCCTGTCCCTTTATATAAAAGAGGTAGGAGAAGACACCCACGGTGACAAGAAGGATGGCAGCGTAGCGCATCATATACATCACGCGGCGATGGCGACGCTGACGCTGATGAGCATGCACGCACTCCATAAACTTTTTGTAGGCAAGCACTTTGTCATATTTAGCCAGCTGCTCCATATTGGGAATGGACATCCACATAGTGTGAAGCTGTCTGAACAGGCGGGAGTTGGCTTCGTTGGCATCGCGCCACAACAGGAGTTCAGCGACCTCCTCAGTACTGAGGTTGTCACTGAAATAGCCTACCATCAAGTCGTAAAAATGTTCGTCTTGCACGTCGTTGTCGATTTGATATACATCAATAAGACGAAAAATATCTTAAATGGGGTAGTCAAAAATGCGATTTTTTTCAAAAAAAATCAATTTTCCACCATTTTCACCGATATTTTTAGCCAAAATTAGCACTTTGGGGATGAGAGAGGGGCTATTTACACAAGGAATAAGGACCAGGCAGATGATGCTGACACTTTATTACTTCATGTTTACCACTACACCTTATTATATATATAGACTTACTGCTCCATAAAAAATAAATACAAAAAGCCTCGGCGTCTTCTGAAGGCTCCGCCTTTGTGGCGATAGACGCAGCCGTCAGCCGGAAAACAATTTTCCTTCGTGCCGCCAACGCCATCACCACCGTCATGCACAGCATGACATCAGAAGACGCCAAGGAACAAAAAGCGGCCTGCGGCCGTAAAAAAAAGTCCAGCTTACGCCGGTAAAAAAACAATATCTGGGAGGAGGCCCCTCGACTGCTCCCAAAAGCCCCTCTCTAACTCTCCCCAAGGGGAGAGAAAGCCAAAGCACCCCAGATTAACGCATTAAGATAGAACTCCTTTCCCTAAGGCAAGGCTGGGATGTTGCCCGTATTAAACCTGTTCCACTTGGTGAAGGTTGGAATGCCCCCCTATTAAACTCAATCCACTTGAAGAAGGTTGAAATGGTTGACGCTGAGCTCCTTCCCCTTGGGGAAGGTTGGGATGGGGCTTATCCTTGGCAACTCTGTAGGAGTTGCGATTCCCCAGCCCAGGGTTGCGGGCGAAGCACGCTACCCTGGGTATCAACCCCACCAATCATAGCTACTCTGTAAGAGTTGCGATTAGCCTTAGGCGTTACTCGCAGTTGATATTTTACCGTTTCACAAAAGAATAATTAACCAACCCACCACGGGCCAACGCGTTGGGATAGAACTCCTTCCCTTTGGGGAAGGCTGGGATGGGGCTTTCCCCCCACCGAAGCCAACGGGGAAAATGAAAGTGCGGCCCTGACTGTGGGGCCGCACATCATCAAACATTTCAAAGAGATATTATTAGCAGATTAGTCAATTCAAAAATATGTTGTCAAAATTCAAGTGGTCACCAAGGGCAACGATAACACCAACCATGGCTGCGACACAAATGTCGAGAGCCAACAGAATGACGAGATGTCTGACACGGGCAGCACACGAGTAGCAATGCGGCGGCGCGAAGAGACGGTCATAGTGGATGCAAGTTGCTTATGCTTATCACTTTGATATCCATAGGCAAAAATAATATATTTGCCACAAAGCGGGTGTAACCTTGCGTAACTTTTGTGTCGCTTTCCTAACATTTAGGTGTCGCTTTGGTGGGAAAGAGACTACTGATTGGAAGAAAAAAGATGGCTGGTAGCGTGAGATTAGAAGCGCACGTAAGGACGAAGACGCTCGATGTCGGCGGCGGTGAACGCAGAGAGCAGACGCAGCTGGTCGAGGCTGGCGAGGGGACCCTTCAGCCGACGATAGTCGCAGATGGCGCGCGCCTGGAGATAGTTGATGTAAGGATGGCGCTTGAGTTGGGAGAGCGAGAGACGGTTGATGTCGAGGCGCTGGATGTCGCCGGCATCGACGGTGAAGAAAGGAAGAGCCTCCTCGGGGAAGTCGTCAATCTCGAGCAACTGACGGGCATGGGCATAGCCACCCAGACGCTGGCGGTAAGCGACAATGCGGCGGGCGTAGTAGGCACCGATGCCAGGCACACGGCGTAGGAGCGTGGTATCGGCAAGGTTGAGGGCGACGCGCTCGGAGTTGCGCAACTTGACAGGATAGCGCAGGCTGTCGGAAGAGGCTTTGGGCCGCTCGTCATGGACGGCATAGACCTCCGATGCCGGCAGATAGTCTGCCGAGATGCGTATATAAGGCTCGAGCTCGCGATACTGCTTGGCAGTGAGACCGTAGAGGCGCGCGAAGTCGGACGGACGGCGGAAGACTCCACCCTTGGCACGGTAGTGATAGATGTTGCGCACCTGATAGGGCTGCAGACCAAGGCTGAGCAGCTGGGTGCTGTCGGCGGTATTGGGGTCGAAGGGGGCATAGACCACCTGGCGCGAGGGCGTGGCATAGGTGTAAGCACGCCGAGAGTCTGTGCCCACGGCGCGACGCTTGCTGCGGGTGCTGTCGGCAGCGGCGATGGGAGTGGTGTCGGCACTGGGCCACAAGAGATGATAGCCTATCACCCCGAAGGCAAGGACTGCCAACAGGAAGAGGACAACCACGCGGTCGCTCTTGCAGAGGTAATAGGGGCGGGACAACTTCATCGCTATATATAATATAATAAGGTGTAAGGTGGTTTATCTTCGGCAGCCCGGGGCATCAGAAGACGCCGAGCTGATGGAGGAAGACGGCGAGGATGGCTGTGGGACAGACATAGCGCACAAAGAACAGGTAGACGCCGAAGACCCTGCACGACACGGTGCCCCAGTTGGTAAACTCGTCGCGCACCAGCTTGCGCGGCACTGCCCACCCGATAAACAGGCAGGTGAGGAAGCCACCCACGGGGAGGAATATCTGACCCGTCACAAAGTCGAACCAGTCGAAGAGAGTGCGCCCGCCGAAGCTCAGCCATGGTATATCGCTGAACGAGAGCGAACAAAAGATGCCGATAAACAGGCTGCCGGCGGTGACGAAGGTGGCAGCCGTGCGGCGCGTGATATGCAGCTCCTCGATGAGGAAGGCTGTGCTCACCTCGTGGAGCGACATGAGCGACGTGATGGCTGCCAGCGACAGGAGGGCGTAGAAGAACACCGACACGAGCATGCCCACTAAGGGCACGGCGGCAAACGCCTGGTTGAACACGTTGGGCAGGGTGACAAAGACGAGCGAGGGGCCGCTGCCGGGGTTCACTCCCACGGAGAAGGCGGCAGGGAATATCATCAGTCCTGCCAGCACCGCTATCAGCGTATCGAGCAGTGACACCTGCAGGGCCGACTTCAACAGATTGGTCTGACGCTTGAAGTAAGAGGCATAGGTGCAGATGCAGCCCATGGCGATGCTGAGCGAGTAGAACGACTGACCGAGGGCGCCGAGGAAGGCGTCGCTGTCGAGTTTGGTGAAGTCGGGCTTGAAGAGGAACTCCATGCCGCGCTCGCCACCGGGCAGGAGGCACGACGCCACGACGATGACAAGGAGCAGGATGAAGAGCGTGGGCATGAGCATCTTGGAGGTACGCTCGATACCGCTGCGCACACCATTGACAATCACCAGACAGGTGATGACAAGGATGGCGAGCGTCCAGATGACGGGGCGCCAGGGGTCGGAGGAGAACTCGGCAAAATAGTGGTTTACGAAGTCGGCATTGCCGGTGAGCTCGCCGAAGAACGAGGCATAGACATACTGCAGGCACCAGCCAGACACCACGGCATAGTAGCCCATGATGAGAAAACCGGTGGCGACACCCAAGAGACCCACATACTTCCAGGCGTTGCCGCCGGAGAGCAGGGAGTAGGCGCGGTAGGTGTTGGACGCACCGTGACGGCCGATGATAAACTCGGAGAGCATACAGGGGATGCCCAGCATAAGCACACAGCAGATATAGACCAGAATGAAGGCTGCGCCGCCATTCTCGCCCGTCATATAGGGAAATCGCCACACATTGCCCAGTCCGACGGCACCGCCGGCGGTGGCAAGTATCATGCCCAGTTCGGTTCCGAAATTACCTCTTTTTTCCATCATTTTCCCTCAAATAACTACTATTTTTATGTCGTACGTACTAATAATCGTCGTGGTTGATACAAAAGTAATGAATTTTATTTACTTTTGTCAGCAAATCGAAGAGAAAAATGAAAAGTATATGGAAATTGTGTCGAGACTATCCCTTCTCGACACTGTGTATCATCGTGATATGGATACTGTGTATCATCCCCATTCCCGAGACGCCGCTGTCTGAGGTAAGCATGATAGACAAGTGGACGCATCTGGTGATGTATGGCGGACTGTGTGCCATGATATGGACAGACCGCGCCCGGCTGCGCCTCACCTCCGACCGCCGGGGGATGGTGGTCTACGCCCTGCTGCTGCCCATCGTGATGGGCGGGGTGATAGAGCTGGTCCAGGCCTACTGCACCGGCGGCACGCGCAGCGGGGAGTGGCTGGACTTGGCTGCCGACAGCCTGGGCGTGCTCATCGGCCAACCTATCGGTATGCTTCTGGCAGCGTGTCACGCCAGGTGGCGTAAGGGGCGCGCAGAAGATTAGAGTTGTAGAAACGGCGGTCGCCGGTAACCTCGACAGCGATGAAATCGGGCTTTTCGAAGGGTTCGTCCACCGAAGCCAACTCTATCTCTGCCATAACAAGCCCGGCATTGTCGCCGAAAAACTCGTCCACCTCCCACACGTGGCGGCCATCGGCGCTGCGCACGAGATAACGGTTCTTGTCGATGACTCCACCCCGGCACAGACGCAGGAGGTGGCTCGCCTCGTCGAGGGTTATCTCCTTCTCAAACTCATAACGGCTGAGTCCGCCGTCCTGCGAACGGCTCTTGATGGTGAGGTAGGCATGGTCGTCGCGTACGCGGACACGCACCGTGGCACCCTCGGCAGGGATATAGCCTTGCTGGATGTGGGTACAAGAAAAGGCAACACGCTTGTACGCATCGCCTTTCCTGACCAGAAACTTACGTTCTATTTCTACACCGCTCATTGCATCAATACCATAGCGTAACCTATCACGGCAAGAGTCAATACTACCATGGTTACTATCAACCACTTCATCACGTTCTTGCCTTCCTTCTCCTGCATGGCTGCCTTCTTGGCGCGGCGCATCTTACTTTTTTCGCTCATAGTTGTTATGTTTTTAGGTTAATATATCGATGTTTCTTTTAGGGGTTCAATCTTCGTCGTCGGTGACAGGGAACTCCATGAGATAAGCCTTGATGAAGTCGTCGATTTTGCCGTCCATCACACCGTCGACATCGCCGGTCTGGTAGTTGGTGCGGTGGTCCTTGACGCGACGGTCATCGAAGACATAGCTGCGTATCTGGCTTCCCCACTCTATCTTTTTCTTGCCGGCTTCAATCTTGGCCTTGGCCTCGAGACGCTTCTTCATGGCGCGGTCATAGAGCTGCGACTTGAGCAGACGCAAGGCGTTCTCGCGGTTCTTGGGCTGGTCGCGCGTCTCGGTATTCTCGATGAGAATTTCTTCTTTCTCGCCAGTGTCGGGGTCTTCATACTGATAGCGGAGGCGCACTCCCGACTCTACCTTGTTCACGTTCTGACCTCCGGCACCACTGGAGCGGAAGGTATCCCAAGAGAGGCGGGCAGGCTCGACCACCACCTCGATGGTATCGTCGACGAGGGGCGAGACGAAGACGCTGGCAAAACTGGTCATACGCTTGCCCTGGGCATTGAAAGGCGATACGCGCACGAGGCGATGCACGCCGTTCTCGCTCTTCAGGTAGCCATAGGCATACTCACCGCCTTCTATCTCCATAGTGACGCTCTTGATGCCGGCTTCATCGCCTTCCTGCAGGTCTGCCACACGCACTTTGTAGCCGTGTGACTCTGCCCAGCGCATATACATACGCATAAGCATCGACGCCCAGTCCTGGCTCTCGGTACCGCCAGCGCCCGAATTGATTTTCATGACGCAGTCCATCGGGTCTTCCTTCTGTCTCAGCATGTTCTTGAGTTCAAGTTCCTCGATGGCTTTGATGGCTTTGGCGTAGTCGGCGTCGACTTCGTCCTCGGTCACCATATCGTCGTGATAGAAATCGAAGGCCAGCTGCAACTCGTCGGCATATTCGCGTGCCGCCTTGTAGTCCTTGAGCCAACGCTCAATGCCCTTGACCTTCTTCATCTGTTCCTGTGCGCGCTTGGGGTCTTCCCAGAAGTCAGGCGCCTGTGTGCGGAGCTGTTCTTCTTCAAACTCCACCTTCTTTTGGTCGATGTTCAGGTAGCGCGCCAACGCATCGGTGCGCTCCAGAACGTCTTTCAACTGATCACTTGTTATCATTTATTCTTCGTACATCTTGTCTATCGTCTCCTTGTAGTTCTTGTAGACGACAGCTCGTTTCAGTTTGAGGGTGCTGGTCAGCTCTCCGTTCTCCATGGTGAAGCCATGGGGCAGGAGGGTAAACCGCTTGATTTTCTCATAGTGGGCCAGCGTCTGCTGGAGGGTGTCGATGCGCTCGGTCATCATGTCGTGGATGCGCTTGTCGGCACAGAGCTCTTCGCGCGAGCCAAACTCGATGTGGTTGTCACGGGCGTAGGCTTCGAGCAGACGGAAGTCGGGCACGATGAGGGCGGCGACAAACTTGCGCTGGTCGGCGATGATGGCAACCTGGTCTACATACTTGTCGACGAGTAGCATGGACTCTATCATCTGGGGCGCGATATACTTGCCGTTGGATGTCTTGAAGAGGTCCTTGATGCGCTCCTTGAGGAAGAGCTCGCCCTGGTCGTTGATGTAGCCGGCGTCACCCGTGCGGAAGAAACCGTCGGCAGTGAAGGCTTCGGCGTTGACCTGGTCGCGCTTGTAATAACCCGGCGTGATGGTCGGGCCCTTGAGCAGCACCTCGTCGTTGTCGCCAATCTTGACCTCGATGCCAGAGAGCGGACGACCCACCGAACCGATGGTGAACGGTTTGCCCTTGTGGTCGCAAGAGACAGTGGCAAGGCTTTCGGTGAGACCGTAGCCCACGACCATGTTGATACCGATGGAATGGACAAATTCTTCGACTTGGGGCGACACAGCGGCGCCGGCGGTGGGGAAGATATTGGGGTGGTCGAGACCCAACTGCTTGCGCACGAGGGCAAGCACGGTGCGGTCATAAATCTTGTATTCGGCAGCGAGGGCAAGCGACGGCCGACGGCCGCGGGCCAGACAGTCTACATTGTACTTGTGACCCACATGGAGGGCACGGTGGAAAAGACGCTGCTGCAGGGCGCCAGCATTGTCCATACGGTCTTTGACAGCGATGTAGACCTTCTCCCAGAAGCGCGGAACCGATGACATACACGTGGGGTGGGTCTCGCGCATAGCCTGCTGTATCTGCTGGGGATAGGTGTTGATAATCAACTGGGCGCCAACCGACAGGCAGAGGTAAGCCCAACCTCTCTCGAAGATGTGGGTGAAGGGCAGGAAGTCGATGACGCGGTCGTTTTCAGAGACATCAACAAACTCATAGTTGGCGTGAAGAGCCGCATGATACTGCCCGTAGGTGAGCATCACGCCCTTGCTCTCGCCGGTGGTACCACTGGTGTAGAGGATGTTGCAGAGGTCGGTGTAGTTGGCTTCCTTCCAGCGCGTCTCAAGTTCAGACTGGCGGGGCAGCCCCTTGCCCAACTTGATGAAATCGCTGAAGTAAAGGGCATTGGAGTCGTGGGTATCGATATTCACGCTGTCATCATAGACGATGATGCGCTCGAGCGTGGGGCAGAGGTGGAAGATGCGCAACGCCTTGTCATACTGGTCCTGCTCGCCTACGAAGAGGAAGCGCACCTTGGCATCGTTGAGCACATAGAGTATCTGCTGCTCGCTATTGGTGGCGTAGAAAGGCACGGTAACGGCGCGCACGCCATAGGCACCGAAGTCGGTATAGAGGTACTGCACACAGTTCTGTGAGAAAACGCCTATATTTTCCTGAGGTTTCACGCCGAGATTAAGCAGCGCGTTACTTACCTCCTTTACACGAAGAGAGAAATGCTGCCAAGATACTGAGCGCCATTTCTTTTCTCCAAATCTCTGAAAAGTAAGTGCCGTTCGCTCTCCGTACTTCTTGGCAAGGTCGTGAATGATCACCGAAAGATGACTATTGATTTGCATAAGCAATAATATTTAGTTTATGCAAAGGTAGTGCAAACCGAAGAGATTACAAAATAAATTCATTTATTTTTAATCTTGAGGTGCAGCCTACCTTCACGCCTTTAGGCGTAAAGGAGTGCAAACCGAAGACAATACAAAGAAAAAACATGAGTTTTTTCGATTTCTACGGAAGAGCCGTCGTTATGTTTAAGTTGATGCAGATGCCAAACAAAAACATTTCAAGTCACGAAATGACGATTGCAAACCGCGATTTTATCATTTCAGACTTTGAGCCCATTATTTCAAGCCACGAATTATAGATGAATAGGCACTCGGACAAGTTGGCGCCACGCCCCACCCCATTTCCGAAGCCCTCGCACACACTCCCGGGCACCACGATGAAGGCAGCGCGACCCACAGCCCATCGCAGATATATGTGCCGAAAAGCAAAAAAACATGAGTTACAGCACCAATATCAATGATTTTTTGCTTAACTTTGCCCGGGATGGACGGTGTCTCGGCATTTGAAGCAAGTTTCATGATGCAGAGTTGCACCATCTACACCCACGAAACACGCCAAGATTATGAAAGCAGACGAATTGATAATTGACAAAATCAAGGATATCGCCCGCAGCACTGTCCCCGACGGCAGCGAAGCGATACTGTATGGCTCGCGGGCTCGTGGCGATGCCCGCAGCGACTCCGACTGGGACATCCTTATCCTGTTGAACAAGGACACGCTCACCCAGAACGACTACGACAACGTGAGTTATCCCTTCGTCATGCTGGGCTGCAACCTCGGCGCCGAAATCAACCCCATCCTCTACACCAAGAAGGAATGGGAAACCTACCAGTTCTCCCCTTTCTACGAGAATGTGAATAGAGACGGAATTATCCTTGCATAATTCGGTCGTTTCTACCAACAAACGCACAATTACGATGACCACAAAAGAATATACTGATGACGCGGTGGCGCTGCTCATGCGCCTGATAGCCACTCCGTCTGTGAGCCGCGACGAGGGCGGAGCGGCAGATGTCATGGAGGCGGAACTGCGGAGATGCGGAATTGAATATACGCGCGAGGGCAACAACCTCTGGACCACCGACCCGCAGTATGACGAGCGGCGCACCACCCTGCTGCTCAACGCCCATATCGACACCGTCAAGCCCGTGGAGAGCTGGACGCGCAACCCCTACTCCCCCACGCTCGAGGGTGACACGCTCTACGGTCTGGGCAGCAATGACTGCGGCGGAGGACTCACTGCGCTGCTGCAAGTGTATCGCGCGCTCAAAGACAGACCACGCCCATACAATCTGATATACCTCGCCTCGGCAGAGGAGGAGGTCTCGGGCGTCGACGGCATACGCCGCGTGCTGCCTCTGCTACCCAGGATAGATGTGGCGATAGTGGGCGAGCCCACCGCCATGCAGCCCGCCATAGCCGAGAAGGGACTGATGGTGCTCGACATCACCGCCCACGGCCGCAGCGGACACGCCGCGCGCAACGAGGGCGTGAACGCCATCTACAAGGCGATGGACGACCTGCTGTGGATGCGCGACTACAGGTTTGAGCGCGACAGCAGTCTCTTGGGGCCCACCACGATGAAGGTGACGGTGATAAACGCGGGCACCCAGCACAACGTAATACCCGACGAGTGCCGCATGGTGGTTGACATACGTACCAATGAGCATTATACCAACCGCGAGGTGTATGACATCGTGAGCCGCCACGTCAAGAGCGATGTCAAGGCGCGCTCCTTCCACCTCTGCTCGTCGCATATCGATGCCCTGCATCCATTGGTAAGACGGTGTCTGTCATTGGGAATGACGCCCTTTGGCTCGCCCACACTGAGCGACCAGGCGCTCATGACATGGCCCTCGTTCAAGTTGGGCCCCGGCGACTCTGCCCGCTCCCACTCTGCCGACGAATACATACGCATAAGCGAAATTTCCCACGCCATCGACACCTATCTCTCGCTGCTCGAGGGTTGGGAAGGTTAAGTCACGAAGTCCAGTCACGACCGTGGCGACAGCCACAAACGCAAAGAGCGCGCCCATGTGAACCTCTCACACGGGCGCGCTCTTTGCGATAGATATATAGATGGCGGCGCTAACGGCCGAGCCATGTTTCAGGGTTGAGCTTGGTCGTTCCGCGACGCAGCTGGAACTGGAGGATATGGTCGGGGCCCACATTGCCGAGCGCCTGACGCGTAGAGACTTTCTGTCCCTTGCTCACGCTCACCGAACTCAGGTTGCAATAGACGGAGATGTAGGCTCCATGGCGCACCATGACAAACATGCTGCCCTCCCAACCGAAGACGGCACTCACCTCGCCATCGTAGACGCTGCGGGCTACGGCTCCGGGGCGGCCCAGGATGTTGATGCCCTTGTTGTCGAGCGTCACGCCCTTGAGGCCTTCGACGGCGTACTGGCCGAAGTGGCTCACCACCTTGTAGCTGCCGGTGATAGGCATAGGCAGGCGACCCTTGTTGGCCTCAAAGCCACCACTCATCATGCGGTCTACCGACGACATCGACTCGGCATTGCTCACCTCGCGCTTGGCGGCAGCTATCTCCTTGCGGCTGCGGGCTTCGTCGGCACGCGCCTTGCGCTCGGCAGCCTCGCGATTGGCTGTGGCTTCGCGCATAGCTTGTCGGGCGCGCTCTTCAGCTTCACCCTTTCCGCGTCGGGCTTCTGCATCGGCACGCAACTGCTGTTCGCGCTTGCGTGCCTCTTCGATGCGGCGCTGGTTTTCACGTGCTTCAGCCTCGGCGGCAGCCTTTCGGCGAGCCAGTTCTTCGGCTTTGCGCTTGGCGGCAGCGGCAGCGGCAGCCTTGCGCTTGGCCTCTGCCTCGGCGCGGGCTTTCGCCTTGGCCACCTCGATAGCCACAAGACGGTCAATCTGCGCGTTGAGCACCTGGTTTTTCTTCTTCTGCTCGTCTATGATAGACTGTATGGTCTTCTGCTGGCGCTGCAGTCCTTTCACGATATTCTGCTGCTCGCTCTGCTTGCCCTCGAGCTCGGTGCGGGCTTGCACATCGCGACTGAGGAGCTGGTGCTTTTGTCCGCGGGCTTCCTCCAGCTGCTTATGCTTTTCGTTGACCTGCTGCTGCTTGACCTTGAGCATATCGCCCTGCACCTTCTGGTACGCAGCGTATTCCTTGACAAAGCGCATACGACGATACATCTGCGCGAAACTCTGTGCCGAGAAGACAAACATCATCTTGTCCTGCACGCTGCGATGCCTTGCCATGTAGCGTATCGACTTGATATATCGCTGGCGACGGTCATCGAGCTGGCTCTGGAGGGTGGCGAGCTGCGACTTGAGGATGCCGATGTTGTCGTCGAGGGCTGTGATGTCCTTCTGGATGCCGTCTATAGACTTCTGCTTCTCCCCTATCTCGCTGTTGATGATCATGAGGTCCTTGAGGCGCTTGGACACGTTGGCCTTGTTGGCTCTGAGCGCCTGCTCCTGCTGCCTGATGCGGCGCTGCACGGCGGCGCGCTCATTGCGCAAGCCCTTGATGGTGGTGGGCTTGGCGTTCTTGGATGCAGAGGCTTTGGCCTTGGTCTTGCGCCTGAGACTTGTCGCCTGGGACTTGCGCTTGGTTGTGGTCTTGGCGGTGGTACGCTGCTTGCTCTGCCTCGTGGCCGTCGTCTTCTTCTGCGCGGTCAGAGGGAGGGTCAGCACCATTGCCATCAATACTATCAGAATACGTCTCATCGCATATTGAGTAATTTGTCAAACACATCATGGGCCTCCACCTTCTTATACTTGGCAGACGGCGTGGTGAGCGCCTGCCAGTCGGAGTCGGTGCGCACGCTGTTCATGCGCAGGCTGACAGTGGCCTGCTGGGTCTTGCCGCCGGCATTGGTGGTGAAGGTAAACGACTGGGAGGCTGGGAACATCTTGGCGCCTACTGCCTTGAAGTCGCCGTAGTTCCAGGCGAGGCTCGAGGTGCCGTGGGCAGAGCCGAGATAGGTCACCAGCGCCGAGAGGATATGATGGTCGGCGCGGCGGGCATTCCACTTGAAGTTGAGCTTGCCCGACTTGAGCGTCACGGGAACCTCGTCGCCCAGGGCGTCAATCTCGGCAGTAAACTTGTCAAGGTCTCCCTCGCCAACCTTCTGCGTTCCGGGCAACAGTAGTTCGTTCCAGAAGAGCGACTGCAGACTGTAGAAGTCGAGTCCGTTGTCCTTGAGGAAGCCCAACTGGCTGTACTCGGCCTTGATATACTCTTTGTGCAGACGGTCGATGACGAGCACGTAGTCGGGGGTAAACTCCACGCGGCCCACCTCGGTCTGGATGAGCGGTATCATCACCTGCAGACGGATTACCTCGTCCTTGCGCATGCGCAACTGGCCCGGCAGCGTCTGGTTGATGCTTCCCGCCTTGATGCTGAAGCTCATGTCGCCCACAATGTTCTTCTGGTAGAGCCGCTGATCGCTCACCTGCTGCACGAAATGCAACGAGGGGCTCACGGCGTCGCTCTTCTTCATGGCAGCCTGAGTCTGCGCCGAGCCGCCGGTCATCACTGTCTTCTTGGCACCACACGATGCCAGCACGAGAGCCACGGCAAAGAGCGTGGCGTTATGGATTGTTCTTCTTGTTTCCATCTTGTTTCTTTTTGTCATTATCCTGATTCTTCCGGTCACCGTTCTGCTTCTGCTTGACGCCATCTTGCTTCTTCCGGTCACCATCTTCAATTATCTTTCTGTACTTTATCTTCTTGGGGAGCAGCTCACTGCCACCGCCAGCCTTAACCGCACGCTGCCAATAGCCCACTGCCTCATCGGTGAGACCATTGCGGAAGTAGATATCACCA
>ENA-UPTB01000130-UPTB01000130.1-human-gut-metagenome-genome-assembly--contig:-NODE-130-length-76658-cov-48.962680_pt1 | contig 76658 bp, 64 predicted proteins | sample MGYA00250046_ERZ773369 | MGnify/ENA primary metagenome ERZ773369 (study PRJEB29103, sample SAMN06111938) | human gut metagenome | biome: human gut; feature: ankylosing spondylitis patient; material... | reverse complement strand
AGGAGGTGCCAAAATGGATTTATCTAGTTTAAAAGCAGCAGAAGGCTCCGTACACAGCGATAACTTCAGAAGAGGTCGTGGACACGGTTCAGGAAATGGCAAGACTGCTGGTAAGGGCCATAAGGGTCAGAAGGCTCGTTCTGGAGCACCAAGACCAGGGTTCGAAGGTGGCCAGATGCCATTATACAGAAGATTACCAAAGAGAGGTTTCAAGTGCAGAAACTCTAAGGAAATCATCGGAATTAATCTTTCAGCTCTTGAGAAATTCGATAATGACACTGTAGTATCAGTAGATACACTGATCGAAGCAGGTATCGTTAAGAACCCAAGAGACGGCGTAAAGATTCTTGGAAATGGAGAACTTACTAAGAAGCTTACAGTTCAGGCTAACGCTTTCAGTGCTAGTGCCAAGGAGAAGATTGAAGCTCTTGGTGGAAAAGCTGAGGTGATCTAATGTTTAAGACACTGCGTAATGCATTTAAAGTAAAGGACATTCGAGATCGAATTCTTTTTACTTTTTTGATGCTGATCATCATCCGGATCGGAAGTGAACTTCCGGCTCCGGGGGTTGATGGGGAAGTGTTTAAACAGTGGTGGGCAAGCCAGTCTGCAGACGGACTTGGATTTTTCAATGCGATTACAGGTGGTTCTTTCCTGAATATGTCTGTATTCGCACTGAATATTACACCGTACATTACTTCATCCATCATTATTCAGCTGCTTACCATTGCGATTCCGAAGCTTGAAGAAATTCAGCGTGACGGAGAAGAGGGAAGAAAGAAGATGGTTGCACTTACCCGTTATGTGACCATCGTTCTTGCATTGATTCAGTCTATAGCAATGACAATCGGTTTTTACCGTGGTGGATATCTCACCGGCCAGGGACCTTTAGCCGTTATTGAGGTTATTACAGGACTTACGGCAGGATCTGCAGTTCTTATGTGGATTGGTGAGCGCATCACAGAGAAAGGTATCGGAAATGGTATTTCCATTGTATTGGTTATCAACATCATTTCACGTATGCCGGAAGATATGGGAACTCTTTGGAGTCAGTTCATTGCGAACAAATCCATTCCAAAGGGAATCGTGGCAGGCCTGATCATTATTGCAATCATCGTTGCAATGGTAGTATTCGTAGTAGTACTTCAGGATGCAGAGCGTAGAATCCCAGTTCAGTATTCCAAGAAACTGCAGGGAAGAAAACAGGTGGGTGGTCAGTCCACACACATTCCGCTTAAGGTCAATACCGGCGGTGTAATCCCTGTCATCTTTGCACAGTCACTGTTACAGACACCAGTGATTATCGCAGCGATTCTTGGAAAAGGTAATGGAACAGGTATCGGAAGCAAGATCTTAAAGGGAATGTCCCAGTCTAACTGGTGCAATCCGGAAGAGCCGATCTACAGTATCGGACTTGTAGTTTATATTCTGTTAATTATCGCGTTTGCATATTTCTATACACAGATTACATTCAATCCTTTGGAGATTGCAAACAATATGAAGAAAGCCGGTGGTTTTATTCCGGGTATCCGTCCTGGAAAGCCTACCAGTGATTATTTAAATCAGATACTCAACTACATTGTATTCATCGGAGCAGTTGGTCTGTCCATCGTTGCATTTATTCCAATTTTCTTCAACGGTGTATTTAAGGCAGATGTTTCTTTCGGTGGTACATCAATCATCATTATTGTCGGTGTTGTTATTGAGACAATTAAGCAGGTTGAGTCACAGATGAGAGTTCGCTATTACAAGGGATTTTTGAACGACTAATTATATTTTGGAGATACTGGATTCCGGTATCTCCATTTCCCTTATGATACGGGGAGCAATTCTTCTATATAAAAATATATCGTGTTTAATAACAGAAATGGAGAAATGATATGAAGATTATTATGTTAGGGGCTCCGGGGGCAGGAAAAGGAACACAGGCAAAGCAGATTGCTGCAAAATACCAGATTCCTCATATTTCCACCGGTGATATTTTCCGTGCAAATATCAAAAATGGTACAGAGTTAGGAAAAAAAGCAAAAACATATATGGATCAGGGTGCACTTGTGCCGGATGAACTGACCTGTGATCTGGTTATGGATCGTATCCAGCAGGATGACTGCAAAAACGGATTTGTTCTGGACGGATTTCCAAGAACAATTCCACAGGCCGAAGCTTTAGATGCAGCATTAAAGAAAATCAGCCAGACGATGGATTATGCAATTGATGTTGATGTTCCGGATGAGAATATTGTAAAACGTATGGGTGGAAGACGTGCCTGCTTAAATTGCGGGGCAACATATCATATCGTATTTAATCCGACAAAGGTGGAAGGCAAGTGTGATGCCTGTGGAGCGGAAACCGTACTTCGGGATGATGACAAGCCGGAAACGGTGCAGAAGCGTCTGTCTGTATATCATGAACAGACACAGCCACTGATCGATTATTACAAGGCACAGGGAATCCTGAAATCCGTTGACGGAACCAAGCCAATGGATGAAGTGTTTGCCGATATTGTTGCAATCTTAGGTGAATAAGATGAAAGTAACGATCAAATCTGCTGAAGAGATTGAAAAAATGCGCCGCGCGGGGGAAATCCTCGCTGCCGTGCATCAGAATCTTGCAAGAGAAATCAAACCTGGGATGTCTACTTTGGACATTGACCGGTTGGGGGAAGAGATGATCCGCGGATATGGATGTATTCCTTCATTTAAAAATTATTGCGGATATCCGGCGTCCATTTGTGTTTCGGTAAACGAAGAAGTGGTGCATGGGATTCCGACAGACGAAAGGATCATCAAAGAAGGAGATATTGTCAGTCTGGATGCAGGAGTTATTTATGAAGGCTATCATTCAGATGCGGCGAGAACCGTTGCAGTCGGAGAAGTGAGTGAGGAGGCAAAGCTTCTGATCGAATGGACCAGACAGTCCTTTATCGAAGGAATGAAAAAAGCAGTGGCTGGAAATCATCTTTATGATATTTCCGCAGCAATTGGTGACTATGCCAATCAGTTTGGATATGGAGTAGTCGAGGATCTTTGTGGTTAAAATTATACATTGAACGGACTAATGACCGTTTTGGGTTTATACCCTTCTGGCAATCGGATTTGCATGGATTTATGATTGCTGAAGCACCTACATTTTGGGCACATTTGGGACAGCAACCGTGCCCAACCGGGGCAAGCACGTTGCCCAACCGGGGTAAGCACCGTGCCCAACATGGGCAAGCACCGTGCCCAAAATAAGGACAAATATTGTCTTTTTATCAACACAAAATAACCCGACGGCACCGCTGCCGCCGGGCTTCCCTTTTAAATCATCCAAGTATAGATAGTCTCCGGTTGGTATTCTACGTATTTTTTTCAGCTATTGCTGTTACTCGCCAGTAAAAGTCTTTGCGTCTGTCGTATATATAGATAGTTGGTCCTTTGTATAAGTATGTCTTAACAACAGCGCAAATTTACAAATTTTCGTCCTTTTCAGAGTGTCAAACGGTAAAAATGGTGTGTCAATGCGTACATAGCATTGATTCAGCGGCATTTACAGTGGCCGTCAATTCTGACAATTTGACGTATTGACACTCCGGTACTCCTGCGGACTACAGTTGTTTTTCACCGAAAAGGCGCGGCGGAAGGTGGAAAGGGAGTTGAAACCCGACAATTCCGCCACCACATCCAGAGTGTAGTCTGTGGTAGTGAGCAGATTCTCCGAGTAGGAGATGCGGTAGCCGTTCACAAACTCATAGAAGGTGGTCTGCCTCTCCTTGTTGAAGAAGTTGCTGAGGTATGTTCGGTTGGTGCCCAACTTCTGTGCCAGGTCCACGAGGCGCAGTCGCGGTTCGAGATAAACCTTGTCTACGGTGAAGAGTTTCTCAAGCTGTTCTGAAAGTAGCTTGATGCGTTCGTTGTCGCTTTCTTCCGTCTCTCCGTCGGCAGCAGCAGGGGCAAGGGGCTCGGCGGTTTCGGTCGGCAATGAGTCTATCACTTCTTTTATCACCAGCTCCTGTCTGTTGATGAAGTAGCACACCACCATCCATCCCACGAGCGACGACAATATATATATGGTGTCGATGAGGGTGGAGGGATATATGCAGTCCACCACCCAGATGCAGAGGATTATGAAGAAGAGCAGTGTCACTCCTCTCAGCCAGTGCAGGTTGATGTTCTCCTGATATGAGTATTCGTTCTTGAGCCAGCGGTGATAGCGTGGCAGGTCGTGTGCCACCCAGACGATGCACCACAGGCCATAGGCGAGCGACAACAGCCAGAGGAGCATATAGAAGAGGTCGTTATGCGTCACTACATAGAGCAGCGACATCACCACGAACGGCACTTCTGTCATCACCATCCACCTCGTCTTTATCCATCCCGGCCGGCACAGTTCCACGAGGATGAAGCCGTATATCGGCACGGCGATGATGTCTACACATGTGGCGATTGCCGACAGCGAGGGGTCGTAGGCCTTGTCGGTGTCTATGATGGCGAGGTCTTTCACATTCTGCAGCGCTATCATCAGCATGATGAAGGCTATCATGTGTTTTGCCCGCCCTCTGGATCGGAACCAGAAGAGCCATGCCATCATCGAATAGAACATGATGGCCATTCCGTATGTGATGAAAAGGTATTTCCAGTCGCCTGTCATGGTATGGTTATTGGGGATTGACTTTATGACTTGCAAATATAATACTTTTCCGCTGATTTACGTGCCAATTGACTTAAGAAAAATACTTATTATAACTCCGCATTCTAACATCAGCCCCCACCTAACCTCCCCCGTAGGGGAGGGACAGATACTCTGATTACGGATAATCCTTTGACAATCAAACAGTCAAGTGTAACCGTCCCTCCCCTACGGGGGAGGCTAGGTGGGGGCTGACATCAGAAGCAGAGTAACCTGTTCCTTCCCTTTGTGAAGGTCTGGATGGGTTGACCTTTTGGGAAGGTCTGGATGGATCTTAGGTCTGGATGTGTCTGAGGCTTGCCCTTGGGAAAGGGTAGAACAAACATCCTTACCTACTCCTCACACCTCTCACACTTTATCCTCTTCCAGGAACTTGCGTGCTGCCCTCAGCTGATGGCGCATGATGCTTATCAGTTCCTGGCTCTCCTGCAGCATGTTCAGATAGAGCATCGACACCTTAAGGTTTTGGGCGGCGTTGACATCCTGCTGCATACGGTTGATATGGCGCTCTCTGAGTGCCGACAGCTCGTCTTTACACTCGTCGCCGATGGTCAGCGTCTCGCGGTAGAGGTCGTAGCGGTTTGTCGATATCATCTGCTCCGTGTGACTCATCAGCTCGTTGATGCGGCGGCGCACCTCCTCAAACTCGTCGATATACTCCTTTGGCATCGGCTGGAAGTTGTTGTCGAGATGCTCCTTTATCGGGTCGAGCATACGGCGCAGGCAGTACATATACTGCTGGTTGCAGTTCACTCCCAGATGGAACCACGTGTTGCGCTCCAATGCTATGCGCTCCGGAATGCGGCGCATGGCGAGGAATTCCTGGCGGCGTAGCTTCTTCAGCGTTTCGCGCTCGCTGTTCACCTCTCTGTAGCTCACCTTGAGTTCCTTGAGTCTTTCGTTGCTCACGCCGTCCACGATTTTGTTGAACACATCACAGGTGAAGCGTGTCACGAAGCTCTGTGTGCGTCCCACATGCTTGCGCAGCAGGTCCCATACGATATCCTTGTCTTTCGTGCGCATCATCAGGTTGAAAATATCATCCTTCTTGTCCTCGGAACTCTTCTTCTTGTATGCCTGACCGCTACGCCAAAGCAGATAGATGTCGAGCACCATGAAGGCTATCATCACCACGAATCCTCCGAAATGCATCATCGTGCAAACCAATGCACAGGCGGCGAAGGCTACTCCTGCAGTGACGAACCATCCACCGATTACCGACAGCACTCCGGTGACGCGGAACACAGCACTGTCGCGGCTCCATGCCTTGTCGGCGAGCGATGTTCCCATTGCCACCATGAAGGTGACATAGGTGGTGGAGAGCGGCAGTTTGTAGTTCGTTCCGATGATGATGAGCATGGCGGCGAGCACGAGGTTCACGGCGGCTCTCACTTCATCGAAGGCTGCTCCCTGGGCGAGCTCCATTTCTTCTTTGTTGAATCTGCTGTCAATCCATTTCGTCGAAGAGCTTGGCATGATTTTCGAGAGTCCGTTGCCCATATCCTGCACGGCGCGCACGAGGGAGCGGGCTACTTTTGATGATCCGAACATCTCGTCGCCTTCGTCCTGACGGCTTAGGTCTACGCTGGTCTTCACCACATTCTGTGCTTTCTTTGATGTCGCCATCGCAACGATCATTATTATTCCTGCCAGCACCAGATATATCAGCGGACTCTTTGCCGAGGTCATCAGCGAGGTCATCATGAAGGCATTGGGGTCGCCGTTGCCGTTTGCCATGAAGTCCTGCATGGAGTCGAGACCGGCGAGGGGCACTCCGATGAAGTTCACGAGGTCGTTGCCGGCGAAAGCCATTGCCAGGGCGAAGGTTCCGAGCAGCACTATTATCTTGAAAACATTCACGCGCAGCAGATAGAGTATCTCGTTGAGGATGGTGGAAGCCACAAACACGGCGAGAAGCAGCATCTGGGTGTTGTCATTTATCCAGTTTTTTGTGGCGTCGCTGATGAACGGTGAACCGCCGAGCCCCTTGATGAAGATGAAGTATGCGAGGGCTGTGAATGCTATACCGCCGAAGATGGCGATGCTATAGCGCAGGTGTTTCTTGTATCTGAAGGTGAAGACGAGTCGCGAGAGCCACATCACGGCGGTACCGAAGAAGAAGGCTACCGCCACCGACACGAAGATGGCTATGATGACGCTCAGCGCCTTGCTGGAGTTCATCAGATCGGTAATCATGAGCGACGGGTCGGCGTTCATCTTGAAGAGTGCCAGGATGAAGGTGGCACCGAGAAGCTCGAAGACGAGCGACACGGTGGTGGAGGTTGGCATGCCGAGGGTGTTGAAGATGTCGAGCACCACCACGTCGGTAACCATCACCGCCAGTAATATCGTCATCACCTCGGCGAAGGTGTAGTTGGCGGGGTGCATGATGCCATGGCGTGCCACGTCCATCATTCCGGCGCTCATCACCGCTCCGATGAGGACTCCTGCCGACGCTACAACAAGGACAGTCCTGAAGCGTGCCACCTTGGCACCTATGGCTGACTGCAGGAAGTTCACAGCGTCGTTGCTCACTCCCACAAACAAGTCGAACACTGCCAGCAAGAGCAGGAATGCGACTATCACAAAGTAGATTGTTTCCATAATTAATATATTTATCCGCTTGCAAAATTACTTTGGCAATATTACAAGCAGTTTAAACAGATATTACATTTCTGTTACAACGGCGATTTTTTGTATATTGTTCTTCCTGTCCGGTCGTCTGTTTGTCCTCTGATTTTTAGAAGAGGGATAAACACCTATACACATCTTGCTAATGGGCAAGCCATCTGAATTTTAGAAGAAAACACAGGACAATCATACAAATACAAAGACATCGGCCCCCACCTAGCCTCCCCCGAAGGGGAGGGACAGATACTCTAATTACGGATAATCCTTTGATAATCAAACAGCCAAGTGTAACCGTCCCTCCCCTTCGGGGGAGGGATAGATACTCTGATTATGAATAATTCTTTGACAATCAAACAGTCAAGAGTAACCGTCCCTCCCCTACGGGGGAGGTTAGGTGGGGGCTGAAGTCAATAGCCGAAGTAACTTATTCCTTCCCTTGGGGAAGGTCAGGATGGGTTTGAGGCTAGGTGGGGGCTGATAGCCTTTAGCTGGAGTAACCTGTTCCTTCCCTTGGGGAAGGTTAGGATGGGTTACCCTTCAGGAAGGATAGGTGGGGGCTGAAGTCAGTAACCAGAGTAACCTGTTCCTTCCCTTGGGGAAGGTTAGGATGGGTTATCCTTGGGGAAGGTTAGGATGGGTTTGAGGCTAGGTGGGGGCTGTTATTCAATTCGTATTAACCACCCAGGGGCTTATCTAGGTTTTCTTCGAAAAACCAAAACAAACCATCTTATTCCTTTGCCATTACCCGAAAAATCATTACTTTTGCTATCACATTATTATAAATAACGAAACAACAACCCGCTTATGAGAAAAATAACGAACCCGTTCGCCGGCATGGAAGGATTCCACTGCTTCGGCTGCTGCAAAGACAATGACCACGGCGTACACATGGACTTCTATGAAGACGGCGACGACGTGGTGTGCTTCTGGAAACCCGACGGCGAATACCAGGGATGGCGAAACACGCTGCACGGAGGAATACAGGCAACGCTGCTCGACGAGACGGCGGCATGGGTGGTGTTCAGGAAACTGCAGGTCATGGGCGTCACATCGAAGCTGGAACTGTCATACCGCCGCCCCGTGCTCACCACCGACTCGCAGATCACTCTCCGCGGACATATCACCGAACAGAAGCGCAACCTGGCTTTCGTAGAACTCACGCTGGAGAACTCCAAAGGGGAGGTATGCACCACAGCGCGCGCCGTATACTATCTATTTACCCAGGAGAAGTCTCAAGAAAATGGCTTCACCGGCTGTGGCACCGAAGACGAAGAACTCCTGTTCTGACTTCATGGCAATGACTTGCCTTCTTAATGGCTCCTCATCTGATATCAGACAAAGCTGGGCAAAAATACGAACACACACTGACATCGGCCCCCACCTAGCCTCCCCCGAAGGGGAGGGACAGATACTCTAATTACGGATAATCCTTTGATAATCAAACAGTCAAGTGTAACCGTCCCTCCCCTTCGGGGGAGGCTAGGTGGGGGCTGAAGTCAGTAAGCAGAGTAACCTGTTCCTTCCCTTGGGGAAGGTTAGGATGGGTTATCCTTCGGGGGAGGGACAGATACCTTTGGCAATCAGTCTGTCATCGGTTATCAGTCTGCCATCGGTTATCATAAACAGGAGTAACCAGCCTCTCCCCTTCGGGGGAGAACGAGAGGGGGCTGTTATTCAATACGTATTGAACCAACATTGGGTTTATCCTGGTTTTCTTCTACAAAACACAGGACTATCATACAAACACACTGACATCGGCCCCCACCTAGCCTCCCCCGAAGGGGAGGGACAGATACTCTGATTATGGATAATACTTTGACAATCAAACAGTCAAGTGTAACCGTCCCTCCCCTTCGGGGGAGGCTAGGTGGGGGCTAAGTCAATTAAGCAGAGTAACCAGTTCCTTCCCTTGGGAAAGGTCAGGATGGGTTTGAAGTCAGTAGCTGGAGTAACTTGTTCCTTCCCTTGGGGAAGGTCAGGATGGGTTTGAGGTCAGGATGGGTTTTTAAATCACAAGACACCAGCCCTCCTCTCTGTTAAAATATCATAACACATTAATTTTTTCTCACAACAAACACAATCTCCTACGGAAAAAGTCACTAACTTTGCATCGATTATATAAAAATCGAGTCAATAAAAGCCAGAGGCTGAAACAGAAATGCGGACGCCACTGCTGATAAAGCATATACATGAGAGCGGTGCCCAAATGCGTTAGACATCTGAAATACAATTTTATTAATGCTAAGTAAGCTAAGGCTATAAAAACGAACAAGAGGCGCAAGCCCACTAAAGCAAAGCCGAGGCAGCACAGTATAGAAGAGAAAAGGCATCAGTAAGTCAGTGTCGCCGCACAGATGTAGAATATATACAGAGAAAGATAATTCATTAGCAAGTAAGACGATAAATTAACTAGAACATGAGATTAAAACATTTCCCAACAGGTTTATTGCGCTGCGGTATATCCAAGCGCAAGGCTAAACTTTTCGTGACAGCACTTATGGTAGCTGCCACAGCACAGACGTGTTTTGCACAGACTACTGGAACAGGAACAAGTGGCAGTAAGGGTGAACAGCCCATCACAGCATGGACAGGCACTACACCTTCCGATGCCAATAACAATACCGTTTACCTTTATAACGTAGGTACCAAGCAGTTTCTTGGTAAGGGTGGCCGCTGGGGCACCGAGGCTACCATGAACGTGGAGGGTGTGCCGTTTACGCTGACTTATGGAAGTGGCACCTTCACGCTTACCTCACAGGTGAAGCAGGAAGGTGGCAGTGAAGGTGGTAAGCTGACCTTGATGGATGGAAAAAACTCGGTGCATGACACGGGCAATTATTTTGTTGACCAAAATGGATCTTCCTTCACCGCCACGGAGCAGGGTGACGGCTATGTGATTACTTCAAAAGTTACAACTTCAGGTAGCACTATGAAGGGTAACACCTATAAAGTGGTGGCGTTGGGTGCAAACCAGAAGGCATATGCCAAACTCTCAACCGAAGCTTGGGTGCAGGGCGACTCTACCGACTACGCTACATGGATTATCGTGACGGAGGATCAGCGCAAGGATGCTTTCACGAAAGTAAACAACGCCCATGTTGCAGCAGTGAACGCCACCTTCTTGATGTCCGACTTCGACTTCGCCCGTAATGACAACTCTTGCTCGGAATGGAAGACAGGGGCTACCTCCACAGGAACCCCCACAGGAACACTCTCTTATAAGGGCAACAAGGTCTGCAAGCCAACGGATGCTATTCCTTCGACCATTAAGGAGTACACGTACACCAGTACTCATGATTATGATTATATTTTTAGGGAGGGAACCCAGAGTCATACTTCTGTGATCGTAACCACGGAGGATCATGGAGATCCTTGGGAAAGAGAGTGTCAGGAAAGTTCGGACCATAGTCCTTTTTATACAACAACAGTTACTTACAGGAAGACTAAAGCTGAGGACAAGGTTGTTGGGGGCTACACCTACTACTTAGGTAACGGTTACGACGAAGGAGAGTACACCACCGACCCCATCACAGGCGAGACGATGAGTCAAAAAGCGAACCTTCAGAAATTCTACGGTGGTGCTTGGACTGCCAACATCCACGGTAAGCGTGGTTCAGTGGTGCAGACCATTCCCGCTACGAACATGATCAAGGAGGGTTGGTATCGCGTGAGCTGCGTGGGCTTCACCACCGCCACAAAGGGTATCGCTCGCCTCTACGCCGCAGCAGGTATGGGTAACACTACCGGTTCGGCCACGGCACAGAGCGAAAAGTTTGCTACCGCCAGCTTGCACCGGATTGATCCTGCCAACAAGCCCGCCACCTATGTGGCCGCTTCGAAGCTCCTCGACACGCCCAATGTTAACACGTTCGACGCTTCGGTGAAGGTGTATGTGTCACCGACCAATGAAGCCAAAACAACATTTGAGACGCTCTCGTTTGGTATTCAGGTGGGTAGCGCTGCCGACGACACTCAGGATGCTGACGAAAACGCGTGGACCTGCTTCGACAACTTCAAGATTGAGTACCTCGGTACGCCCCCCAACACGCTCATCCTCGATGAGGACCAGGAGAACGGCGCCTATATCAATGCCCAGGCAGCGGACGACGACAAGACGCTCCAGAAGTCGGTGGTTTACCTGCACCGCACCATGAACACTGACAAGTGGAACTCACTGGTGTTGCCCATCAGTCTCAATGTGGGCCAGGTGAAGAGCATCTTCGGCGATCAGGTGCACATCTCTGAGTTCAAGGGTGCATACGATAAGAATCACCCGCAGCGCATCATCTTCGATCCGATCACAACCGACCGCAACGACCCCGATGCCATCGCCATCGAGGCTGGCAAGCTCTATCTCGTGAAGCCGACGGCCGACGGTGGCATGCCTCAGGGACAGACGGTAAAGACATTTAACAAAGACGGCTATAACATCTCGGTGGAGGACTACTACACCATCGTGGGTGTGACCTTCAAGCAGAAGAAAGATGTGATAGACATTAACTACAGCGCTCGCGTGGAGGGCACAAAAGGCTCTGAGGAGTATGGAACAGCCCAGCAGGTGCAGTTCGTGGGTACTTACGTGAAGTGCTTCGACAACAACAACATTCCCGTCAACTCTTACGTGCTCAACGGCAACAACAAGGGTGGCACGGCTGGCCTCTGGTACTACCGCACGGTGGAGACCAAGACCAAGGGCTTCCGCGGATGGCTGCAGTCGGTTCAGGGCCAGGCCTTAAAGGTCTTCGAGTATGAGATTGAGGGCGTGGTCGAACAGGTGAACGGCAACGCGACAGCCATCGACGGCATCGAGGCAGCGCAGCAGCACAGCGCCAACATCTACAACCTCAACGGACAGCTCGTGCGCCAAGGCGCCACCTCTACCGAGGGTCTGCCCAGCGGCCTCTACATCGTAGGCGGCAAGAAGTTGGTAGTGAAGTAATCCATAGGTTAAACTCTTTAATCAGCAATAAACATGAAAAAGCAATATATAAAGCCCACAGCCGTTAAGGTGGCAGTGAAGGGCACCCTGATGCACACCGGAAGCATTCAGAACACCACTGGGGATGTGCAGACAGGTGTACAGGAAAACCATGAGGGTGGTTTCGAGGCCGGTTCTAAGGATCACAGCACCAACCTCTGGGACCAGTGGGAGGATTAACCCCCAAGCGAATGTTACCCCGACATTCCTAACAACATAGATGTTTACAGGCGGATGTGTCCGTTATCGTAACAGTAACGATATTTTATTTCGGAATAACTATCCACAAGCCGGCCGTCAACGATGACAGCCGGCTTGTTTTGCTTATGTGAGCCATGAAGATCGTAGCGATAGAGCAACGCGTGCTGGACTCGGTATACCCTGGGTATTTTATCGTATTATCCCAAATCGGTCATTAGGGCTTGCTTGTATTTTGCTTTTTTAGAAGAGTGGATTTTGTTTGGCTTTTAATGAGTAATAGCGAGCTATTGCGAATTAAAAACAAGCAAAAGACGCCTTATAAAAAGCAAAAGACTGCAAGCAGTTATTAAAATTATACATTGAACGGACTAATGACCGTTTTGGGATTATCATTGGTACGCCCTGAAAGGGCAAAAGCGTTAATCCCTAAATACATATTCCTTGTTGTATTTTGCTCATTGACAAATACTCTGGTTTTTAGACAATATAAGAGAAACACTCCATAATCGAAACATGCAAATCTGGGTATAAACAGACGAGGAGCAAGGAATCACATCATCTACTAACAAAAAAAACTTAAATAGAAGAAATTGTTTTCTTATTACAGAGGATTTAGATAACTTTGCAGAATATAGGCACTTGAAGGAAAACAAACGGCCTAATGACCGATTTGGGTTGAAGTCTGCAATAGCAAAAACCTCAACTGACCACAACGACAAGAGATATGAGATACGCAATAATAGCAGCCGGCGAAGGATCAAGGCTCGCCACCGAAGGAATAGATATGCCGAAACCACTCGTGGAGGTGAATGGCGAACCGCTCATCGATCGCCTGATAAGGATATTCGCTGACAACAACGCCGAGGAGATTGTAGTGATCTGCAACGACAAGACGACACTCGTCAGCAGCCACCTGATGAAGATTCAGGAGGACGGACTCAACGGCAGACGCATCCCGCTGCGCTTCGTGGTGAAGAGCACACCCAGCTCCATGCACAGCCTTTACGAGATAAGCCGGTATCTGCTGGGCGCACCATACTGTCTTACCACCGTGGACACGATATTCCGCGAGAAGGAGTTCAGCAACTATATCATGGCTCTGAACGACGCGATGGAGACATATTCAGCTGACGGACTGATGGCGGTGACCGACTATATCGACGATGAGAAACCGCTGTATGTGGATACCGACGGGACGATGACCATCATAGGATTCCTCGACCATAGCGACTCCTGCCGATATATCTCCGGAGGCATCTACGGACTGTCCCCAAAATCCATCGCCACGCTGCATGCCTGCATAGAGCGGGGAGAGAGCAGAATGAGGAATTTCCAAAGGGCTATGGTGGCTGACGGACTGCATCTGGAGGCCTTCCCCTTCAGCAAAATCCTCGACATCGACCACAAGAGCGACATCGGGAAGGCAGAGGAGTTTTTGAGAGTATGAAGCCTCTCCTAACCTCCCCTAAAGGGAAGGGACTCCTAAGCGCATACACATCTGCTGACATCTGCTACAACGACGTCAATAGCCTCGCCGCTGAAAACAGCCCCCACCTAGCCTCCCCCGTAGGGGAGGGACAGATGGCAATGCCTGGTGAAAGCTGCTGAAGAAAGACAGTAACGGAGTAACCTCAGAGAAAAGACAGTAACGGAGTGACCTCAAAGGTAAGACAGTAACGGAGTGACCTCAGAGGAAAGACAGTAACGGAGTAACCTCAAAGGTAAGACAGTAACGGAGTAACCTGCATCTCCCCTACGGGGGAGAACGAGAGGGGGCCGATATTGATAAGAAAAGTAACTCCTAATATTAACTCCAGCCCCCACCTAACCTCCCCCGTAGGGGAGGGACTCAAAAGCATCCTCCTAACCTCCCCCTGAAGGGAGAGGAACTTGGGTACTTCGGATTATGAGGGACACTTCGGATTATGAGGGATACTTCGGATTATGAGGGACAAGCGGGGGAAATTATGAATTATGAAAGTGAAGTATGAATTAATCTCCATATATCGGGCTGAGAGGTATTCGCCAAATTCCGTGGAGCGCGACAAAGCCATCATGGATGCGGTATGCGAAAAGCTCAGTACACGATATAACATATATAAAACAAGGGAAGAAGACATCGAGACGGAAGGGATGCCGCTGATGCAGAGACTGCCAGACGCCCATCTGCCACACTCCAGCGCCCCACTACTTGTCCTCTCTATGGCAAGGAGCAGGAAAGCACTCGACATCCTGACGCAGATGGAAGGTGAGGGAGCGAGAGTGATAAACCGTCCGCAACCTGTCCTCAACGCCACAAGGAGCGTCATCGACAGGATGATGAGAGAGAACGACTTTCCCTGTGCCCCACTCCACGGCGACCACGGATGGTGGATAAAGCGAGGCGACGAGGCGGCGCAGGAGAAGGGTGACGTAAGATTTGCTGCCAACGAGAAAGAGAGGGACATCATCACAGAGGAATTCAGAAAGAGAGGAATAACCGACATCGTGACAACGGCACACGTAGACGGCGACCTCGTGAAATTCTACGGTGTGGCAGGAACGGCATTCTTCCACACTACCTACCCGACGGATGGCGGATTCTCGAAGTTCGGCGACGAGAGGCGCAACGGCACATCACGCCACACGTCCTTCGACATTGCCGCCCTGCATAGCGACGCCTCGCGGTTGGCTCAGCTTACGGGAATAGAGGTGTATGGCGGCGACTGCATAGTGAGGTCCGACGGTTCGTATGCCATCATCGACTTCAACGACTGGCCCAGTTTCTCCGTCTGCCGACACGATGCGGCAGAGGCAATAGCGAAAATAGCGGAGTGACGTCATCAGCCCCCACCTAACCTCCCCCGAAGGGGAGGGACAGATAGCAATGGAAGGTGAAGGCTACTGATAAGACAGCAATGGCTAATAAGGTTGCTGAGGATCTTCAATTAATAAAACAAACAAAACAAACGACATGGCAACATTTAAGGAGATGCTCAAGGCATCAATGAAATCTAAAGATACGGAAGAATGGCTGGACGTGTATTTCACACGACCTATAGGACTGGTGTTCACACTGCTGTGGAAACGCCTCGGAGTTCACCCAACGGTGATAACAATACTCGGCATGATACTCGGAGCAGCGGCAGGATGGATGTTCTGGCATAGCGAACTGGAATATAACATCTGGGGAGTGGTGCTGATGATGCTGAGCAACTTCTGCGACTCCACCGACGGACAGCTGGCACGACTGACAGGAAAGAAGACACTCGTGGGACGAGTGCTCGACGGCTTCTCGGCTGACGTTACATTCTTCTGCGTGTATTTCGCTCTCTCAATGAGAATGATGACCGAACTGATTCCGGGCACCGACGTGACCTGGGGACCATGGATATGGGTGATGGCATTCATGGCAGGCATCATGAGCCATTCGCCGCAATGTCTGCTCTCCGACTACTACCGACAGATACACCTGTTCTTCCTGAAAGGCAAGGAAGGCAGCGAACTCGACAAGTCGGAGGAACAATGGCGGATCTTCCGCGAGCAGCCCAAGAAGGCGTTGTTCTTCCGTGCCTTCTATTACAACTACGCCAAATACTGCGCCACACAGGAGCGACGCACGAAGAATTTCCAGCTCATGATGGCAGAGGCGACAAACCGCTACGGTGCACCGCTGAACCTGCCTGCAGCGCTGAAGGAGGAATTTCTTGCCGGCAGCCGTCCGCTGATGAAATACACCAACCTGCTCACCTTCAACATGAGAGCCATCGCCCTGTATATCGCCTGTCTGATAGACCTGCCATGGCTATATCTGCTGTTTGAAATCGTGGTGATGAACATTATGTATATATACATGCACCATGAGCACGAGAACCTCTGTCACAAGATGGTGCAGAGAATAGTAGCCTGCAGCGAGGCAAAAGCGACGAAGGAAAACGAGAACAAGGAGGAATCCGATGAGAACAAGGAGTCAGAAGACTGCCACAATACAGATATCAAGGAGGACTGACGATGCGGATTAAAGGATTTATCTTTGACTACGGCGGTACGCTCGACACCAGAGGCAACCACTGGGGAAAGGTGTTGTGGCACGGGTATGAGAGAACCGGAGTGCCCGTAGGCGAACAGGATTTCAGAGATGCCTACGTATACGGCGAGCGCACGCTTGCCACCAGTCCGATAGTGAAACCCGACTTCACCTTCCGCGACACACTGCAGGCTAAGATAAGGCTGCAGCTGCAATGGCTGGAGGAGAAGAGGAATCTGGGCGACGCCACAGGATATCTCAAGAGAATCCTCGACGACGTGTATCAGCAGACCATGCAAACGACAAAGGAGTCTGCACTGGTGCTGGAGGAATTGGCAAAGAAATACCCACTCGTGCTCGTGAGCAACTTCTATGGCAATATCGCCACCGTGCTCCGCGAGTTCAGCCTCGACCATCTGTTCGGCGACATCATAGAGTCGGCAGTGGTGGGAATAAGGAAACCCGACGCCCGCATCTTCGCCCTGGGAGTGGAACGGCTCGGCATGAAAGCCGAAGAGGTGGCAGTGGTCGGCGACAGCTACGACAAGGACATCCTGCCCTCCCACTCCATCGGTTGCCACACGATATGGTTCAAAGGCGAAGGATGGACAGACAAGGTGGTGGAGAATCCCGTTGCCGACAAGGTGATAGGGAGTCTGAAGGAGATTCTGTCGCTGGCGGAATGACGGGCGAAGGAGCTCACCTTTGTCTGATGAAGACAACATAAGGATACAATTCCGAAAATCAAGAGAGAAATGAAAAGACTGAAATCATTATTCATATTGCTGCTGCTCTCCACCCTCATGGCGAGCGCACAGCAGATCACCGGTGTCATCGTTGACGAGGCCACCGGCGACAGCATACCCCTTGCCAGCATCAGGTATAAGGGGCACGGCAAATCGTATGTGAGTGACAATGGAGGTCGGTTCACAATAGAGAAGCACGACGGCTGGTATGCCACATTCAGCGCCGTGGGCTATCATGACCTCAAACTGCTCATCGGCACCAACTCTCCCAACCACATGCGCATCACGCTGAAGCCCGACACCAAGAGTCTGTCGGGAGTGACGGTGAAGTCAAAGCGCAAGAGATACAAGAGAAAGGAAAACCCTGCCGTGGCACTGATGCGACGGGTGATAGCAGCCAAGAAGCGCACCGACATAGAAAATCACGACTTCTTCCAATATGCCAAATACCAGAAGCTGACACTGGCGGTGAACGACATCTCGTCGAAGGAACTGGAAAGGAAGGGCACGAAGAAGACCAACTGGATGGTGAACCAGGTGGAGGCTTGCCCATACAACAACAAGCTGATAATGCCGGTAATGGTTGACGAGACCATCTCGCGGCAGATATACCGCAAGGACCCTCATTCGGAAAAGACAATCATCGTGGGACAGCATATGGACGGCGTGAACAAGTTCATACAGACCGGCGAGGTGATGGGCACGGTGATGAAAGACGTGTTCAGCAACGTGAACATCTACGACGACCAGATACGACTGCTGCAGGCACGCTTCACCAGTCCGATAGGAAAAGACGCCATACAGTTCTACCGCTACTATATCGTAGACACGGTGAAGGTGGAGCGCGACTCGTGTTTCCATCTGCAGTTCCTGCCCAACAACCAACAGGACTTCGGATTCTCCGGCGAACTGTGGATTGTGAAGGACTCCACGCTCCACGTGAAGCGCTGCCATCTGACGCTACCTTCCAAGTCGGGAGTGAACTTCGTGGAGGGCATGCAGATACAGCAGGCTTACACCAAGCTGAACAACGGCGAATGGGTGCTGACGCAAGACGACATGGTGGCGGAGCTGTCATTGCTCAGCGTACTCACCAAGGCGATAGTGATAAGAAACACGCGGATGACAGACTATCTTTTCGACTCCATACCGGCGAAACATTTCAAAGGGAAGCAGAAGGAGATATACCAGCCCGACGCCAAGATCCGCGACAGGATGTTCTGGCAGCAGGTGAGAATGGTGCCGCTGACGAGGTCGGAGGCGAGGATGCCGCAGTTTCTGCGCGACATAGAGAACTCGCGCAACTTCAAATACGCTCTCTTCGCCCTCAAGGTGGCAATAGAGAATTTCGTGGAGACGGGATCGCAGCAGGCACCGAGCAAATTCGACATCGGACCGATAAACACGATGATCACGAGCAACTTCGTTGACGGAACGAGAACGCGACTCAGCGGACAGACTACGGCAAACCTGAACAGGCACTGGTTTCTGAAGGGCTACTACGCCCACGGCTGGGGCAGCAGGAAGAACTACTATAATGCCGACCTCACCTACTCGTTCAACGCCAAGCAGTATCTGCCCCACGAATACCCGAAGCGCACGCTGACACTGTCGTCGTCGCATGACGTATGCTCACCGTCGGACAAGTTCCTTATTACCGACAAGGACAACGTGTTCACATCGCTGAAGTGGACTAAGGTGAAGGAGATGATGTTCTACAACAGACAGCAGCTCGCCTTCGAATACGAATGGTATGGCGGACTGAAGGCTATGGCGAAGCTGAAGACCGAAGAGAATGAGGCGTGCGGCGACCTGAAGTTCATACCGCTGTCGGCAAACGGCGTGGCTCCGGCAGAGCCATGGAAGATACGCACCACGGAGGCCTCGGTGATGCTGAGATATGCACCGGGCGAAACGGTGGTGAACACAAAGCAGAACAGAGTGTCGGTCAACCGCGAGGCTCCTGTCTTCACCATCTCCCACACGATGGGAGTGAAGGGGGTGCTGGGAGGCGACTACAACTACAACTTCACCGAAGCCACGATATACAAGCGCTTCTGGATGAACAGCTGGGGCGACCTGAACGTTGACCTCAGAGGCGGAATACAATGGAACAAGGTGCCGTTCCCGCTGCTAATCATGCCAGCCGCCAACCTGTCGTATCTCGCACAATACGGCACGTTCAACCTCATCAACAACATGGAGTTTCTGAACGACCGCTATGCCAGCATCGACGTGTGGTGGAACATGAACGGCAAGATACTTAACCGCATCCCGTTCATCAAGAAGCTCAAGTGGAGGGAGTATATAGGAGTGAAATGTCTGTGGGGCAACCTGACAGAGAAGAACAACCCATACTCTGCCTGTAATATCGGCAACACGCAGCTGATGCAATTCCCCGACGGTGCCCACCTGATGGACAAGAACAAGCCCTATGTGGAAATCGTGGCTGGAGTGAGCAACATCTTCAAGGTGCTCAGCGTGCAGTACGTGAGACGCCTCAACTATCTCGACCTGCCTACGGCTCACAAACAGGGAGTGAGGTTCAAGCTGATGTTCAAGTTCTGACGGAAGGCGGAACAGAGAGAAACAATATCAAATAATCAATACCCATACAATTATGCCTCAGCAACAATCAGACATAAGACAAAAGACAAGATACAAGAAACCCCGGATGTACAAAGTGACGATGCACAATGACAACATCACGACGATGGAATTCGTAATCAAGGTGCTGATAGAGATATTCCATAGAACTCCCGATGACGCAGAACAGCTGATGCTGAAGATACACCACGAAGGTTCGGCTATGATAGGTGTCTACACCTACGACATGGCACGAACGAAGGTGCGCACCGTCACTCTGATGGCACAGGAGAAGGGCTTTCCGCTCAAGACCACATACGAACCAGAATGATACGGAGAGCAGAAGAATTTAACCCAAATCGGCCATTAGGGCTTGCTTGGATTTTGCTTTTTTAGAAGAGTGGATTTTGTTTGGCTTTTAATGAGTAATAGCGAGCTATTGCGAATTAAAAACAGACAAAAGACGCCTTATAAAAAACAAAAGACTGCAAGCAGTCATTAAATAATTCTATAAACGGCCTAATGACCGATTCGGGTTTAAGACTTGGCACAAAAGACAAGACAAAACGGAAACAGAAAGAAGGAAAGTATGGAATTAAGAAACTCACATAGCATAAACAAAGCGGTGGAGACGGCATTGGACATTGCCGTAAGCATGGCACACGAATACATAATGCCGGAGCATCTGCTGATGGGACTGATACAGCAGGAGCCGTTCAAGCTGGCTCTTCAGAAGAGCAGAGTGGACTACAACAAGCTGCATGCAAGACTCACAAAATATCTCAAAGACCAGGACAAGAAGTTTGGCAAATACCAGGTGCCCGTTCCGTCGGCACAGTTTACTGATCTGGTACAAAACGCATGCACCATAGCCAAGAGATTCAAGAAAGAATTCGCCGGCGTGAGAGAATACATTGTGGCACTCGCCAATCTGCAGGACTCTATGGCTGCCTATATACTTGACACCGCGATAGAAGACCATGAGAGCGAATTCATGGAATACCTGACCGAAGCATATCCGCAGTTTCTGGAATATGAAGACGACACTCCCGACCTCGACGATGATGACCTCGACGACGACGATGATATGTTTGACGACGACGGCCAGCCGATGCCGTTCACGAGTCCGGAAGACTGGAAGAGTCTTGTGACCAACATTTCTGAAGTTGCCAAGACCCACACGCCGCTGATAGGCAGAGAGAAGGAGCTGGACAGGACGATACAGGTGATATGCCGGATGGAGAAGAACAACCCTCTGCACGTGGGCGATCCAGGCGTAGGCAAGACGGCATTGATATACGGACTGGCAAACCTGATAAACAAGGGGCAGGTGCCCGACAGGCTGAAGGGTGCCACGATATACGGCATGGACATGGGACAGCTGCTCGCCGGAGCACAGTTCAGGGGCGACTTCGAAAAGCGTCTGAAACTGATCCTCGACGGTGCGAGCAAGGAGAAATCCATACTCTATCTCGACGAGATACACAACATCATCGGCGCCGGCAGAGGCAGCGACGGTGGTCCCGACGCCTCCAACATCCTCAAGCCTTATCTTGAGAGCGGCGCAATATGCTTCGTGGGTGCCACCACGCATGAGGAATACAACCGCAAGATGCTCAAGGACGGTGCAGTGACGCGCCGTTTCCAGACCATCGACATCAAGGAGCCTTCGGTTGAGGAGGCGATAAAGATAGTCACCGGCCTGCAGCCGAGCCTGCAGAAATACCACAAGGTGTCGTATCGCAAGGAGGCTCTGGAATATGCCGTGACAGCCAGTGCGAAGCATATATCAGGACGCTGCCTGCCCGACAAGGCAATCGACCTTCTCGACGAGGCGGGTGCTTATCTGGAGGTACACCCAGTGGAGAACCGCCGCCGGTCGTGGGTGACGAAAAGCCTCATCGACGACATCCTCGTCAAGGTGTGCAAGATTCAGGCTACGGCTCTCAAGGAGGAGGACAACGGGGCGCTGATGACCCTGCGCGAGAGGATGCTCGAAAGCATCTACGGACAGGACAAGGCGATTGACGAAGTGACGGAGGCGGTGATGATGGCTAAGGCAGGTCTCACCGAAGACGACAAACCGCTCGCCTCGCTGCTCTTCGTCGGTCCTACGGGAGTGGGAAAGACGGAGGTGGCACGTATGCTCTCAAAAGTGCTCGGAGTGGAGCTCGTGCGCTTCGACATGTCGGAATACACGGAGAAACACGCCGTGGCGAAACTTATCGGTTCGCCGGCGGGATACGTGGGATATGAGGACGGCGGTCTGCTCACCGACGCCATCAGGAAGACTCCAAACTGCGTGCTGCTGCTCGACGAGATTGAGAAAGCTCACAGCGACATATACAACATACTGCTGCAGGTGATGGACTATGCCCGTCTGACCGACAACCGCGGACAGAAGGCTGACTTCCGCAACGTGATCCTCATAATGACATCAAACGCCGGAGCACAGTTCGCCGCACAGGCCAACGTGGGATTCACGGGAAATGTGACGAAAGGTGAGGCGATGATGAAGCAGGTGAAGAAGACTTTCAAGCCGGAGTTCATCAACCGACTCAGCGACATCGTGGTGTTCAACGAGATGGACAAGAACATGGCACGCCTCATCCTCAACAAGAAGCTGAAGGAACTGAAGGACAAGGTGGCTGCCAAGGAACTGACCCTGAAGATCAGCGACGCTGCCTTCGAACACATGCTCGGAAAGTGTTTCACCAAGGAATATGGAGCGAGAGAGGCTGACCGCGTGATTGCCCACGAACTGAAACCGCTGATAATGCGCGAGATTCTGTTTGGAAAGAGAAAGAAGGGCAGCACTCTGGCAGTGGACTTCAACAATGGCGTGATGGCTGTCAGGAACAGTTCAAAAAGCCAGTCGGCTGATAATGCATAACCCACAAACCGTAACGGCATACTGACAATATGATATTCGGATTAGACTCCACAATAGCCTTCCCCGACCCGAGGCTGGGCGAAGGCGACGGACTGTTTGCCGTGGGCGGCGACCTGAGCATCGACCGCCTGCTGCTGGCATACAGCAACGGCATATTCCCATGGTACAGTTTCCGCGACTGCAAGGAAATATGGTGGTACTGTCCCATGGACCGCTTCGTGATATTCCCCGAGAAGATACACGTGAGCCACTCCATGCGCACTCTGATGAGGAAGCAGGAATACTCCGTGAGCATCAACCGCGACTTCGACGGTGTGATAAGCAACTGCAGTCAGCTGCGCTACGACGAGGCTGGAGCATGGCTCGGCGAAGATATGATAAAGGCATACAAGGCGCTACACGAACAGGGCTTTGCTGCCAGCGTGGAGGTGTGGGACAAGGACGACAGGCTCGTAGGCGGTCTCTACGGTGTGAACATCGGAGCGGCTTTCTTCGGTGAGAGCATGTTCTCACTCGTGCCGTCGGCTTCGAAACTGGCGCTGATAGAGTTGGCACACATCATGAAGGACAATGGCGGCAAGCTCATCGACTGCCAGTTTGAGACTCCTCACCTGAAGACCATGGGCGGCGAGCATATCTCCTACGACGAATATATGAAGATTCTGCAACAAACAAATATATAGTCACAAAATAATAACAGTCTTATAGCACCACCAATAAGTTTTCAACGTTACACTTGCAAAAAATCTCAAAAAGGTGTATATTTGCACTGCGATAAATCTCAAAAAGGTGTATGTATGCGCAACTAAAAATCTCAAAAAGGTGTATATTGGCACAGTCAAAAATCTCAAAAAGGTGTATCGCATAGGGGATAGATATTTTGAATAGGTGTAAAAGGCGTTACTATGAAGAGAAAAATATACAAACAGCTCCTTGACTGGAAGGAGAAAAGAAACGGCGAAGTGGCATTGCTCATAGAGGGTGCACGACGCATAGGTAAGAGTTATATCGTAGAAGAGTTCGGCAAGAATGAATACGAGTCATATATTCTCATCGACTTCAACAAGGCTCCGCAAATGGTCAGAGACTGGTTCGACCTCTATTTGGAAGACCTTGATATGCTGTTTCTCTATCTGAGTCAGCATTACAAGGTGAGGCTACACGAACGCAAGTCGCTTATCATTCTTGACGAGGTGCAGCTGTGTCCTAGGGCGAGAGCTGCCATCAAGTTCTTGGTGAAAGATGGTAGATATGACTACATTGAGACCGGATCGCTGGTAAGCATTAAGAAAAATACGCAGGGCATCGTACTACCATCTGAAGAGCGCCCTATACAGATGTACCCAATGGACTTTGAAGAGTTTCTATGGGCCACTGGTAACGACATGCTGATGGACTTGATACGTAAGATGTATGCAGAAAAGAAGCCAATGGGACAGGCTTTCCATCGTCAGGCTATGGATGTATTTCGTCTCTATATGATAGTGGGAGGAATGCCACAAGCCGTCAAGAAGTATGTAGAGACGAAAGATTTCGATGCCGTAGATGCCGCCAAGCGCGACGTGCTGACCATCTACCGTAACGACATCTTCAATTACGCAAGTGAGATTGCCGACAAGGTGGTGTCTGTTTTCGATCAGATTCCTCCTCAACTTTCAACGCATGAGAAGAAGTTCCGTCTGTCAGCTCTAAAACCAGGTGCAAAATATCGTGATTGGGATGATGCTTTCTTCTGGCTGAAGGACGCAAGAGTTGTCAACATCTGCTACAACTCGACTGAGCCGAACATCGGACTGAAGATGAATGAAGACCGTACCACTCTGAAGTGCTACATGAACGATACGGGCTTATTAATCAGTCACGCTTTTGACGAAAAGGGTATTGTCTCGTCAGAGATTTATCAGAAACTGCTCTTTGGAAAACTTGAGGTGAACGAAGGGATGCTCATTGAGAATATTGTGGCACAAATGCTGACTGCCAGCGACAACAAACTCTTTTTCTATAGTAAGTCATCCGAAGAAGCCGAAAACCGTATGGAGATAGACTTCTTGCTCCAAAAGGACAAAGTGACAACACGTCATAATATTCGCCCGATAGAAGTAAAAAGTGGCAAGAACTATACATTGTCTTCCATAACAAAGTGTATGAAGAAGTTTGGAGAATACATGACCTCTCCTACGGTTTTGCATGCAGCCGACTACAAGGTGGAAGATGGTATCACATATTTTCCGCTTTACATGACACCATTATTGTGAATAAAGAAGCTAATATGCAAGCATTGAATAATTACAACTAACAGAATACTATTATGAACACGGAAGGATACAAGAGCAAGGAGTACGGACAGCCAACGAAGCGTTTCGTACAGACCATGCAACTGAAAGACGACTCAGAACTGATGAAGGAATACCGCAAGGCTCACGACAAGGATCATTTCTGGCGAGAGATAGAAGAGGGAATAAAAGCAGTGGGAATACTGGAGATGGAGATATACATCCTTGGCAACCGTCTTGTGATGATCGTCGACGCTCCGCTTGACTTCTGCTGGGACGAGGCGATGGCGCGTCTTGCCACCCTGCCCCGACAGGAGGAATGGGAACGCCATGTGGCGATGTTTCAGGAATGTGCCGCCGATGCCACGTCTGACCAGAAATGGCAGATGATGGAAAGGATGTTCTATCTGTATTGACATAAAAGCCTCATTCCATGGATACTTTTGTCCATTTTTGGGCACGGTGCTTGCCCAACAGGGGCAAGGTGCTTTCTCAACAGGGGCAAGCTGCTTGCCCCACTTGGGCACGGATAGTAATCATTTTCTTTACATTTTGTTGTCCTTGCCAAGGATTGTGATTTGGCTATTTGAAAAATGAAAAAGACCAACCGGAATAGGGTCTTTATGCAGGTCTTACCTGACAGCAACAGTATATTCTTATCGCACGTACTGACAATAAATCCCCAAACTTGTCTTGATGACAGTTTGGGGATTTATTGTTGTCGGAGGTCTGTTCTTATTATCCTCCGAAATTATCGAAACGAATCATATCGTCTTCCACTCCGAGTGAATGCAGAAGGTCGAGCACGGTCTTCGCCATCATTGGCGGTCCGCAGAGATAATACTCGCAATCCTCAGGGTCCTCATGCTGCTTGAGATAGGTGTCGCCCATCACAGGAGCCACGAAGCCCGGCGTATACTTCACTCCCGCTGCATCTGCCTTCGGGTCCGGACGGTCGAGGGCGAGGTGGAAATGGAAGTTAGGATATTCCTTCTCCAGCTGCAGGAAGTCGTCGAGGAACGGTATCTCCTCCAGTGCACGCGCTCCATAGAAATAGTGCATCTCACGGTCACGGCAGTTTCTCGTTCTCAGCATATGCATGATCTGAGCACGCAGCGGAGCCATTCCGGCGCCTCCGCCCACCCATATCATCTCGCGCTTGGTGTCGTATTGCGGACGGAACTCACCATAAGGCCCCGACATGACGACCTTGTCGCCCGGCTTCAGCGAGAAGATGTATGACGAGGCGATACCGGGACTGACATCAAGGAATCCCTTGCCCTGGTCTTTCGGCTTGAAAGGCGGCGTGGCGATACGAACGTTGAGCATGATGATGTCGCCCTCGTCGGGATAGTTTGCCATAGAATAAGCACGGATGGTAGGCTCGGTGTTCTTGCATTTCAGCGAGAACAGTCCGAAGTCTTTCCATGCCTGCATATATGTATCGCCGATGAGCGACTTGTCGATATCCTTGTCGAAATCCATGTCGAAGGCTGGAATACGGATCTGAGCGTAGGATCCCGGTTCGAAGTGCATGTGCTCTCCCTTTGGCAGAGCCACGGTGAACTCCTTGATGAAGGTGGCAACGTTGCGGTTTTCTATCACCGTGCATTCCCATTCCTTCACTCCCATCACCTCTTCGGGCACTTTCACTTCCATGTCGCCCTTCACCTTCACCTGGCAGCCCAGACGCCAGTTGTCTTTAATCTCCTTGCGCGAGAAATGCGGTTTCTCGGAATCGAGAATCTCGCCGCCTCCACGCAGCACCTGGAGTTTGCACTGTCCGCAGCTTGCCTTTCCGCCGCAAGCAGACGGCAGATGGATGCCGTTGTCGTTGAGGGAGTTCATCACGGTGTCGCCCTGCTCCACTTCAATCACGTTGGAGCCATTGACGGTGATTGTCACCTTGCCGCTCGGACTAAGATATTTCTTTGCGACCAGCAGCACTATCACGAGCACGAGTATCACTGCAAGGAATACTCCGATGCTGGCCAATATATAACTGATGTTCATTGTTTGAATTCTGTTTAAGTTATTCTGTCAACTTATCTACTCGTCTATATTTTCAATCCCGAGAAACACATCATCGCTATCGCCATGAGTCCTACGACGATAAACGAGATTCCGAGTCCCTGTAATGGCTTCGGCACATCGCTATACTGCATCTTCTCCCTTATGGCTCCCATGCTCACGATGGCGAGAATCCATCCCAGACCAGAACCGAGGGCATATACGAAGGCGTCGCCCACACTGCCCAGATACTGGGTGTTTGAAGGGTCGAGGTTGATGCGCTGCTGCATGAAGAGCGAGGCTCCCATGATGGCACAGTTAACGGCGATGAGGGGCAGGAAGATACCGAGCGCTCCATAGAGAGTCGGCGAGAAACGTTCAACCACCATCTCCACCAGCTGCACGATGCCGGCGATTACCGCGATGAAGAGGATAAACGAGAGATAGCTCAGGTCTACCCCCTTGATGATACAGTCGGGGCCGAGCACCTTGGTCTGCAACAGGTAGTTGGCAGGCACGGTGACCACGAGCACGAACGTCACGGCGACGCCGAGACCGAGCGATGTCTTCACGTTCTTGGATACGGCAAGGAACGAGCACATGCCGAGGAAGAATGCGAAAATCATGTTGTCCACGAAGATGGACCTAAAGAAAAGGTTTATCAAGTGTTCCATTTACTTCTCCTCCTTGTAAAAATAAGCACGATGAATCCATATCACCACTCCGATGAGGATGAGCGCCATGGCAGGCATGGTCATCGTTCCGTTGTTCAAATATCCCATTTCGTAAACACTCTTTGGCAGAATTTCAAAACCGAGCAGCGTTCCTCTGCCGAGCAGCTCTCTCACCGCTCCCACCACCACGAGGATGATGCCGTAGCCGAGTCCGTTGGCGAAACCGTCGACAAACGACGGCCAGGGCTTGTTCTGCATGGCGAAAGCCTCAAGACGACCCATAAGGATACAGTTGGTGATGATGAGTCCTACGTAGACAGAGAGTTCCACGCTGACATCATAGACGTATGCCTTGAGCACCTGGCTCACGATGGTAACGAGGGCTGCCACCACAACGAGCTGCACCACGATACGGATACGCGTTGGCACGGTGTTGCGGATGAGCGAGATGATGAGGTTGCTGAATGCCGTGATCACGGTCACGGCAAGTCCCATCACAAGGGCAGGCTTGAGCTGCGACGTGACGGCGAGTGCCGAACAGATACCGAGCACCTGAACGAGCACCGGGTTCATGAAATTGAGAGGCGCTGTGAAAACGCTTTTTATCTTATTTTCCATATTATCATTGCTTCTTTAAATGATTACTGTTTCTCACCGTCGCCAGCGTCGTTGGCTTCAGTCTGTGAGGTCTGTCCGGCGAAGAGTTTCCTGTATTTTGCGAAGCCCTCCTGCAACATGTCGCTCACTCCCACCGAGGTGAGGGTAGCTCCCGTAACGGCGTCGACCTCGCAGCTCTTGTCTTTTACTTCGCTCGCCTTCTTCACCTTTATCACCGGTTTGCCGTCGGCGCCATAGATGGTCTTTCCGCGGAAGAGGTCCTGCCAAGCCTTTGAGTCCTTGATTTCGGCTCCCAGTCCGGCTGTCTCGCCCTCATGGTTGAAGTATGCGCCATAAATGGTGTTGCAGTCTTCGTTCACGGCGATGTATCCCCAGATTGGTCCCCAGAGTCCCATACCGTAAACAGGCACCACGAATTTGTGCTTGCCGTCTACGGTGCAGTAATAAACTGCGAGTTTGCCTGCCTTGTAGTCGGCGCTGTTGAGAAGAAATCCTGCAGTCTCGCCACCTTTTCCGCCCTTGGCTATCTCTTTGCCGTCGGCATTGATGACAGCGTCGCGGTCTACCACTTTTGCATACTGTTCGGCACTCTCCTGGTCGGAGAGGTTGCGGATGTTGAGGGCGGCAAGTATCTGCTTCTTCTTGTCGAGCGCCACGTTGACGTCTTGCGCCGGCTTCAGCGAACTGCTCACAAAGGCGAGCAGGAAAGCCACCACTACAACCATTATGCAGCTGTATGCTATGATGTATGTATTGCTATTCTTGTTCATAATCAGTATTTTATACCTTATTGTTATTTCTTGGCTCGTTTCATTCTCTTGCTGATGTTTGCCTCAACAACATAGAAGTCGATTGCCGGAGCCATCATGTTGCCGAAGAGGATGGCGAGCATCATTCCCTCTGGATATCCGGGGTTCATCACTCTGATGATTACGGCGAGTGCGCCGATGAGTATGCCGTATATCCATTTGCCGGTCTCGGTGCGTGCCGATGTCACAGGGTCTGTAGCCATAAACACCGCACCGAAGCAGAATCCGCCCAGCACAATATGCTCATACCACTCCACAGGGGTCTGTCCTGTGGCCTGGAAAATCGCTGCCATCACGCCTCCGCCGAGGAACACGCTGAGCATAGTCTTCCATGAGGCGATGCCTGTCCAGAGGAGTATCACGGCTCCGATGGCTATCGCTATGACGCTGGTCTCGCCGATACTGCCGGGAATGAGTCCCACGATGCTGTCGAAAAGCGATGCCGACGGTGCAGAGCCCTGTGCCATCTGTCCGAGAGGAGTGGCGCAGGTGAAGGCGTCGGGCAGCGTGTTGCCGAGTCCGAAGATACTGTCGGTGGCAACCCACACCGAGTCGCCGCTCATCTTCGTAGGATAAGAGAAGAAGAGGAACGCACGGGCGAGAAGTGCCACGTTGAAGATATTCATTCCGGTGCCGCCGAAGATTTCCTTACCGAAGATTACGGCGAATGCCACTGCGATGGCGATACACCACAACGGGCAGCCAACGGGGAGAATCATCGGGATGATGATACCGCTGACGAGGTAGCCTTCCTGTATCTCCTCACCTTTCCACTGTGCCCAGGCAAATTCTATTCCCAGACCTACCACATAGCTGACGAGCAGCTTGGGCAGCATCACAAGGAATCCGTAGGCGAACATCTCCAGGAGGGTGCCTGTCTGGTGTGCTGCGGCATAGTTCTGGTAGCCGATGTTATACATTCCGAATAGCAGTGCCGGCAGCAGTGCGATTACCACCATACTCATTATACGCTTTGAGTCGATGGCATCGTGGATATTGGTGCCGCTCTTCGATGTGGTATTCGGGACATATAGGAATGTCTCGAAGCCATCGAAGACGCTGCGCAGCGAATGCAGCTTGCCGCCTTCTTCGAAGTTCGGCTTTATTTTGTTCAGATAGTTTCTTAAAAATGACATGGTCTGTTGTATTTATAGTTAGCTGTTTTCCTTTCTCAATATGTCGAGTCCCTGACGCACGATGTGCTGCAGCTCGAGCTTGGAGGAGTCAACGAACTCTGCCAGGGCGAAGTCTTCAGGACTCACCTCATATATGCCGAGCTGTTCCTGCTTGTCGATGTCGCCGGCGATGATTGCCTTGATGAGATATTCGGCATAGATGTCCATAGGGAACACCTTGTCGTATTCGCCGCTCATTATCATGTGGCGCTCGCCGCCTTTCACTCTGGCATCGAGGCGATACTCCCTGTTCTTGCCGAAGAGCCATGAGAAATAGCTTCTCGACACGCTGAACTGCTTCAGGCGTGGCATTATCCAGCCTGCCAGCTCGTCGGCGTCGTTGCCTTCGGGGATTATCGTCACCTCGCTGGTGTGTGCGCCGAGGAAACGGCTGTATGATGCAGCACCTGTGTCGGCAGTTTTCTCCACCGGTTTGCCTGTCAGAGGGTTGCCCATGATGATGCGCACGTTGTCGCCACGGTAGGCTCCTGCCACGAGGGTTTCGATGTCTTGGCCCACGAGCATGTCGGCGTAGCATGGGGCTGTAACCTCAGAACCGGCGAGGGCTACCGTGCGACGGAGGTCCACGCGGCCGCTATTGAAGAGTCTGCCGAAGAATATCACCGCCGTAGGGTCTACGGTCCATACCACTTCGCCCTTGTTCACGGGGTCGATGTGATTGACCTGCACTCCCACGTTGCCTGCCGGGCACTTGCCCTTGAAGGTCACCACCTCCACATCGGCAGCGCTGATGTTCTGCTTGTCGCCGACGCCGAGATAGGTCTTCGCCATCTTGCTGAGCGCCGTGAGTCCTGTCTGGAAATCTTTCTCCTGTCCCTCAAGTTCGAATTCGAAATCGCCTGACAGCGGCATATCCCTGAGAGCGGAAACGAAAATAGCTTTAGGCTTTGTCTGCGGATTGGTTGACACGGCATAGGGCAACTGGTTGATATAACCGAAGAGGCCCGCTTCGAGAAGTGACTTCTCCACATCGTCGCCGGTCATCTCTTTCACGTTTTTCACTCCGAAGTCAACAAACTCCTGATTTGCGTCGGCTTTCACCCTCACGCTGAGGAGCTTTCGACGGTCGCCGCGTTCAACAAGACAAACTTCTCCGCTGACCGGTGAAGAGAATCCCACTTCGGGATAGTCTTTGTTGATGAACAATACATCGCCGGCCTTGACTCTGTCGCCTTCTTTCACCATCACCTTTGGTTTAACTCCCTCAAAAGAGGATGGCGTGAGGGCATACACCTCGCCGGGCTTCAAGACGCGCTTTGTCTTTTCTGCCTTGCCGGCAAGGTTGATGTCAAGTCCACGACTTAATCTAACAAATTTTGTCATAAAATACTTGTTTAATTATTTTGCTAAGACACTTATACCATTGGAAACAAATTCTCGGCAAAGATATAAAAAGTATTTATATTATCATATAATTTGGATTTTAAAAGTCTATTAACTATTTAATAAAATGAGGTTTACCCTACCCTTTGTCAAGCGTATATTACAAATTACATGCACTGTGGCAAGCGATTTGTGAATTAGGAGACCAAAGCGAACAACGCGCCGCTGACATATATTTGGTTTCTCTCTGGGTTTTCGGATTTCCGAATCTACAGCCCGTTCCTTTCACCACAATTATAGTCTTTCCATAAAAAAGATTTGGCACTTAAAGAGAAATGACGTAAATTTGCACACGCATTGACATTTTTTATCGCAGATGGAAAATTGACAATTTTATCACATGATGGGAATCGACAAAACTACAGACATTCTGAAACAGGCGGCGGAGAGTCTATTATCTCCGGAATGCTCCACGGGAGGCCGTCTACGACTGCATTGCGATGGCAAAGGATTGCTTTCGGACAATGGCATTGAGGAAATTTTGAAGCGTTTCCCACCTTATTTTATATCAGTACATCCGGCGATGTTACCGTGTCAATACAAACACACTCTCAAGACAATAAGCAAATAAGTATCATAGATTTTTAATTCAATAATGGAACAGGAATTTGAGCTCATCGCCAAAACCTTCATGGGTCTTGAGCCCGTATTGGCACAGGAGCTAACGCAACTCGGAGCTAACAACGTAGAGATTGGTCGCCGCATGGTGTCGTTCACTGGCGACAAGGAGATGATGTATCGCGCTAACTTCCAACTGCACACGGCGATTCGTATCCTAAAACCGATAAAGCATTTCAAGGCCCAGAGCGCCGATGATGTTTATAACGAGGTGAAGAAGATTGACTGGAGCAAGTATCTCGACCTGAAAGATAGCTTCGCCGTTGACTCCGTGGTATTCTCCAACGAGTTCCGCCACTCTAAGTTCGTGGCATACAAAGTGAAGGACGCCATCGTTGACCAGTTCAGAGAGAAGACCGGCAGCCGTCCGAACATCTCGGTGTCGAACCCCGACATACGCCTCAACATGCACATCGCCGAAGACCGCTGCACGCTGTCGCTCGACTCGAGCGGTGAGAGCCTGCACCGTCGCGGATACAGACAGGAATCGGTGGAAGCTCCTCTGAACGAGGTGCTGGCTGCCGGAATGATCCTCATGTCGGGATGGAAGGGCGACACTGACTTCTACGACCCGATGTGTGGTTCGGGAACTATCGTTGTGGAGGCTGCCCTCATAGCACGCAACATGGCACCTGGACTCTTCCGCAAGGAGTTCGCATTCGAGAAATGGAAGGATTTCGATGCTGACCTCTTCAGCAGCATATACGACGACGACTCGCAGGAGCGTGAGTTCACACATCACATCTACGGTTCTGACGTGGACATGAAGGCTGTGAACACTGCCATCATGAATGTTAAGGCTGCCGGACTGAGCAAGGACGTGACAATCACATGTGCCGACTTCAAGGACTTCAAGCAGCCTGAGGGCAAGGCTTTCATGATAACCAACCCGCCATACGGCGAGCGTATCTCTACACCGAACCTGCTCGGAACATACAAGATGATTGGAGAGACGCTGAAGCGCAACTTCAAGAACGGCGAGGCCTGGGTGTTGAGCTACCGCAAGGAGTGTTTCGACGAGATCGGACTGAAACCGTCGCAGAAGATTCCTCTCTATAATGGTTCGCTGGAATGCGAGTTCCGCAAATACCTGATGTTCGAAGGCGGTTTCCGCGAGTTCCGCAGCGAGGGAAACATCCTGAAGACTGAAGAGGAGAAGAAGCAGATGGCTGAAAAGCACCGCTTCAAGGAGCACCGCGAATTCAAGAAGCGTCTCGACGAACCGGAGCATCTGGACGAGGAGGAGGACATCCGTTCGTTCAAATTCCGCAAGAGCCCGTATGCCGACGCACTGAACTTCGGCAAGAAGGCTGACAAGAAGCCGAGAACGAAGACCCGCCGTGATTTCGACGACGACGACAACCGCCGCGGACGCAAGAACTACGACAAGGGCGGAAAGAAGTATGACCGTGGCGACCGACGTGGCGGAAAGAACTTCGACAGGGGATATGACAGAAAAACAAAAAAGTTTTAACTGATATAATGATGAATAAAAACCTTATCAAGACGGTGGCACGACGAGTTGCCGCTGCTGCCGCCTGCATTCTGATCACTATGAACGCAGCAGCACAGTTGAAGCAGTTCTCACTCGAAGACCTGAACTTCGGTGGAACGAACTACCACAACATGATTCCAGAGTATCGCAACATCACATGGTGGGGCGACGAGCTCGTGCTCCGCAACGCTGAGGAGTGTAAGCTCGTGAACAAAGCCAACGGCAAAGAGACGACTCTCTTCACCGAGGCACAGCTCAACGCATGGGCAAAGACCAACGAGGATTCCAAGATACTGAACCTCGGCTGGGCACAGTTCCCATACGCCGGCAAGAGCCTCGTGCTCATCGCCAACAAGCAGGAGCGCATGCTCATCGACTTCAAGAAGAAGACCGTGGTATGGCGCCAGGCTTCAAAGGGACAGGAGTTTGCCGACTGGAACAACGCATCGAAGGCTGTGGCATACGTTAGCGACCACAACCTCTACGTGATGGACGCTGAAGGAAAGACGACACAGCTCTCTACCGACGGCAGCCGCGAGATTGTATACGGACAGGCAGTACACCGCAACGAGTTCGCCTCGATGAAGGGCACATTCTGGAGCCCGGACGGAACGAAGCTCGCCTTCAACCGCATGGACCAGTCGATGGTGGCTGACTATCCTCAAGTGAACACCTTCGAGCGTGAGGCCACCTATGAGCCTGACAAATATCCTATGTGCGGAATGACGAGCCACAAGGTGACAATCGGCGTGTATGACATGAAGACGGGAAAGACGGTGTATCTGAAAGCCGGCGACCCTACCGACCGCTATTTCACCAACCTGGCATGGGCACCGGACGGCAAGAAGGTGTATATGTTTGAACTGAACCGCGACCAGAACGACTGCCGCCTCACCGCATACGACGCAGAGACAGGAGAGAAGACCGGTGAACTGTATCGCGAGGTGGACGAGAAATACGTGGAGCCTCTCAACCCTATCGTGTTCCTGCCTTGGGACAAGTCACAGTTCATCATGCAGAGCCGTCAGGATGGCTACAACCACCTGTATCTCTGTACCCTCGGCATGCACGGCAGCAGAATGGCAAGCAACACGGAGTCACTTGAAGTAGAGCAGCTGACAGAAGGAAAATGGGAAGTGCTCAGCGTGCTCGGTTTCAACAGCAAGACAAAGAGCATCATATACAAGTCTAACGAGGCAAGCCCTATCCAGCAGAACGTATACTCGGTGAGCGTGGCCAACAAGAAGCGCACACGCATCGATGAAGGCGGCAAGGGATGGCACGAGGGTTCGACAATTAGCGCCAGCGGCAGATACCTGCTCGACAACTACCAGGAGCCTACGGTGCCCCGTCGCATCGTGGCTATCGACACTCAGACAGGCAAGAGCCACTGCATCCTCAACGCCAAGGACCCATGGAAGGAGAAGGGATACAACATTCCGGAATACTCTTGCGGCAAGCTGAAGGCTGCAGACGGCACTACCGACCTCTACTGGAGAATGGTGAAGCCGGTGGATTTCGATCCTAACAAGAAATATCCTACTGTGGTTTATGTATACGGTGGCCCTCACGCCCACAACGTGGACGCACGCTGGCACTACAGCTCTCGCTCATGGGAGACATACATGGCGCAGAAAGGCTATCTGCTCTTCATCCTCGACAACCGCGGAAGCGAGCATCGCGGAAAGGACTTCGAGCAGGCTACATTCCGTCAGCTCGGACAGGAGGAGATGAAGGACCAGATGAAGGGAGTGGAATATCTCAAGTCGCTGCCTTACGTTGATCAGGACCGCATGGGCGTTCATGGATGGAGCTTCGGCGGATTCATGACAATCTCGCTGATGACAAACTATCCTGACGTGTTCAAGGTGGGAGTTGCCGGCGGACCGGTAATCGACTGGAAATGGTATGAGGTGATGTATGGTGAGCGCTATATGGACACTCCGGAGAGCAACCCGGAGGGATATGCAAAGACTTCGCTCCTGAACAAGGCCAAGGATCTGAAGGGCAAACTGCAGATCATCACTGGTATGAACGACCCTACCGTTGTTCCACAGAACTGCCTCATGTTCCTCAATGCCTGCAGCGAGGCCGGCACTCAGCCTGACTTCTTCGCTTATCCTGGCGAGGGTCACAATATGATGGGTCACAAGAGCGTTCACCTGCATGAGCGCATCACACAGTATTTCGAGGATTATCTGAAATAAACCCCAATTTGGGATAATCACATTTTCTTGACTCTACATCAGTCAAGACTGCTATCACAACGAGGGCTTCTGCGATTTGCAGAGGCCCTCGTTGACATAAGGGATATAAAGAAAACGTGGAGCAGATGAATAAAAATCAACGTCAGTATGCTTGTTTGCGGATAATTATCACTACCTTTGTAAAATACAAAAAACAAACGGCATAATTACCGTTTGGGGAATATGTTAGAACACCACTGGCAATGGCTCCGCCATGATAATCCGAACCACTCAAAAAGATTCTTCAATATGACATACATTATAATAATGACCACGTCGATTATCTCATATCTGATACTGAGATACGGATTCGGCATGGACGACCCGGAAACTTTCATGAAAAGCATGGGTATTGGAGTGATAGCAGGAATAGCTCGCTTGGTATACATAAACCACAAACGAGAACAGGAAATCGAAGCCGATGCAGCAACAGAATCTTCAACAGCAACCGCATCTTCAACAGAGAAGACTATGAAACAGACAGACAACAACATGGAAAGCAGCAGGACGGGAACGAAAGACCTGTGTCTGCAACTGCTCGACAAGCAGGGCATAGAGTATGAACAGGACAACGAGAACAAAGATGAATACTGGATTGAATACAAAGGCGAGCGGATGTACCTGAGAATGAGCAACGAAAGACCGTTCATCACCATCTTCGACACGTTCTGGAGAAAATACCCGGCGGAAAACCTTGAAATGGTATCGACGGTGAGAAAGGCGATAAACATGGCAAACCTGAACTACAACGGGTTCAAGCTACTATACTCCTTCAACGAAGACTCCATGTGGCTACATACAAGCGTATTCATGCTGATGATTCCGGAGATACCAGACGTGGAGATATTTTTCACCGAAACACTTGACCAAACGATATTCTCACACAGGGCATTCGACGAGGTGATGTTCGAAGTCATGAAAGAACAAAAAAATGATTAACTATAATTACGCACTATTGTGTGACAGTAAAATACATACCAAGTTATTTTTTCACCGTCACTATTTGGCGATAAACACTTTATATTGTAATTTTGCACCAAATATAAACAAAAGAAACTCTATTTAGATTATGAAAATACTCCTTTTAGGCAGCGGCGGTCGCGAGCATGCACTGGCTTGGAAAATAGCACAGAGCAAGAAAGTGGAAAAACTCTTCATCGCTCCGGGCAATGCCGGAACAGCTCTCGTGGGCGAAAACGTGAATATCAAAGCCGACGACTTTGAGGCTCTGAAAAACTTCTGCGTGGACAACGGCGTGGACATGGTGGTGGTAGGACCTGAGGACCCATTGGTGAAGGGCATCTATGATGACTTCAAGAACGACGAACGCACGAAGGACATCCCGGTAATCGGTCCGTCGAAGAAGGGCGCTGTGCTCGAGGGCTCTAAAGACTTTGCAAAGGGATTCATGGAGCGCCACGGCATTCCGACAGCGAAATACAGGACTTTCGACGGAACATCGCTCGAAGAGGGACTGAAATTCCTGGAAACGCTGAAGGCACCATACGTGCTGAAGGCTGACGGACTGTGTGCCGGAAAGGGTGTGCTCATCCTCCCTACCCTGGAAGAGGCAAAGAAGGAACTGCGCGAGATGCTCGGCGGCATGTTCGGAAACGCATCGGCACAGGTGGTGATAGAGGAATTCCTGAGCGGTATAGAATGCTCGGTGTTCGTGCTCACCGACGGCAAGGACTACAAAATCCTGCCTGAGGCTAAGGACTACAAGCGCATCGGAGAGCATGACACGGGCCTGAACACCGGTGGGATGGGAAGCGTGACACCGGTGCCATTTGCAACGGAGGAATGGATGAAGAAGGTGGAAGACCGCATCATCAGACCTACCGTGGAGGGACTTGCAGAGGAGAACATCGACTACAAGGGATTCATATTCTTCGGACTCATCAACGTGGAGGGCAACCCTATGGTGATAGAATACAACTGCCGCATGGGTGACCCGGAGACGGAGAGCGTGATGCTGAGGATAAAGAGCGACCTCGTTGACCTGCTCGAAGGTGTTGCCGAGGGAAATATCGCAGAAAAGGAGATTGAATTCGACGAGAGGGCTGCCGTATGCGTAATGCTCGTGAGTGGCGGATACCCAGAGAAATATGCCAAAGGCTACCCTATCAGCGGAGTTGACCAGGTGGAGGGAAGCATCGTGTTCCACTCCGGCACGGCAATGAAAGACGGCGAAGTGGTGACCAACGGCGGACGCGTAATCGCTGTGAGCTCCTACGGAAAGGACAAGGAGGAGGCTCTGCAGAAATCGTTCACTGAGGCAAACAAGATCTGCTTCACTGACAAATACTTCAGAAGAGACATCGGACAGGACTTGTAGGAAACAACTGCTGCTGAATGAAAAAGAGAATACAGAACAGACTGGCAGAGAGCCGCTTCGCCTTTCCGGTGATGATCATTTATGGCTTAGCGGTATGGCTGGGGGCGGGCACCGTGGCTGAAGGGGCATACCTTCAGTTGGCGTTCTTCGTGGCTTCCACGCTGCTGATGATGATGCTCAACAACACCAACTCGCTGATAAGGATATACAGCCGCATGGTGTCATGCTCGTTCGTGGCAATGACGTGTGCTGCCACATTCCTGTTCAGCTCGCTGGAGAGTTGCGCCACGGGTATGTGTTTCATACTGTTCTATCTCTCGCTGCTGCGCTCTTACCAAGACAAGAGGGCACCGGGAATAGCGTTCTATTCATTCGCATGCCTGGGAATAGCAAGCCTCTTCTTCGTGCAGATTCTGTATTTCGTGCCTTTCCTGTGGATTCTGATGGCATCAAACATGATGGCGCTGACACACAGGATGTTCTGGGCTACAGTGCTCGGACTGGTGATGCCATACTGGTTTGCTGTGGGCTACTATGTGGTGACCAACCAGTTCGACGCATTCATAGACCACTTCGCAGAACTGGCTCAGTTTGAACCGCTCCTGCAATATGAGGCACTCGACATACACCGCATAGCGACATTCGGACTGGTGGTGCTGCTGGCGGTGATAGGAATAATACACTACATGCGCAACAGTTACTTGGACAAGATACGCACGAGGATGATATTCGAGATGTTCATCACGGTGGACATCCTCTCATTTGTGTTCATCATATTGCAGCCACAGCATTTCGACAATCTGCTGCCGATAATAATAGTCAACACCAGTTGCCTGTTCGCCCACTATGTGGCGCTGACAAGGACCTGGCTCACAAACGTGACTTTCATAGTGATATGTCTCGCGACATTAGGTTTAACAATTTTCAACTTGATGCCATGACGGAATTTCTTGCACAATTCGGATACCTCGGCATGTTCATATCAGCACTGCTCGCCGGCAGCGTGCTGCCTTTCAACAGCGAAGTGGTGATAGGAGCACTGAAGGTGATGGGACTCGATCCATGGATACTGCTCATAGCCGGAACGGTGGGCAACGTGCTCGGCGGACTGTTCAACTACTGGATAGGCACCTTCGGACGCATGGACTGGATAGAGAAATATCTCCACATCAAAGAGGAGAAGATAGAGAGGGCACAGCGTTTCATGGCGGGACGCGGAGCTCTGATGGCATTCTTCGCCTTCGTGCCCATAATCGGCAGCGCCATAACGGTGGCACTCGGACTGATGCGTGCCAACCTGCCCGTGACGACATTGAGCATGACGGCGGGCAAGTTCATAAGATACGCACTGATAGTATTTGGAATACAACTGTTCCAATAAACTGCTAACACGACTGTCTAAAGAAGATTCTGACAGCAAACAGAAAATGATTTTCTGACTAACAACATAAATATAACATTTAAAATTAAGATTATGAAACCTACATTAGTTTTGCTCGCTGCCGGTATGGGCAGCAGGTATGGAGGACTCAAACAACTTGACGGACTGGGACCTAACGGAGAGACCATCATGGACTACTCTATATATGATGCCATACAGGCTGGATTCGGTAAGATTGTATTCATTATCCGCAAGGACTTCGAGGAGGACTTCAGAGAGAAGATCCTCAAGAAGTATGAGGGACACATCCCTGCAGAACTCTGCTTCCAGAGCCTCGACGCACTGCCAGAGGGTTTCTCTTGCCCTAAGGACAGAGTGAAACCATGGGGTACTAACCATGCGGTGATGATGGCAAAGGATGTGGTGAAGGAACCTTTCTGCGTTATCAACTGCGACGACTTCTACAACCGCGACTGCTTCATGGTGATTGGCAAATTCCTGAGCGAACTGCCGGAGGGAAGCAAGAACAGATATGCCATGGTGGGATTCCGCGTTGGCAACACCCTGTCGGAGAACGGCACCGTTTCTCGCGGTATCTGCTCTAAAGACGCCGACGACAACCTCACCACAGTTGTGGAGCGCACAAAGATAATGCGCATCGACGGCAAGGTGAGCTATATGGATGAAGAGGACAAGTGGGTAACAGTAGACGACAACACTCCTGTTTCCATGAACGTATGGGGATTCACTCCTGACTATTTCGAATACAGCGACGAATTCTTCAAGGAGTTCCTCTCAAAACCAGAGAACATGACAAACCTGAAGTCGGAGTTCTTCATCCCGCTGATGGTAAACAAGCTCATCAACGAAGGCACAGCGACAGTGAAGGTGCTCGACACCACAAGCAACTGGTTCGGAGTGACTTATCCAGAAGACAGACCTGGCACCGTGGAGCGCATACAGAAGCTCGTCAACAACGGCGTTTATCCAAAGAAGTTGTTCTAAGATTTCAAGTTGACGAGTTGACGAGTTAACAAGTTGACGAGTTGACAAGTAGACAAGTATACGAGTAGACGAGCGGACAAGCAGGTTAACAAGCAAACAAGCCGGCTCATCTACTCGTAAACTAAATATAAATCCCCGATGAACATAAACCTACTTACTGAGGTTGAGGTAGAGAGCCTCAACAGTCTTATCGATGAAGCAAATCATATTGCGATATACACACACCGCAGTCCCGACGGCGATGCCATCGGTTCGACACTCGGTATGGCAAACTATCTGAAACAGAGAGGAAAGGAAGACGTGAAGGTCATCGTGCCCGACATGTTCCCAAACTTCCTGCAGTGGCTGCCGGGCACGATGGACATTCTGAGACACGACAAGAAAAAGGAGGAGGCAGAAGCGGCTACCCGCAATGCTGACCTGCTGCTGTGTCTCGATTTCAACGATGCAAGCAGGACGGCTGAACTGGAACCGCTCATCACGGAATCTACGGCCCACAAGGTGCTTATCGACCATCATCTGAACCCAACTGTGGATGCCGACATCAGCGTGTCTCACCCCGAGGCGTGCAGCACATGCGAACTGGTGTTCCGACTGATATGGCAGCTTGGCGGATTCGAGGAGATGGACAAGGATGTGGCAGTGCCGATATACTGCGGAATGATGACCGACACGGGAGGTTTCACATACAACTCCAACCGTCCGGAGATATTCTTCATCATCAGCCAACTGCTCACAAAGGGAATCAACAAAGACAAGATATACCGCAACGTGTTCAACAACTACAGTCTCTGGCGACTGAGACTGATGGGCTACGTGATGTATACCAAACTTAACGTATTCGCAGAATACCATGCCGCTTATTTCACTCTGACAAGGCGCGACCTGAAGCATTTCCATTTCATGAAGGGCGATGCCGAGGGACTCGTCAACATGCCGCTGCAGATAAAGGGCATGAAACTGAGCATCTCACTGCGCGAAGACACAGAGAAGCCTGACACCATTTGGGTGAGCCTGAGGTCGGTAGACGATTTCCCCTGCAACAAGATGGCAGAAAAATACTTCAACGGCGGCGGACATCTCAATGCCTCCGGCGGTCATCTGAACTGCACGATGGACGAAGCTGAGATGCTTGTGAACAAGGCTATCAGAGAATTCCGCTGGTAAGCCACAATGCATTCATGACAATGACGCCACGTTAAAGTAACGTAATAAGCCAGTGAGAATAATAGGTATTTGAACAAATATTCGTATTTTTGCAAGGATAAATTCCAACGAATAAAAATGACAATGAAGAAAATAGCATACTTCCTGATGACGCTCGTGGCAGCAGTAACGGTATTCTCAAGCTGCAGCGACGACGAGACATACGCCGACCAGAAGAAGCGCGAGAGAAATGCCATCAACCGCTATATCAGCGAAAAAGGCATCAAGGTGTTGAAAGAAAGTGAGTTTGAAGCCAATGGCTGCGTCACCGACACTGCAAAAAACGAATTCGTTTATCTCGACGACTCCAACGTATACATGCAGATAATACGCAAGGGATGCGGCAAGAAGATTGAAAAGGGCGAGACAGCCACTGTGCTCTGCCGCTACGAGGAATACAATTTGCTGACCGACTCCCTGCAGTCAACCAACATGATCGGTTATTACATCTCTGTAGTAGACAAGATGAACGTGCAGAACACGAGCGGCACATTCACCGCCTCTTTCGAAGCCGGCGAGAGTCTGATGTATTCGCTCTATGGCAGCACATCGGTGCCAAGCGGATGGCTCGTGCCGTTTACCTACATCAACGTGGGCAGACCGGAGAAGGAAGGCGACGAGATTGCCAAGGTAAGACTCATCGTGCCTCACACGCAGGGACACCAATACGCTACGAGCGGTGTTTATCCATGCCTGTACAACATCACTTACGAAAGGGGAAGATAAACCTATACAAAACAATAAGGCGGGCGAAAGCTTGCCTTTTTTCATCACAGATGATTATAATTAACAAAATATTCACTCCCAATAAAAAGGAATTCAAAGATATGACACTGATAAAGTCTATTTCCGGTATCCGCGGAACGATAGGCGGACAGACAGGCGACACGCTGAATCCGCTGGACATAGTGAAATTCGTGACGGCATACGCCACATTCATCCGCAAGAGCGGAAAATCTGACAGCAACACCATCGTTGTGGGCAGAGACGCACGCATCAGCGGCGAGATGGTTCGCAGCGTGGTGTGCGGCACATTGATTGGCATGGGCTACGACGTGCTCGACATCGGTTTTGCCACCACTCCTACTACGGAGCTTGCCGTTATAATGTCGAAGGCTGCCGGTGGTATCATCATCACAGCTAGCCACAACCCTCGCCAGTGGAACGCACTGAAACTACTGAACAACGAAGGCGAGTTCCTCACAAAGGCTGACGGCAACGAAGTGCTTGAGATTGCCGAGAAGGAAGACTTCAACTATTGCGACGTTGACCACCTGGGCCAATACAAGAAGGACGACACGTTCAACAAGAAGCATATCGACTCTGTGCTCAACCTCGCTCTCGTAGACAGAGAGGCAATCAGGAACGCACATTTCAAAGTATGCGTAGACACCATCAACTCTGTGGGTGGCATCATACTGCCGAATCTTTTCGAAGCTCTCGGAGTGGAATACAAGATTCTGAACGGCATCCCAGACGGAGATTTCAACCACAATCCTGAACCGCTGGAGAAGAATCTCGGTGGCATCATGGGCGAGATGGCAAATGGCGGCTACGACCTGGGTATCGTGGTGGACCCAGATGTTGACCGTCTGGCTTTCATCTGCGAAGACGGAAAGATGTTCGGCGAGGAATACACTCTCGTGTCTGTTGCCGACTATATCCTGGCTAACACCAAGGGTGGCGGTAACACCGTTTCCAACCTGAGCAGTACAAGAGCCTTGAGAGACGTAACAGAGCGCTACGGCGGCACCTACACTGCTGCTGCCGTGGGTGAAGTGAACGTGACGACAAAGATGAAGGAGGTGGGAGCTCTCATCGGTGGCGAAGGCAACGGCGGAGTGATCTATCCTGAGAGCCACTACGGTAGAGACGCTCTCGTGGGCATCGCCCTCTTCCTCTCTTCACTGGCTAAGAAGGGTATGAAGGTGAGCGAACTGCGCAAGTCCTTCCCTAACTATTTCATCGCCAAAAACCGCATCGACCTCACTCCGTCAACCGACGTCGACGCTATCCTCGTGAAGGTGAAGGAGATGTTTGCCGGCGAGAAGGATGTGAAGGTTACCGACATCGACGGTGTGAAAATTGACTTCCCCGACAAGTGGGTTCATCTGCGCAAGAGCAATACCGAACCAATCATCCGTGTCTACAGCGAGGCGAAGACAATGGAAGAAGCTGACGCCATCGGAAAGAAGCTGATGCAGGTGGTGTATGACATGCAGTAAGGCTAAATTCAATTGGTGTGAAGCATCAAAGATAAAGGAGGTGAAGCACATCGATATATGACATCAAAAATCAGCGATGGGAAACATCAAAGATAATGATGCACAACATCAAAGGAAATGATGCACTACATGTAAGACAATCAAGATAAACAAACGACTCAGTTCGAAGGACAACACCTTGAACCGCGTCGTTTTATTTTATACTGATAATGGACAAAAAAAATGCCCAAGAGGGGCAACACCCGAAGCAAGAAACGTGCCCCATGTGAGAAAGCAGCTTGCCCCATGTGAGAAAGCAGCTTGCCCAATATGGGCAAGCACCGTGCCCAATTTCTAACCATTTCCCCTATGTTTGAGAAGGTAATCTTAAGCCGTCATAGACTAACAGCTTCTGATGCAAGAAAAGTAAACTGCAGCTGCAATATACTAAAGCAACTTATGCAAGAAAGTAATCTGCATCTCCCCTACGGGGGAGAACGAGAGGGGGCTGAAGTCAGTGGAAAAGAATACAATACAGATGATAACCATCGCATAATTACACTAACCCCCACCTAACCTCCCCCGTAGGGGAGGGACGAATAGCAAATCTTACAAAAGCAGTTTATATTGACAGACTGCTATGCAATCACTCTGCCACCAGTTTCTTTCCCTCGCCATACGCCTGGTGGGCAATTCTGTTTATGATATTCTCAGCCATGTCTACGGCGATGCTACCGAGCGCCTCACACTCCGTGAAGCCCTCACCCGCCTTGGAGAGTGTGGCAAAGGAACCACAGAGCAGCGACTCGAAATTGCGCTTGTATTCGCTCACCATCACATCATAGAACTCATCTGAACGGCAGGCGAAGCGCATCAGATCCATCGGCGTGGTCTTGTTGCCGGCAGCTACGAAAGCCTGCAGCTCGCGCTCCAGTTCTTCTTCCACGTAATTGATACGGGAGATGGCGAAGAAGACTTCCTGATTGAAAATCCTGGACACATCCTCGATATGCTCCGACATCACCTTCTTCACGTTCTTCGGCTCATACACGGTCATGTCGGCACTGTCGGCAGACTTGCCTTCTATCACTCCGAGAGTGAAATACTTAAAAAAAGTGCGCACCACAGCGGCGAGCACTTTGTCTTTTCCTATATTCTCCATAATCTGTTATTCAAAAGTCTTGAACTCATATCCTTGTTCCTTGAGCCAACGCAGCGACTCTGGCAAAGCATAATGCAGTTTGTCGATGCTCTTGAGCGAATCGTGGAAGGTGATTATCGATCCGTTGCGGGCATAGCGCTTCACGTTGGCAACGATATCATCGGCTGTCATCCACTTACTGTAGTCGCGGGTCACGAGATCCCACATCACGATGCGATACTTGCGACCTACCCAGAAATACTGTTCCCAGCGCATCCATCCGTGTGGCGGACGGAAGAGGTGGCTATGTATGAGATCGTTGGCTTTCTGCACATTCTCACTGTAGGAACGCGTGGTATGCTTGAATCCTCCCCAGTGGTTGAAGGTGTGGTTGCCCACTTGATGACCAGCCGCCACGATCTGGTCGTACAGCTCTGGATGCTTGCGCACATTGTCGCCCACCATAAAGAAAGTGGCATGGACACCGAACTCAGCGAGAGTCTTCAGAATGAATGGTGTTGCCTCGGGGATAGGACCATCGTCAAACGTGAGGTATACCGCACGCTCATTCTTGTCCATCCTCCATGTCGCTCTGGGATATAGCCAGCGCAACCATATTGCCGGTTGCTCTATAAACATATTTTGTCTTGTTGTTTTCTCGTTAGAGATATGATATGAGAAGACAGTCTATCGCCTGTTTCTGCCCTACTCCACTGTCATCATGGGGTTGTAGGCTGTCATGCGATAGACTGTCTGAAAGTTCATCTTATTCCTGCGGCATCTGTCCGCCTCTTGCTGAATACTGCTGTGCCACACGGTTCAGAATACCGTTGATGCGGCGTGCCTCAGCCGGGTCGAAACTGTTTGCCACCTCAAGTGCCTGGTTCAAGACATAAAGCTGAAGCATGCAGTCGCGCTGCGACATGAGGAAGCGGTCTTGGCTGAGCGAGAGATACCAGTTGGCATACTGCTCTGCGTTCTTCACCACATATCCGAGCATCTGCTTTGCCTTCGCCTTGTTGCCGATCTCGGCGTAGGCGGCGGCATAGTCGAGACCTCCGCTCATGAAGTTCACCGGCACGTTGTATGCCGGCATCATCTTGTCGGCATAGGCGAGCACCTTGGCTGCCTTGTCTTTCTTGCCCTCTATGATGAGATGCAGGGCGAGGGTCGACATCAGCTTGCGGTGGGTGTTACACATGCGCATCACGGTCTCGTCAAGATAGAGTCCCGGTTTGTCGAGGCCGCCGAACTTGAATCGCTTCATCACGTTGTAGTATGTCTTCTCCGTGTCGAAGTTCTTAGCGTTGCCCTTGTTTGTGGTAAACGGCGTGATGCGGTTGGCGAGTCCCTCCTGGATGAAGTTGTCGCCGAGGTTCATGTAGTTCTCCTGTCCCACGGTCATCGCCACATAGATAGGACGCACCCAGTTGCTCTGTGCGATGAGCTCGAGCATCATGAGGTCGCTCTTGTAGAGGGCGTTCTTGCCTTTCAGCGAGATTACCATGCGATCTGGAATGGTGTCGCTCGCCATCATCATGCCGCTCTTGCGCACGGCGTCCTTGTCTATCGTCACATAGAGTGTGTCGGTAGGGATGAAGTGGCTGTCCTTGTCGCGGCTGCGCACCCAGTATTTCAACACGTTCTTGAGTTCGAACGGACTGTCGCCCCACTGTGCCTTTGCCTGCTCCGGATACTCCTTATAGAAGTTGAGCACCTCCTGCTTGGCGTCTGGATGCACCTCGATGTATTCGTTGGTGCCTGAGCAGTAGTCGAGTCTCGGCCATGTGATTGGCAGCGACGGAGAGTCGTATGCCGGGCGCACCATCTGGTCGATATACCAGTCGGTCTGTAGATACGACAGGTTGCAGACACGGGCATCGGTACGGATTCCCTCAGTATCCTGGTCATACCAGAGAGGGAAGGTGTCGTTGTCGCCGTTGGTGAAGATGATCGGATTGCCCTTGTCTTGCAATGACATGAGATAGTTCTGTCCGAAATCGCGGCAGGTATATCTTCCACTGCGGTCGTGGTCGTCCCATGTCTGGCTTGCCATCTGTATCGGCACGAGCAGACAGGCAACCGAGATGGCTGCTGCCAATGCTACATTGTCTTTCTTGAACTTCTCTCTTATCAGGTCGATAATTGCAGCCACACCCATTCCGCACCATATCGCGAAGGCATAGAATGATCCGGCGTAGGCATAGTCGCGCTCACGAGGCTGCATAGGTGTCTGGTTGAGGTAAATCACGATGGCGAGTCCGGTCATGAAGAAGAGGAAGAACACCACCCAGAACTGCTTTGTTCCCTTGTCGCCCTTGGCAAGTGCCTGCCAGAAGAGTCCGATAAGACCGAGCAGCAGCGGCAAGCAATAGAACACGTTGTGTCCCTTGTTCTCCTTGAGGTCATCAGGGAGCTTGCTCTGGTCGCCGAGACGCAAATTGTCAAGGAACGGTATTCCCGAAATCCAGTTTCCGTGCTCCAGCTCTCCATTGCCCTGCAGGTCGTTCTGACGACCGGCGAAGTTCCACATGAAGTAGCGCCAGTACATGAAGTTGCACTGATATGAAAGGAAGAAGCGGATGTTTTCAAGCTGTGTAGGCATCTTCACCTGGATAGGCTCTCCGCATCTGTCGTAGTCCACGTTATATCCGTCTACTCCGCCCATCCAGCTCTCGTAGGCATCGGCATGGGATGAGTCGTACATACGTGGGAACACCATGTTCTGGGCATAGTTATACTTGTCTTTGGTGTTCACTATGAAGTATGAGTCTTTCTCGTCCTTGCTTGCTTTCTCCTTGCGCTGGTACACCGGTTCTCCGATGGTCTTAGAAGGAATGCAATACTGTCCGTCTTCGTCGAATTTCACCTGTGAGGTGTATGCCTGTCCGTAGAACAGCGGACGGTCGCCATACTGGTCGCGGCTGAGATAGCTGCCCAGAGTGAAGATATCCTCCGGAGAGTTCTGGTCCATCGGCGGATTGGCGGTAGAACGGATCACGATTACGGCGTATGTGGAATAACCTATCATCAGCATCAGCATGGAGAGCAGCATGGTGTTCTTGATGCGGGCGGTGATGAGGTATTTTCCGTCTTTCTTGTATTTCAGGGCGAGATACAATATTATCAGCACCACGACTCCGATTACCACTGCCGACCATCCGAATCCGTAGAACGGAATACCGAGCAGGCCAACGGAGAGCACGAACGAGAGGTTGCCCCTCAAGCCGTTGTTGCCGTTGAAACTCTCGTAGATAGCCCACACCACGGTGGCCACGAGCAGCATGATGTATATTATCACTCCTGTGTTGAAGCTGAAGCCGAGGGTGTTGACGAAGAAGAGCTCGAACCATCCGCCCACCTTGATGATGCCTGGCACTACTCCATAGAGTATCGCCGCAACGATGATGAACGAGATGAAGAGCGCCACGAGAGAGCCCTTGCCGTTGGCATTCGGGAATTTGCGATAGTAATATACGAGCACGATTGCCGGCACACAGAGCAGGTTGAGCAGGTGGACACCGATGCTCAATCCCGTCATATACATGATGAGCACGAGCCAGCGGTCGCTATGGGGCTCGTCGGCATGGTCTTCCCACTTCAGTATGAGCCAGAACACCACTGCGGTGAAGGCTGACGAATAGGCGTATACCTCTCCCTCTACGGCGCTGAACCAGAAGGTGTCGCTGAACGTGTATATCAGCGCACCCACCATTCCGCTTGCCTCGATGGCGATGAGCTTTGACTTGGTGAGGTCTTCCCATCCGTTGAGGAGCAACTTACGCGTCAGATGCGTGATGGTCCAAAAGAGGAACAGGATACACGTGGCACTGAGCAGGGCGCTCATGGTGTTGACCATCCTCGCCACCTGCGACGGGTCGCTGGCAAAATGGGAGAAGAGGTTGGCGGTGAGCATGAAGAACGGTGCGCCAGGCGGGTGACCGACCTCCAGTTTGTAACCTGTTGTAATAAACTCCGGACAGTCCCAGAAACTGGCTGTCGGCTCGATAGTGCTGCAATATACAAAGGCCGCAATAAGGAAGGCGAGCCATCCGAGTATATTGTCAACTAATCTAAATTGTTTCATCAAGTTATATTGTTGTTAATGTTTTATGCCAATAATAGATTTGCAAATGTTCCACAAATGATTTGCAAAAATACTAAATTTAAAGCGAGCAGACTCACATTTTTTATATTTTAACTGATAAAGCCATAAATAAGACCCCAACAAAGGGGCACCCCGTTCTGGAATCATCAATTCCCGAACGTCTTCCACTCCGGCAATTCCGGAACGGGAGCCTCAACGCATATCGGCTGCTTGGAGACAGGATGCACAAACTCCACCCTGCGGGCGAGCAGCGAGATGCTGCCGTCGGGATTGCTGCGCTTGGCACCATACTTCAGGTCGCCCTTGATAGGACAGCCGATGCTGGCGAGCTGACAGCGTATCTGATGGTGACGGCCGGTGAGGAGCTTCACTTCGATGAGGGTGTAGTTGTCTGTCGCACCGATCACCTTGTATTTCAGTATCGCCTTCTTGGCACCGGGCTTCTCGCGGTCGTAGCTATAGCTCTTGTTCTGCTTCTCGTTTCTCACGAGCCAGCTCTCTATCGTTCCTTCCTCGTGGGGCGGACGGTTCTTGGTGAGCGCCCAATATGTCTTGTGCACGTCGCCCGTACGGAACATGTCGTTGAGTCGCGACAGGGCTTTCGACGTGCGCGCAAAGACCACAAGTCCGCTCACAGGACGGTCTAAGCGGTGTACCACGCCGAGGAACACGTTGCCGGGCTTGGCATACGCCTCCTTGATATACTCTTTCACGGTGTCGGAGAGCGGCTTGTCGCCGGTCTTGTCGCCCTGCACAATCTCTCCGCTGCGCTTGTTGACGATGATGATATGGTTGTCTTCGTAAACTACGTTCATGCCTGATGGATAAAAAAACTTCAAAAAAAAAGGAGCTCACCCCTACCCTTCCGGAATGAAGGCACAGTGGACGAGCTTCTCTAAACCTTAGATATGTATCTGAATTACATGTTCATTCCGCCGTCGATCTGGATAACCTGACCGCTGACATAGCTTGACATGTCTGAAGCCAGGAAGAGGCATACGTTGGCGATGTCTTCTGTCTGACCGCCACGGCGCAATGGAATCTTCTTCATCCAGTCCTTGCGGATATCCTCTGGCAGCTGGGCTGTCATGGCTGTCTCGATAAAGCCTGGAGCAACGGCGTTGGCACGGATGCCCTTAGGTCCGAGCTCCTGGGCGATACTCTTGGCGAGAGCAATCATACCTGCCTTTGAAGCGGCATAGTTGCACTGGCCTGCATTGCCGTGGACACCCACTACAGAAGCCATATTGATGATAGAACCACCGCGCTGGCGCAACATGATTGGAGAGCAAGCGTGGATGAAATTGAAGGCTGACTTCAGGTTGACGTTCAGCACAGCGTCCCACTGAGCCTCTGTCATACGCAGCATAAGTCCGTCTTTTGTAATTCCGGCGTTGTTCACGAGGATGTCGATAGAACCGAAGTCGGCATGGATCTGCTTCACGGTCTTCTCTGTCTCGGCAAAGTCGGCAGCGTTGCCGGCATAAGCGCGGCAGGTCACTCCGAGTGCCTCGATTTCCTTGCGTGTGGCCTCAAGGCCTGCTGCCATATCGTCGTTGAGCACGAGGTCTGTGAATGCGATGTTTGCACCCTCCTGGGCGAATTTCATTGCGACAGCCTTACCGATGCCGCGTGCCGCACCCGTTACGAGTGCTGTCTTACCTGTTAATAATCCCATTTTCGTTGTATTTATATTTATAATATGTATATACTGTATTTCTATCTACCCGTCACCTAATCCTAAGCACGGAGAAGGATGAAACTGTCTGATGCTTCAATCCTGACGCGCACTGTCTGAATTCTTGTTAGTGATCTTGCCCAGCGCGCCGTATACCACCTTGGCGACAAGCGGTTTGCTCGCCTCAGGAGTGATGCCATGACCCAGGCGGCCATAGATATAGGGCACTTCCAGTCCCTTGATGCAATAGTGGGTGATGTCGGCTACGAGTTCCACGTTGTCGATGTCGAACTCTCCTTCGCGCTTGCCGTCGGTATACACCTTGCGGAAGAGTTCTATCTCATCCTCGTCGAAATGCTTCCTCACCTTCTCCACCATCCAGATGTTGCGAAAGAAGGCGGCTCTCAGATTACCGTTTCTCACCACGGTTTCCTTTATCATGCTCAGATGGGTGTATATCAGTTCGATGATCTTGTCCTGAGGCCTGACATTCCTCGCCGCCACCTCGTCAAGCTTGTCCGACAAGCGCTCCAGCTCTCCCTCTATCACGGCATAATAGATGTCTTCCTTGCTGCTGAAATAGGTATACAGCGTGCGGCGACCCTTGCCTGAAGCCTGGGCGATATCGTTCATAGTGGTGTTTTCGAATCCGTTGCGGGCAAACAACTGTCTTGCCACATCAACCAACTTCTGTCGGGTCTTTGATATTGACATGATAATATGATAAGTGTTCCGTGTATGTTCCACCGGCCATGGCGCTCAGACACACACCGATTGTACCCTCGATGCACATCCCGTCTTCTTGCACACGGCCAATAACATGTGCAAAAGTATTTATTTCTATGGAAATTGCAAAATAAATAACCATTTATGTTCTGTTTTTACATCTTTTTTAACCCCAATAGTCTGTTTACGACCTGTCGCCACCTTTATTAGCCACATAAACCTCCGCACGGAAACTGGATATCCACAAGACTTCACCACGAGCATTCACCCCTGACAAATTAAACGTGCTAATGACTGTTTTTGAGTGTTATAAATATGAATGTCCTCTTCTCATCCTGCCACAGACGCCCTGCACACCTTATTATATAATGCCCTTCCGACACGAATCCGAAATATCCGCTACCGACCTATAGACAACAATCTGCCAAACCCAAATGTCCATATATTACGGACCCATATAAGCCATTCCACCGCAATCTCTCCGCCGCATCCATCACGTTCGTACCAAACATTCTGAACGGGAACGCTATCATATTTCGGCAATCCCTTCACCGCACACATCAAAACGTCCCAAATAGCGATTCGAATCAACAAATACGCATTATTTCATTGATGCAAGTCAATATTACACCAAATACTAAAGATTTCCGCTGAAAAGTTTTGCAGTTTCCCGAAAACTTCATACCTTTGCACACGCAATCAAGAAATGCACAAATAATCAATATCGCGGAGTGGAGCAGTTGGTAGCTCGCCAGGCTCATAACCTGGAGGTCGCATGTTCGAGTCCTGCCTCCGCAACTACATTGCTCAGAAAGCCTATTCAGACAGGCATTCTGAGCAATTCTCGTAATATGACAGGGACAGAAACGAGACACGATTCAACATTGTGAACATAGTTGCATTGGTTGGCAGAGCCCGAACAATGTAAAAAAAATGTATATTCCAGAAAAAGATCTGCTTTCTACTAAAGTAATAGTAGAGTTCACTCTTCCCAAGCTGCACAAGGGGAAGAAATGGTATGTCGACTTCTTTGCCTATGACCCGTCAATTGACGGCATGAGGAGAAAGAAGTACATGCTCGACAGATACCGTACACACAAGCTCCGTGAAGAGATGGCGTTCATCCTCATGCACAACCTGTTTGAAAAGCTGAAGTCCGGATGGAACCCGTGGACAAAGGCGAAAAAGACACGCCAGTACACGAAGTTCGATGTCGTGATAGAACGCTATGAGGAGTATATCGACATAGCTGAGAGCAAGAACATCCTGAAGACAAAGACTGCAATAGACTACCGCAGCAGGCTGAACCAGCTGAAGATTTTTCTGTCGGAAAGCGGGACACGTATAACATATATTTACCAATTCGACAGGATTTTCGTGGTGGATTTTCTCGATTATCTTATCCTGGACAAGGACGTGTCGGCGAAGACAAGGAACAATTACCGCACATGGCTCTCTACCTTCGCCACATGGCTCAAAGACAGACAATACCTGGACACGAATCCCGTGGAAGAGGTGCACATGATGAAGGAGTCGGAGAAGTTCCGCGAGCAGCTTACAGCCGCCGACCTGCGCAGGGTGAAGGAATGGACCTCCAGGTACAATCCTCCGTTCTACCTTGCCTGTCTGATGGAGTACTACACTCTAATCCGTCCGGATGAGCTGCGCTACATAAAGATAGGCGACATAAGCATAAAGGAGCAGTCGGTGTATGTCTGCCCGGAGGTGTCGAAGAACAGGAAGGGACAGACCGTGGCCCTGAACGACTGCGTGCTGAAGGAGATGATCGAGCAGCATGTCTTCGACCATCCTTCGCATGAGTACCTCTTCGGCAAGAACCTGACACCGGGAGAGGAGCAGGTTTACGTGAACCGTTTCAGAGTGGAATGGAAGAAGATGAGGGACGCCTTGGGCTTTCCGCAGAGTTACCAGTTCTACAGTCTGAAGGATTCCGGAATCAGAGACCTTGCCAATGCTGAAGGAATAGTCGTGGCAAGAGACCAGGCACGCCACAGCGACATCTCGGTGACGAACAAATACCTGAAGCGCCCGAAACTCATCCACGAGGAGACCAAACACTATAAAGGGGAGCTATGATCACTCACCGCTACCCCATACTATAAAAACAAGAATATAACTAAAGTTTCTCGTAAAAATAACCCGTCTTCAGTCTGTCGATGCCTTCCGTCCCCACCTGCAGCTCTACCTTCTGGCAGATGAACCGCTTGTTGTGGAATGTGTATATCCCGGACGGGTCCGGGATTTCGTCGGTGACGAACTTGATGCAGTGGAGGTTGTTCTTGTCGATTTCCGTATCCGCAGAGAAGAACGGCGAGAGTTCAAGACTGAGGGAGCCTTTCTCCTCCAGGCCTATTGGCCAGCCATGCACCGGTCTCCAGTCGGTGTACGGCGTAGGATACCTGCACCAATAGGATTCGCCGTCTTCAGTTGCTGATGGGGCAAACGACGAAGCCATCTTGAGGTTCGCCACCTGCCGTCCCTGGAACATTATCTGCAGTTTGTCGTCCGCATCCTCCTCTGCCGTATCATCCTCTTCCCCGTCGATGGCATTCTGGACCGAGAGGAAGTATTCGCCGTCATCGTCCTGTGTATAGTCCTCCGCGGACGGTTCATGCGCGTTGACTGTCGAAGGAGTGTATGCCTTATAGTTTCCTATTTCGTCGGACGCATACATAAAGAACTTCTCATCTGCCGGCGCACCCTTCAGGAAGCAATACCTGTCAAGCCATCCGAACGCCACCGGCGATATATCCAGTTCCTCCGTCGAGCTGTTGTCCATGTCCCTTATCAGTGGATTGAAGAATCCGCACATCACCACCTGCTCCGACAGGTCATCAGGCTTTGCCGCATTCGTAGCCTGCATTGCTGATATATAGTAACAGCGTGAAGTCATTACTTTGAAGATTGTCGTCATACGCTCCTTCCTGGTCATCTTCTCCATCACATCATGCATCTCAGACGTGGTGGTGCACTCACGGACCTCGAATCTTTTCATCACGTCCTGCGATATGACATCCTTCCATGACCGGTTCTCGCTTTCTGCCAGGGCGTACGCCACATTAGATGTTGCAATGTTCTGCAGTCCGTCCTCGTCATATTCGCATGAATACTCATCGAGGGCATCATAACACACGGTATCGTTATTGTACAGCTCGCCTGTACATCTAATCTCCACCGTCTTCTTCACCTCGTTGAAGACGAACGAGGCATTGAAGAGTTTTCTCACTTCCTCTATGAACTTATACACCGTCCAATGAGGCAGAGCGTCAGCGATACGGCATGAACGCCGTGCGCTTGCAATGACAAGCCTGTTCCATGGATCCTTGTCGAGCCCGTTTGTCGTAATGGTGTAGCCCTCATATTCCAGAACCTTGCGCAGCACGTATAGCAGATACGGCTGTACTGCAGCATTCGTCATATAGGTATAAGCCTTGTCAACGGGATAAGGCGTACCGTTCACAGTAAGTTTTGCATACTGCAGACGGACGAAGAAATTCGACATGACGTTGTTCGTCTCGTCATAGATGGGATTGAACACGGCTATTCCCTCTTCACCGACATAACTGCTCTTGCGGAGGTCGATCATCACGAATGACGGATTCATCGACATGTCCACCGTCTGCATCCCCAGCTTGGCATACCCCTCTGTATCTATGCCTCTGTTGAGACGGACAGCAGGGAACGGAATCTCATCGATGTAGTGATTCTCGAAGTTGGAATTGTACTTGATGCGCGACTTGCCGCCAACGATCTGCAGCTTCACCACCGTATCGGAGATGGAAATCACCGTGCCCTTGCCGCTCATCACGAGCCTGTTGTCCACATACAAGCGGCATTCCTCGAAGGCAGCCATCTTCTTCTTCACGTCGAAGCGGTGAATGTTATGGAAGAGCAGCTGGTTCTCGTGTATCGACATGGGGAACGAAATGTCGTAGGTGTACGAGCCTGAATCATTGATATACTGGTTCTCGTACGTCACCTTTATCCTGTCTGTAGTGGTGGGATACCCCACCTTCCCGTCAATAGTGCAATGTATCATAGCCTGTCTTTTATTTCCTTGAATTCATTTTGTTGAATGTATCATACTGATGAGCCACCCCGTCAGGACCGTCGATGGAGACCGATGCATGAATGCCTGCTGCGAGAATGGCCGAGAGGCGGTCTATCACGTCCCTTGCCTCGCCCATTGTGGCGGTCAGTTCGTCGCTGCTGCTGTTCACCGTAATGTTCGGTGCCGACACCACGGTAGCGTTCTGCCCCAATGCACGGCTCACGTCGGCTTCCGTCAGCCTGCCCACGGTATTGTTGCGCTGTGCCTGGTCTATAAGCTGCAGGGCAGGAAGGATCCGCGCATTGTTCACCGCCATGTGGTTTGCCACGAACTCCCCTTCGTGCACCACGCCAGCCTCACGCCTGTACCGCTTTCCTCCGGTAAAACCTCCCTCATAGTATCCTGTCGCCTCCTGCGTCTGGTGCTGCTTCTTGATGGTGGCAATCTGCAGGAGTCCGGCAGCCGTGGCTGTAGCCGCCGCTATAGGAGCGAGGAGATATCCCACAAACGGCACCTGGGCTGCAGAAGAATAAGCGTTAATTGCCGCCATGGCAGTGGAAGCCACTGCCTGAGCCAGCTCCATCACCATAGCGCGCTTGTTAGCCTTCTTCTTTGCAGCGGCAATCTCCTTGTCTCGCTGCTCCTCCAGTTTCTTTTTCTTCTTAGAGTTGCTGCCTGCAGCTTCAATCTGCTTGTCGTAGTTTGCCGTGATGCGTGCCACCTCAAGGTCGGAGCACGCCTGAGAGTACTGCGATGCAGCCGAAAGCATCTGGTTGACGCTATCGAACGCCTGCTGCATCACCGCCTGCCGTGCCTGCGCCTTCTGCTGTGCAATCTGCGTCATTTTGTCCTGGTAATCCTCGTATGTGATAAGCTGCTCGTCATACATCTTCTGGATAACGGCACGCTTACCGTCATACGAGTCTGTGGTCTCCAACTTATGGTTGAGCGTATCGAGGCGCGCCTTCTTCTTCTCCTCCTCCGTCTGCTTCAGGTCCTCCAGTTCCTGGTCGAGCAGCCACTTCTGTTCCTGCAGCTCGTCGCCGCCATACTCCTGTATTATGGCCAGGCGGTCCTGATGGTAGAGAATCTCCGCCTGCTTCAGCTTCTCGTTGTACTCCTCTTCAGTAATCTGCCCGCTTGTGCGCTGGCGTATGAGAGCCATCTGCTCCTCGTCGTAGGAGCGCAGACGAGCATCGAGCGACTCCTTCATGTGCTGTTCGTCGAGTTCTGCAAGCCTCTTGGCTTCCGCCATCGATGCGTCCACCATGGCCTGCTGTGTGGCTGTGGAGTCCTTGCCGTATTTGGTCTGCAGGGCGAAGAGCTGCGCATAGTAGTCCTGCTTCTGCTTGTATGACTCCGCGTCGAACTGCTCTTCGGTAATCTTCCTGCCCTGTAGCTGCTGCGAAAGAGCAAGCTGCTCTTCATCGAGATGCTTCTTCAGAGCCTCGCTCTCCTTCTTGTACTTCTCCTCGTTAGGGTCAGTCTTGCTGCCGCCCTTGCCGCCCTTGCCTCCGGTTGCAGCGGAGCCGGACCCGGCTCCTGTTCCTGCGGATCCAGGAGTAGAGGTGGCGGTATTGCCGAGCACGACCTTATTGTACGCCTTGCTGAGGTTCGAGTCCTTGATGAGCAGGCTGTCGAGGTATTTGTTTTCTCTGTCCTTAATCTTCAGTTCGCTGTCATAAGTGGCAATACGTTTCCTGTGTATTTTCTCCTGCTTTTTGTTTGATATAAGGTAACCGTTGGTTTCCAGGTCATCCTTCATGTTCGTGGAATATGCCGACATGAAAGGCGTTTTCCTTGAACGGTATTTCTGCGGATGCGCCTGCCGCTCCGCAAACACAGCCTTCAGCGACCCCTGCGCCTTGCTCTTGCTGAACTCAAGCGAGAGCTTCTGCTTGTTAATCTCCACCTTGCGCGAATATATAGCCTGTGCCAAAGCCGCCCGGTCGAGTTCGGCGATAAAGTCCTTTATTGCCTTGGTGTTCTCATTATAGAGCAGCCCTTCCCTCGATATGGATGCATGGTAATTCGGAATTATCTCCTGCAGCTTTTCCACGGCTTTCCGTCGCTCCCCCACGGTATAGACGTTGGAGCGGATGATTTTGGTGAGCTGTTCAATCTTCACCTTCTCGTCATACGTCTTCTCGGCAGCCTCCTTGCTGAGCGATGCCTGCAGCTTCTTCACGGCATTAGCCTCCTTCACGCTCTGCAGGTTGTCGTGCATGGCTTTCCTGTGTGCGCTCCATGCCTTCACGGCATAGTATACCGCCACGCCCACACCGGTAAGCACCGTGGCGAGAGCCGTCCACGGATTTGTCAGGCTTGCTATCTTGGCCGCCCTCATCACGGCGGTATATCCGGCAACACCCTTCGTGAGCAGTGCCCATACCGCGTGCAGGGCAACGAGAGCGTTCTTCATCAACAGCTGCGTGGCTGTGAAAGCCTTGTCGGTGGCTTCCGCTATCTTTGTAGCCGCCGTGAGCGCTTTGCGCTTGATGATGGCTACTGAGAGCACGCCGTTGTAGAAGAGCAATGCCGTGGCGACGGCTGCTATTGCTGCGATGTGCTTTGGGATGAACATGGTGAGTTCATACAGCACCTTCACTCCGAGCGACGTGGTGGATATGGTGTAGCGCGCCACGGGGAGGAGTTTCTCTCCGAGGTCGACGCAGAGGTCGTTGAAAGCCTTCTTCGCCTTGTCGAGTTCCGCCTGCACGGTCTGGTTCTGCACGTTGAACTCGTCCACTACGCTCGTGCCGTCCTTGTATGACTGAGCTGCGGTCTGCTGTGCCGCCCTCACCTGATCCAGGTGTGAAGCCACGGCAGATAGCACGCCCACGGCACGTGTTCCCTCCAGTCCCATCTCGGAGAACATGGGTGCGAGAGCATCGAAGCCACCCTTGTTGGACATGGTCTGAAGGAAGGCGAGCAAGGCTTCGTTGGCATCGGTATTGAGCAGCTTGGTGAACTTCTCCACCTCCATGCCGGCGAGCTTTGCGAACTTCTGCGGCTTCTGGAACATCTTGGTGATGAGCTGCGAGAACACGGTGGCGGATGTCGCCTCCTCCTGCATGTTCTGGTCGAGAGCCGATGCGAGACCCATAATCTCCGACTGTGCCATATTCGCCTGGCTTGCCACTCCGGAGAGGTCGGCTGTGAAGTCAACGATATATCCGGCATTTGCCGAGGAGCTCTGCGCAAGGTCGTTGACGGCAGAACCCGTGGCGAGCATGGCACCACGCAGTCCCAAGCGGTCGCTCTCTCCGAACATGGTGGCGAGCTTTCCTATCTTGTCTACGGCCCCCTGCCCGAGGTCGTCGCCGAGCGCCACGTTTATCTTGTCGGCGGCATCCACGAACTCCTCAATCTTCTCCTTGCTCTGTATGCCCAAGCGCCCTGCAGCTTCGGCAAGCTGGTTCAGCTCGGTGCGTGAAGTGCGGGTATCAAGCTTCTTGAAGTCCTCGTTCATCTCCTCCACCTGTCCGATGGTCTGCCCCGTGTACTTCGTCACGTTGTACATCTCCTGGTTCATCTCGGCATAAGCATCGGTACACTTGCGTATGGTGAACGACAGTCCGGAGAGCGCCGCTATACCCTGCGTGATGGCTCCGAAGTTCACGTTGAAAACGTCCACCATCCTGCTCCATGCGCTCTTCGACGCTTTCTGCTCGTCGTTGATGGCGGCAATCTGCGTCTTCAGCTGCTTTGCGCTTTTGGTCAGCTTTTCATATTCCTCCGTGCCCTGCCTGGTGCCTCGCAGCTGTTCGTTGACGAGCTTCAGCGAGTAATCGAGGTCGCGCATGGTGGAGCCGCTGATGTTTTTCAGCGTGCGGTCTATCAGTTCGTTTTCGCGCTGCAGGTCAGAAGACTTTGCCGTGGCTTGCTGTATCTCCTGGTTATACCTGTCGATAGTGGTGTTGGCGGCCTTCTGGCTGGCGTTGATTTCATCGATGCGCTGTCTGACGGTGGCGAGCTGTGCCGCCTTGCTGTTGTATTCGTCAGACTGTGGGTTCATCCCTGCCAATTGACTCTGCAAGGTGCCGGATGCTCCTGTAAGGTCGTTGAGAGAAGCGGTCTTGAGATTATTCATCACGTTCTCAAGACTCTTCATTTTTGTTTCGCTAAATTCCACGGCACGGGAAAATTCTTCCACGCGCTGTTTACATTGTTCCCACATCCCCTGCAGCTTGACGTATTTTTCAGGATCTGCAGTCTTATCCATTTCCTGCTTCAACGCACGCATAGCTTTCTTCACGTCCTTGACAGACGAGGAAGAAAGGCTCTCGATAGTCTTTACTGTGTTGGACACGTTGGCTTCATAAGAATGAAGTTCGGATCGTGCAGCCTTCAAGTCCTTGTTGATATCCTTAATAAAGCTGCTGTCGGCTTTAGACTGAATCGCCTTGTCCCGGGCGGCCTTGAGGTCGTCCACTCTCTTCTTCAACTGCTCCAGGTTGTTCTTCGCCTCCTGCGAGTTGAGCCTTATGATTGTTTCAAAAGTCTGGGTTGTTGCCATAAAAAATAGTGCTACCTTTGGTTATTACTTGCCAAAAGTAGCACTTATATATATGGTGGGAAAATACGTGGAATCAGTTCAGTTTTCAGTTTCTTTCATCATCTTCTCGAACTCGTCTCGACGGGTTCTTTCCTCCTCCCAAAACGCCTTCATGTCCTCGCCTCCGGCTTTTGCTTCATCGTATCTCGAGTCGGAATCTCTGAGGAATTGTCTGTACTTGTTCCATTTCTCCGGATCCGTCTTTTTCCATTTTGCATATTCCCGATGTCTCCTCTTCACCTTTTTCTGCCTTTTGCGGTCGTATGCGAAAAGAGGCTTGGCGGTTTTTTCCGCAGTCCGCGAAGTCTTGACACAGCGTACGGAAGGCGAAGACGAAGCCTTGCCGGTGCCTTTAAATGCCTCGCATATAAATACGCCAATCCAAACCATCAATGATAATATGAAGAAAGTCTCAATCATATCCTTGTCCTCCGTTTTTTGTTTTGTCCGTTACAAATTTAGCGATTATATTTTACATCTACAAGAATAAAGAATAAAGAAAAGGCGTGCTATTTTCACAAACTGCACGCCCGAACAATGTAAAAAAAAATGTATGAGTTTAAAAATGTAATCATCTATGCTGTTTACGGTGGCTAAACATGCTGTTTACGGTGTGCAAACCGCATCATTGCTGTCAGCAATCCACCTGCAGCGGCGACATGTCTCGCCAGATTGCCCAGCGCAGCTTTCCGTCTTCCGTTGTCACGAATCCGTATCCGTGTGCCTCCATGTAGTCGTAGACGAACGATGTGCAGATGGTGTCTTCCATCTCCATGAGGTCGTCGCAGATTTCCGTGGTGGTCTTCGGCTCCGGCACGAGGTCGTCGCCCTGCAGGTTCTTTCCCGGTAATGGGCTGCGCGTCTGGCAGTAGGCGTCGAGCAGCTTTGCCAGCATCTCGTCCTCGCTGCATTCAAGAGTTTCCTTCCAACGCTCTATCCTTTCCCTGTCCTGTGGTGTCAGTTCGTGGTAATTCATAGTGTGCCTCCTTTCTCTGCTGTTTCGTTTTCCTGCTTTTCGCTCTTGTTGAGTCTGCGCACCGTCCATGCGGCGCATGCCGCCGAGAGGAGCGACGCCACGGGAGCGGCTTCCACTGCCGCCACGCCCACGAAGAAGCATACGGTGATGAGGTTGACGCGCAGCACGGTGCGGCGTGTCACCGTGAAGTCGGCTATGCGCGAATAGAACTCCGACTTGCGGTCGAGCCAACGGCTGATGGCCGCCAGATGGTTGATTACTGTGCTCTTTACGTCGGCGAAAGCCAGTTCCGCCCCCGTGCGCTGAGCTTCCTGCGCCTGGATTGCTGATGTCTGTTGCATATTGCATCGTTTTGTTAGTCTTCCCGGAACCGCCGGGCCGGAATGCAGAAAGGCGGCTGCACATCCCGCTGCTAACAAAACGATGTCTCTACCCGGAGGGCAAATTCAAGTTTTACGGAATGGCAACCGCCATGTATGTAAGATTATGGGCATAAAAAAAGCCCACGCAATCAGTGCTGAGCAATAACCGCTGCTCTGCCGGGATAGTCTACTATCGTTCTTAACCGCTGCAAATATACGCATAAGTTTCTTTTTGCGCAAGGAAAATGGGGGAAAGTTGTTGTTTTTGGTGTAAAATTCTGACGGTAAGGGCGGATGGAGGGGCGGATGTTTTGCCATTTGCCGTTTTTGGACTATATTTGCGATGGATTTAAAAAAAAGGATGCGATATGACAGAAAGGGAATTTCATGAATTGAGGAACATGCTGTCCTCCGTAGAGAGAAGGACAACATGGAACACGATAAGCGTGTGGGCGATAATCTTCGCTCTCGGTCTTGTTTTTACCATCCTGTGGAAATCAGGTATGTTATAAAAGATCCTATAGCCGCTCCCACGCTGAGAGCCGATGCTACAATGGCCATTATTTCCTTTATTGTAAGGAGCCGTTCTCTTCTTTTCTCTGCTTTGTGGAAACGTCTCATGCTGATTCTTGCAGCTTTGTCTCCCTGTCTGGTAAGTTTGATGAATCTGCCTTCATATTTGATGAAGCCGTCATCCTGCAGCTTCATCAAGGTAATGTCAGTTGTTTCCGAGTAGTCGTATCTTTCGTACAGTTCTCCGACAAGCGAATTTCTGTCTGTCACTCCACCGGTGTTATATATGTCGGCCAGTATGCTGTCAGCCATTTGGTATTGTTCTTCCGTGTACATAGTCAAGGTATGGAAAAGCCCTGAGAAAATTCCTCAGGGCTGGTGTGATAAAAAGGATGCCCGACTCTGTCAAGCCAAGCGAAGCGACGCTATGCGGTCGCCTATTTCCTGCAGTGCGTTGTTGAACGTGGACTTCTGCTCGTCATTGAGAGTGTAAACGTGTCCTCTGACAGGAGTGCCGTTCAATCTTTGCGAGAGCCATGCTGCCGACTTGCCGAAGTATCGTTTAGCAATGTATGACAATGGCAACAGTCCGTATGACTCGCTGTCTATCTTATGCCGCAACACCGCCATGTCGGAATCTATTCTTGCCAGATTGTCCTTTACGAACTCCCTTGCCTGTTCTTGAGTCCCTGCCGTGGCTGATTTCTTCAGCAGTTCCGCTATCTCTTCTTTTCTTGCCACGCTTGCGGCATCGTCAAGCCCCATGAGCGACCTGTATTCCGCAAGTAGTTTCTTAGTATCTTCCATATGTCCTCTTTGTTTTATGTTTAAAGGAACTCCCTGTACAGGGAGCCCTTTTGAAATCTGTCATTGTCTTTTCTTGTACAGCTTGCTCAAATCTTCAAGCCTCATGTCAATCTGTTTTTCAAGGTCTTCACCGACGAGGTCTTTCAACCGGAGCAAGTCCTTGATTTCCGTCTCCTTTCGTTTGATTTCCTTTTTAATTCTTCATTCATTCGCTTTGTTTTTTTTTAAGTTAGACATCCTTTTCTTAATCACGATGCAAAGGTACATAAATTTTTTGTTATGTGCAAGTAAAACATAATATTTCTTTTATGTATTATATGATAAAAAAAGCATCACGCTTCACAGCGCAATGCCCAAGACTTAAAAAATTTGAAAAATAATATATGAAAAACTAATCCGTATTGATGTACTGCTTGTATCTCAGCGTGGAGTGCGGATTGTGGTTCACCATCTTGATGTGATACCCTTTCGTGCCCCATCGCCAGAAGAGGAAGCGGTGCTTGTACTCACGGATGACGACAGTAGTGATGGAGTCGCGTACGGAATAACGAAACACCGAATCAGACGCAGAGAAGCGGAAGTCCACCCATTTGTCATGGTAGGAGAATTCCGACGGCTGCGCTCCATGGGCGAGCAAAACAGAATCCGGCGACTGCATCTTGACGCTGTCGCACACCTCGTTTGCCGTGATGTCCACGGCAGCCACCTGTGAGGACTTCACATTGATGTCCTTCAGCAGGGACTTGGACGGCAGAAGCTTCTTGACTTTACTCCTGGACACCGTGGCGACCGGAGCAGAATAGACCCTCGATGAGTCGTCAAGCACATCGAGGAGTACAGGCTGCGCTATCATGCCATCGATGGCGGCATTGATTTCCTCCAGTTTCTGCTTGCGACTGTGAGATTCACACCCATCAAGCACCAAAGCGACAACCTTTATCAGCCAGAGGGACAGGATGATGACGAGCCATATCCAGTTTTTAATCCATGAAATGAAATTCTTCATACGCTACAGGTCTTTGTATTCATCCACGGCATTGAAACACGGGCATGCCTTTTTCCATTTCTCCGGATGGTCTTCCCCCCAGATACTTCGGTGTCCCATGATATGGGCATCAGGGTATTTGGCATGAAGCTTGGCGAGCAGTTCCCGGAGAGCAGTCTTCTGTTCCGGCGTACGGTTGTCGACAGGGACAATCTTACGGTTCTCCTTTCTGATGCCGCCGATATAGGCAACATTAATAGATGTGGCATTGAAGCCCTGTACGCCATTGCTGACGAGTTTCTCGTCGAGCAGCTGCGTGACTGTGCCGTCGGGCGACACGAGGTAATGATACCCAGGATAGCGCCATCCTTTCTGGCGGAACTCAGCAAGGATGCCGCTCACTGTAGTCTTCTGTGACGAAGCCGTGCAGTGGACAAAGATTCTTTCGATTTTTCTCATTGTATATCACTTTTTGTTTTTAAGTTAAGATATTCTCGCAGTCCAGGAATGCGCTCAATGAACTTGCACCGCAGGAAGTAATAGAGGAACGCCACGACCTGCCACGGCGTAGTGCCAGGCCGGAAGATCTTCTTCAGGTTCTTGAGCACGTTGAGCGTATAGAAATATACTATCACGTAAGTAATGAAGCTGACGCACTGCAGAGCGCCCTGCGTCTGCTCCTTCATCTTTCCTATCGTGAAGATGGCGCAACAGAGCACGAAGAACACCGTGGCCTCTGCTCCACATCGGAGAGCCTTCTTGATGTTGAAGTCCTCATGATCAGCAATCATCCCCGAAAGATACCCGAAAAAGAAGTTGAGGAAGAACACCACGACGAGCGAGTCGAGTTCCCCCTCGATAGGTCTGAGGAAAGCCATTACCGCAAGAGCGATGCCGACGAAAATGTTTTTAATCTGTTCAATCATATATCTTTGCTAATTAAGTACAAGGCAAAGATATAACAACAAGAAAAGTCATAAAAATACGGCACTGCATCCAACCTACAGTGCCGTAAAAGCGATTATCCCACAACCCTAAGCCATCTCTTGGCCAGAACGACCGCCCTGTCAGCATGGTTGCAGTAAGCGGAGAACTCCGCTTCGTAAGCTTCCGGGTCCTGCTGATGATGCCTCTGCAGGGCAAGTTCCTCCGAAATCGAGTACCTGGTTCTTACGATGGCATTTGCCACGCTGTGGTAATCCGTAGGGTCATCACACTCGACGATGAAGCCACCGTCACGCTCAGTCCCCTCATACTGGTAAGCCGTGAAAGGCTCAACCTCCTCCTGCTGCTCCATGGCAGGAGCAGGAGTGTAGTTCTCGATCACCGTCTCGTTCGGATAGACGATGATATGCCCAGCATCATACTTAAGGAATGTCTTGGGCTGCGGATAAACCGCTGTAAAAGTCTGTTTTTCCATACTTATGTGAATTTAAAGAAAGTCTGTCCCCCTTTGCCTTTCAGCTGCCTGATTATAGTCGGACACGGAAGATCCTCATGCGTGAAGTCCTGTTCAGCCTGCGAGATGAGAATCTTGGAGCCCGTGAAGGCGTAGAATTCAGCATCTATGAGTGTCGGCTGTCCGTTTTTGTCTTTCTGCTTTTCAAAGACATACCTCTCGATGACATTTCCATCCGCATCAGTTACCTCTTCGGTCCGCAGAATTTTCTTGTATCTGATTGCAAGCGCCTTCTCCGGCACCATCTTCACCACATTCTGCATATGCCCCATAGAGTCAGGCACGGCAACAGTAACCTGTTTCTTGTCAATTTTAGAATCCTCAATGACATAGTCAGTGAGTAAGATCTTTTTGTTCCACGTATCGAAGATATTACCCCCCGCAAGGTTCGGCCAACATTGAACAGATTCTGGAGAAAGCCTCCTTCTGTTCCGGTCTCATACCCTCAAACGGCGGTCTGATTCTTCTTCGTCTGATAATTTTTCCCAAACTATTTTCCATACCTATTTTTTTAATTAGATTAATACAATTGACATGTTTGGCGTACCCGAATCGGGAAGCCTGCCTTATCCTTATTTCCTCCTCCGGAATATTTTTCTTCTTCAATCGTGCCACATGGCTTGCGAGTACGTGTTTGTTTCTTATGGCGAGCAACACTCTGTCGTGGTAGAATACATAACCGCAGATACGAATTCCCATATACGTGGGCCGCACGTTGTAGTCCTTGTTTATCGCGACATGATATTTAGAGGCGAGCGTCGCAGTAGCTATAATCTTCACGATGCCGAGTACCGTTTTGTCCGGATGTATGAAGATAATATTGTCAACGAACCTGATGTAGTTCGGCAATCCCTCTTCCACATACCTCCTGAACACTTCGGCAAGATACTGTGGGCCACGGCAGAGTTCGCGATAATCCTCCGTTGTCTTCGCCGTAGCGATACGCCCCTCGATATATTTGGAAGTCCAATAGTGCAATTTTTCCGTGTCGTTGCCGATATCAAAGAATCTCATTGCCAGTCTGTCGAAGTCTGCAAGGTAGAGCATTCCGAAGATCTGCGACACCTTGATACCGAGCGGAGCGCCCAGCGAGTAGCTGTCCACCACTTTGTAGAGGAGACGCTGCAGCTTGCCGTCTTTTACTTTTCTTGATATCTGCCGCTTCAGTATGTCATGATCCATAAGCGGAAAGAAATGGTGGGCATCCATGGAAAGATTGTAAGCCATGTCCTCCTGACTATTTCCGAACAGCAAGTTGCGTAGATGCCGCAACAGTGCAGACTGCCCCATCCCCGGCCGCACCGCCGGTACCTGCCATGCTATATAGTCATACAATTGCTTTTCGTATGGAAAGATAGCAGCAGCCTCCAGGACATGGTCACGAATAGGAGCCTTGGCAAGTCTCCGCATTTTCTTCTCGAAAATCGTCTTCTCTATGTAAGGGGATGGAGTCCATGACTCATCAACAAGTTGCCGTAGCACTAAATCAAGATTCTCATCAAGACAACTCTCATATCGCCTGACATTCTTTCGTTTGTGTTTATTCTCGCTGTATTTGTCGAAAGCCTTGCGCACAATATCTGCGGACATCTCCCCTGTATCACGAATTCTTCGCATAATGGGTTAATGATAAAGTACAAAATTCGGATCAATCGGGGTCTGCGGAAATATACATTTCCTATTACGGGTCTGTTGGTCTGCAATATTAGACCGACGGGTATGACGCTCACCAAAAGCGGTTACGGGTCTCTCCGTCATCTTGCGATATGTTTCTCCAAATGGGAGAGGCTCACTCCTATATTCGATTATTGTTGAGGAACGCGCCGATGTTCGTCCTGGCATTCGAGGGCGCATTGTTACCATTGAGGCAGCCCACGCCAGCATTGCCACCATTGTCAGCATTGCCGAGAGCGATAAGACCGCGAAGACCGGAGCTAAGGAGTTCTACCTGCAATATTACTGCAATGCAAAGTTAATCACATTTTAGCAAATGTCCAAATTTGACACGAAATAAATCAAAGAACGATGAATAAAAGGGGTCGCCCACGGTGCGAGCCGCTCCTAAAGTCGCGGCGGTGTACTCCGGGTTCTGCGCCCCCCCCTTGTCAGCAGAGCCATCTCAGGCAGCTTATTCCACCCAGGCCGCTTGCATATTCCAGTCCTCTTCTGCTTCGCAGAGGAACGCGCCGATGCCCGACCCGGCAAACGAGGGCGCATGGCTACCAATGAGGCAGCCCACGCCAGCACCGCCACCAGTGTCAGCATTGCCGAGAGCGAGAAGACCGCGAAGAACGGAGGTAATAGCCGGATGATAGAATCCGTCACCGTAAAAGGTCGAAGCCGATGCTCCGAATTCAAGCGGGAACATATTCATATTGTCCAGATTCATCTTTTTGGTGAAAACCCAACTGGCCGCACTGACTGCAGGAATAGTTCCAATTTTGGTGAATCCACTTGTATCAGAGGTGTTTACTGCAACAGAAGTCCATTTCTTCAAGACATACACGTCTGCAGACTTGTCAGCATTGAATGAGATGATATTCCCATGCTGCATCACCCAGACGTAGTGATAAAAGTTCTTAAGGCCGAAGAAGCACGGAATGTTTTTTATCTTCTGCGTGGTGCCGTCCCCTTTGTCAATAGACAGAGAGAAAACTCCCAAGGCATCCCCTTTGTCTGCAAGAGCATCAATGTCAACCGTTGCGAATTGATTGCCGAACGACCCAGACAAATTGTCTACTCCTGTTCCGAGCCCGCCCTGTCGCAGTCCTTCAGCAGTAAGTTCCGCCTTGTATGCAGCCTGAATATCCCTATTGTGGAAAATGATTCTGCAGAGAGCTGCAAGAGCGAAAACCATACAACTCATAGAGGCACCCCAATGTGTACCATTTTTTTCAGCATAATCCTGCAGCAACTCAGAATTTACGCTAACCACAGGTTTTCCGAGCATAGTATTCCATTTCGTATCAAGTGTAGCATCGTTTGTACCGCCACGGTATTGCGCCGTTCTGTTACAGAAGCTGACAAGGATATTATTCGTCCTGTCGAGAGCGGCCGCCCCTGAAGCCGACATGGAAGCCACCGGTATCTTATAGTTCCATTTTCCGGACATCGGCGCTGTAGACAATGCTTCATACTCAAATATGTCATCCTCCCAGTGAGCATAATACCATGGAATGTTCCATCCCCAATGGTAATGTCCCATCGTACCATCAAGTTTAGCCGCTCCCCCAGATGCGAATTTGAAATGCGAGTCAGCAGCAAGCTTACGCCGAGAATGATCATTCTGTACGAGATATCCACCAAGCCCTAGAATTGACGGAAGGTTCGCCAGCATCTCCAAATCGCCGAAAGGTTCCCCTTCAGGTGAGGCGCTGTCTTTACGGAAGCGCACTCCACAATATGCTGTTTTAGATGTTACAGACGGCAGCGGTACAAAGCCTGTCTTGTTAGTCCTCCGGTCGTAGCCAAGCAGACTGACAGAACTGCTTATATTCTGCAGATCTTCAATCTCCGGTAATTTAGTTGCTTTATTTCCCATAATGTTATGTATTAATATTTAAAATCCTTGCTGTATATTTTGCAGAATAGCCACCGACGGTTGCCGTAATCGACGGGTTGTAGCACAGCTCCACCTCCATGCAGTCACCCTTGGCCATACTTTTAAATTCATAGTTGTTCGCATCGTAATCCGTGAGCACAGGATAATTGTCATTATCCCATAACAGCTGCGAGCCAGCTTTTATCTTATTGCGGCCATACACCCTATAGGCTTCTGAACCGATTTCCGCCATGAGGGTAAGCCGAACTGAAAATGGTGTGCTTTCTTCTACGGCAAGAGTCTCCCTCATGACATGAAGTGACGGCAACATCAAATAAGGAGTCGAAACGAGAGCCTTGATATAGATTTTGTTACTCTTCAACGGTTGGATTCCATCGCCGATTTGATAGAAAGAATCGGCAGACAGGGTGAGTGTCTCGAAAGAATAGCCAGTCACCAGTCCATTAAGGACGCCATCTCCATTTCCTTTGAATGCGAAATTAGGATGTCCGACAGCGCCCCGGAGATTGAAATGGATACCACATTTTCCTACACTATTCGGCTCAATATTCTCCAACACTTGCATAGTCGGATACCCCAGGTTATCCCAAAGTCCAAACAGAGCCGACATATTATTGCCGACAAACTGTATTAAACTGTCAGAAAGAGACATGCCGTAATCCTTACTGCCGAGTTGCCCCTGCGAGAATCTCCATCCGGCAATACTCCCCCTCTCTGCCTCAATCTCGCCCTTAATCTTAGCATTCATGGCACACAAGTACCCAGTAAGGAAATTGATGAACAAGTTAGGCACGAAAGCCCCACCTTCAGGATTCGAAGCCGAGAAATTGGTATACGCCGTATCCTTCACACTTGAATTGCCGTCAACAGTCTGTCCATTCAATTTGCCATACTGTGACAGCATATACGCACCTGAAAAGACAGCAGACGCTAATTTTCCGAACTCCGCCATTACGATTTTGGAGAAAACGATGTCGTTTTCCATCAGCAATTCCCAATAAAGGCTTTTTGCGTTAGGCTCTGAGCCAAGGACACTTGTTTCCTTTTTCAAATACCAATAAGCTTCATTATACCTTACGACAGGCATTGAATACTTATCCCTCGTGTACGTTACATTCCGTTGCCATTCCCCGGCAAGATAAGCCATAGGACCCTGCGGTCCCGCATCCCCTTGTGGTCCCTGCGGTCCGACAGCCCCCTGCGGTCCGCGGAATTCGCCAAGATCCTCCCATCTTGCAGCCAGAGCGACAAAGATGCGCGAGTCGATGATGTAAGCATCACCAAGCTCAGGAGTAGAAGAAGACACCGACATATCGTTTTTCACGGTAATAACCTCAGGCGTGCCATTACTGCCACGGGAAACAAGATGATTTCCGACGATACTTCTATCAATATCTTCAGACTCTCCGACACATTCAACGGCATTACCTTTCACCGTAAATGATGTTCCGTCTTTTCCGTCCTTGCCATTCGTTCCATTGTATACAAAAGCAATATCTATAGATGCCACCACCTTGTCATTTGTGCCAGGGAGGAACATATCAATGTGGATGCAAGACAGTTTATCGTCGAGTTCCTGCAGTAAATCATACATCTCAATAGTACGTGGCAATGACCCCCTATCAGTATATCCATATTCTTCGATATCATGATTCTCCTGGAATGCGTATGTGACCTCCACAGGCGCAGAGTCGCCGACTATTTTCCATCCCCGGACAATGATACTATCAGGACTGGGAATAGAGCCTGGGGTGACCGATATCGTAGTTCTTGACGCTGTCAGAAAATACGATACTGCAGGTTTCCCGTCGGCTCCATTTTCAGGAGCCGGGACCAACTTGTCTATTGCTGAAATCTTCGCCATAAGCTACATATTTATTTGGATGCCTCAATTCTAACAGCAAGTCCGTTGTGCTTCTTGATGTTGTCGTATGTAAGAGTCTTTTCCGTAACATCTGAAACTGCATTACCCTCGCTGTCTGTAAAGGAATAGGCGAATCTCCATCCGGAAGACACCTCTCCAGAAGCCCTTTCATAAACCTGCGGATTGTATGTGACGGTCTCTCCAATACTTACCGAGCCAGATGGATTGGAACACCCTTTGTCAATATAATACGGGTCGTGTATGTCAGTAGCCTCGCACATGCCGTAGTACGTCTTTCCTGCGTATCCGGCAACGCAGCGAAACAGGTCCACACCCTCCACGGCAGCGTCATACACCTTCAGAGAATTTGCCGAAACCTCCTGCACGTTTTCAATCGTGGACATGTTTTTCCACTCTCCTCCATCAAATCTTTGCCAGACAAAAGTAATGTCGCCGACAACAGGTTCTCCGGTACGCAGCAGAGACGCCGAGAATTTAATCCAGTCGTTATCCTCCGACAATACGTTGTCACCGCTACCGCTTGCGCCTTCAACAGATATCAGAACCTGGTAAGCCTCGCCCACAGCCTGCTGTATAGGAATGAGCTGCTGGCAAACAAACGTCTTTCCGTCATACGAGGACGAGTAATATATGTACTTGTCGGTATGATCCTCCGCTGTTGCGAGATTATCCTTTATCTTCAGTGCCGGAAATTTCTTTCCGTTCACCTCAACAGTAGCCACCTCAAACAAGTTTTTGAATTTCTCTTTGACGGCACCATCCTGAAGGATACCCCCTTCAGTGGAAATGTTGCCGTAGTACCACTGCTGTCCGTTAGCCTCCGGCAGTACGACAGCCCCCTTCTTTGACGAGTAAGGCTGTGGATACAGCATCACCGGATGCTCCTTGAAATCAGTAGCTATAACCTTTCCTGTTGTAGGGTTCCAGTATTGCTGCAGTCCCAGTCCTGTTTCTCCGTTCACCCATCTCACGCCCATTCCTGGTGTGATAGTGTCGCCATCCTCAAATGCATAAAGATGGTCAATAGCCGAAATATTGTTCATATTCTATAATTTATCGATGAATTGTTTAGCTTCCTTTATGTTAACCTTCCTCGCTCCGAGTCTGACTGCTTCCTGTGAGTCCATGCTGGCAAAATCTCCGGAATTCACGAGGTATCCGACATAATTATTTCCCAGTCTTGTCTCCTTTACGCCAAGCCTTTCCGCCAAGCTGTTTGGAATGATAAAGTAATCCATTGTTGCTCCGTTTAAATTGTTTGTAAATCATAAACTTGAAAAACAGCGTTATTCCACCTCCTTTGCGGAAGTAGGAAACTGTGCTGTTATCGGTAGTCCGGCAGCATCCTGCAGTTCCGTTCCGTCAGGCATCAGAATCCTTTGGAAAGCCGAGAGTTCGCGACAGATGTCGCCCACCTCATGATTAGCAGTAAGTTTTTCCCCATCAACGACAGCCTCTGTGACATTACCCATGCTCTCCCATTTAGCCTGCGGTGAAGATCTGTAGAACAATTCCACATCGAAGAATTTGAACGGATTGGCTACGTCACCCTGCCTGTTTGTGATTTTCACCGACACAGCAGTCTTCCTCATGCCATTTTGCAGGAACTTAGCATACAAAAACTGCGGAGTGTCCTCCCATTGGCCGTACCACCGGCGCAATAATATCGCATCCGAGAAGACACTATCGGGATAAGCTTTAGCGTAAGCAACAATTCTGAGCAGTGTGTGCTGCAGGAAATCCTGGTCAACAACGATACATGGGCCCGACTTTCCAGAAACATACCAAAGGTCATCCGTATCATCGATGTCCCTCCATACCTTGTTGTCATCATCGAACGTCTGCCATTTGTAAATACATTTACCCTCATCAACGACATCCGAACCATTTCTTAGCACAGCCTCGATGGGAAACTTGCCATACCTCTTGAAAGGGGAAAAATCCATTTTATGAGGTGCCCTTACCTCAAGAGATAAATTAACAGAAGTCTCCTCCATCGTTGACAGAGTCTTGCTCCAAGAAAAATGAGCTGTTTCAGAACGAACCTTATTAAGGTAGTCCGCCGAAAACTCGACCGACACCGTCTCATCAACAGCAACGTTACGCAATACCTTCAACGCATTCACAGTGTCAACGACATAGTCTTTTCCCATAGAAAGAGATGTTCCTTTCCCGTTTTTGTAGAGAGTAACCTTCCACAACACATTGACAAGTGCAGAAGAATATTCACCTGCAGGAATGTTGCCGTCAGGATCAGAGATTACAAGCTGCGGTTTCATGGTGTAAGGAGTAAGAGTGCGGTCCGGAATATACGTTCCCGACACGGCATCATACTTCTGTATGTAGCTACCGCCAAGCTCGAGCATGTTAAAAGAATATGATAGCGGCGAATGAACCACCCTACCACCAGTAACCTTCAGTTTCATATTGGAATATTATTAATTAACAATAGAATAAGTAGTAGAGACATCCCCTCCGTCGGGAAGTGTTATTATGATTTTGAAGCCCACGGAACTGCCTGCTCCCCAGACCGAAGGGATATCGATTCCCGAGTCCACATGCAGCGTAAGCCCCACAGACCCCGTAGGATGCTTAATGTTCCAAGCCAAGTCGCCGTCCTCATCGTCGCTGATGCGCAGCCACGTGATGTTGGCAAGCTCCAGTTCCGCATCAGTCAGGACCATCTCGGCATTGCGCACTGTTGCCACGAGGTCAGTCTGCCAATGAGTACCGGCCCTGAAGAAGTTGCCCATTGAAGATACGATAGTGACAGACATGTTCCCTCCACCAATCAAGCAAGTCCAGTCGGTGTTGCCATAACGAGGTTCGCTTCCGGAAGACTGAGGAACCGAGCACTCCCAGTAGCAACCACCCCACCATACACGGTCAACATAGTAACCGCGAGCCTTCTCGTCATATCCACGGATATATTTGCGTGAAGCGTTCCATTGTCCGCAGTCACGAGCCGTGTACTCCGGGTTGCCCTGGTAATCGACCTTTATCAAGTCCTGCACCATTATACCACGGAAATAGAGGTATGGCTGGTCTGCTGTAATAATGCCACGCTTCAGCAAGTCCTTGGTGGCGGCAATCTCCGGAGGCAATCCGATGAAACCGGCATAATTAGACCCATTCTCACTATCATCCAAGATTGGCTTATTAACCCCCTGCAGGAACAGCCATCTGCCATCATTCGATGAAACGAACCATACGCTCTGCCTCGCCTTGTCAACGGTATTACCCCAACGAATGACCCTTGCTCCGGCAGACGGTGTATAGTTTACTCCTCCAGGCACATCCTTGTCGGCATACATGGAACACACTGCCGTATTATTATCCTTGTCCACGCTGTCAACTCTCAGCCAGAAGGAACGGAAAGTCCTACCAACATCGAGGTTATTGACCCTGCCGAGAAGAATATCATTCACGTGGAAAGTAGTCCTGTCATTGTCATGCTCCTTACGGAACGTAATGGTATATTGTCCGATATCCGTATGCTCCACGGTTTCAATGATGGAACGGTCAGTGAAGTACGTATCACCCTCCAGTACATTCTGATGGTTGAACACGAGCTCGTCAAAGACCGCTGATCCGTTGACGTGTATCGAACCGCAAGATATATTACCATCCGGCGAAAGAGTAATCTGTCCGCTCTCCCCGATAATGCACCCCTGCAGCAGCCGGAGCAGATACATTGCAGTATCCTCCCTGTCCTTGTGCAAGAACGGGGAGTCGTCAAGATACGACAGCAGAGCAAGAAAAGCATTGCCGATACGTGTAGCGGTATTGGCATAAGTACGTCGTTCATCCCTGATGGATGTGAACAAAGCGCGGAGCTGTTCAATGACTTGAGTTGAATCGGACATAATGCAATTATTTTTACGGCAAAGATAAGATACGTGAATGAGCCATTAAAATACAAAATCTCAGAACCGGTTAGACCTTACGGTACGTTTGTCGGAGTCGAGCGAGGCAAACATCGTATCAAGGAATGTAGACGTAAGGCCTTGATAAGCCTGTCCGAAGAAAGCAGCATTCGTCTCGTTAAGGCGACGCAGAGAATAATAATATTTCTTGAAGAACCAATCCCTGCGCTGACGAGTATTTCCCGATGTGAGAGCAGCTTCCTTGCCGGCATTCGGTCCGTGTTGCACTGTTATATGTGCGAATTTCGGCGATTTCATCGCTTTTTCCGACAGTCCAGCACCCACCTGTCGGGAGCTATATTCCCCATGCATTTGCCTGTACATATCCCCCATGAAGAGCAAATCGCCTCCGTTGCCATGGACAAAACCTTTTCCTACGCCTGCAGCCACATAAATACCGTACATCAGGAATCGGTGCTCAATAGTCGTTACCGTTCCGGTCTGAACAAGCTCCTTTATAGAAGAGTACAAGCTGCCGGAATCTGAAATCTTCAGTCTGTCGATTTGCTCCTGCAGGATATCGACCATAAATTCCGACCATCCATGGTTATAAGCATCAAGTTCGTCTTGAGAGAACTTGAACAGAGATCCGCCACGCTTTGTAGCCTGCCGGTTCTCCATGGAGCGTTTCATCAGTCCCATCCGTTAATCCTCCCATTCATTAGAATCGTAAGTCAGATCAACAGGCTCATCATTGTTCACCATGAAATACAGCCCGGTCACACCATTCATAGAGTATCGAGACATTTCTCGACTGTATATCGATGACACGTCAAGCCATTCCATCACATCCCCATAATCCATGTTCTCCTTGTCAAAAATCATCCTGGAGTGGAATTGTCGGAAAATCCTGCGGCAGAGTTCAAGTTTCTCCTGTCTATCCTGCATATCATCAATACGATAATGAGCAAGGATGAACACAGTATATACATTCTTGTCAAAGAACGTAACGCCACGCGAATAAGTATTCTGCGACGTGGTATCATCTATCATGATGAAATTCTTCTGCTTACGAAAGCTCTGCATGACACCATCTATACTCTCCGGTCCACTGCAGAAGCAGGGATGGAAAGCATTATCCTTAGCAAGGCGGTTTGTCTTTGCGAGATGCTCAAAATATGCAAGAGCATTAAATGTATTGTCGGTTTCCATTATTTTTTCATTCTTTTTTTGAACTCCTCTGCTTCGCGTGCCTTTTGGTCAAGTTCGGTCAGTGCGCGCCAGCAGTCAATGTTGTAAATCTCCTGTTCCTTAGTTACATCCCCATCCGTCAGAGCCCTGATTTGCGTGTTCATCGCCTTGAGAACATCGAAATCGTCGGTTTCATCGAGAGGCAGCCTCTTGAAGAAGTTGGGAAATTCACGTGAAAAGACGCTTTTAATGTGCGCATACCATAGGTATACTCCAAGCAGTTCCCCGGGCGACAGCTTCATCCGAGCAGGCATTTTCCCCTTTTTGCCGCGATATAAAATCGATGCCAGTTTTTCGATCATCCGCTCGTCATTGTTTGCATTGTAAGCCTGATAGTATTTCTCAGCATTAAGATAGTCGAGGAACCGGACACCATGAAGGAGACGATCGACCGCATGAAAGCCATCAACCTCCCACAATCTGACATCCATAGACACATACGAGTCGATGTATGCCAATTGTTCCAACAAGCTCTGTATCTGCCATGCCTGGACAGTAAAGAAGCGTTTCTTCCGCCACCACGAGCTGCGCATCCAGCAAATCC
>ENA-UPTB01000124-UPTB01000124.1-human-gut-metagenome-genome-assembly--contig:-NODE-124-length-78288-cov-15.790630_pt1 | contig 78288 bp, 74 predicted proteins | sample MGYA00250046_ERZ773369 | MGnify/ENA primary metagenome ERZ773369 (study PRJEB29103, sample SAMN06111938) | human gut metagenome | biome: human gut; feature: ankylosing spondylitis patient; material... | reverse complement strand
TTGGGCTGTTCGCCCATTAAAGCGGTACGCGAGCTGGGTTCAGAACGTCGTGAGACAGTTCGGTCCCTATCCGGCGCAGGCGTAGGATATTTGAGAGGAGCTGTCCTTAGTACGAGAGGACCGGGATGGACAGACCGCTGGTGTATCTGTTGGTGACCAACACCATGGCAGAGTAGCCAAGTCTGGCAGGGATAAACGCTGAAGGCATCTAAGCGTGAAGCCCCCCTCAAGATGAGATATCCCAATAAGTAAGACCCCTTAGAGAGTATGAGGTAGATAGGCTTAAGGTGTAAGCATAGTAATATGTTCAGCTGATAAGTACTAATAGGTCGAGGGCTTATCCTTTGCGACAAGAAGGGGCCCACGGAAGTGGGAAGTGATCTTGCCGCCAGGTAACAAGCGGAGCTTGTTACAGAACAGAAATCATCATGAAGTGGTGAGAGTATGGTCAACATGAAACGATCAAGTAAGCAATGAAAGATCAAAGATAGTCAGAAGAGTTTGCAGAAGATGCAGAGAAAGATTTCAGTATTCGGTTTTGAAGGTATGATTTGTGATAAGGAGGGGCCCACGAAGTGGGAAGTGATCTTGTCGCCAAGTAACAGGCAGAGCCTGTTACAGAATCCAAAACAAAGAACCTCGAAAAAACATAATCCTCGATAGCTCAATGGTAGAGCACTCGGCTGTTAACCGAGTTGTTGCAGGTTCGAGCCCTGCTCGGGGAGCTAGAGCAAAAGAAGAAAGCGGAGCGGCAGTTCCAAAGCTCAAAAGAATAAGGCTCCGTGGTCAAGCGGTTAAGACATCGCCCTTTCACGGCGGTAACACGGGTTCGATTCCCGTCGGAGTCATTTTTTTATTTATAAGAAAATAAATATGGCGCCATAGCCAAGTGGTAAGGCAAAGGTCTGCAACACCTCTATCACCAGTTCGAATCTGGTTGGCGCCTTTTTTTAACAGCCTGTGGGCTGTTTTTTTGTTGTGGTGACGAGGAAACTTTGTTTCTATTACACAAAATGCTCCGCGAGAATGCGCATTCGCGCGAAAAAGAAAAAAGCATTTAAAGTAAATCAAATTTTTTTAATGCCATATACAGGTCGTGTACCGGAAGCCCCACTACATTAAAGTAATCTCCTTCGATTTTTTGAATAAATTTAGAACCAAAAGGCTCTTGAATGCCATATCCACCGGCTTTATCTGCCCACGGATATTTTCCGGAAGGATCAGGAGTTGTGAGATAAGCTGTTAATTCTGCGGGAGAAATCACATCAAATGTAACGTGGGTACAGGAAACAAAGGAATGATGGATTACTTGCTCATCTATATTCCAAAAGAGCGTTACACCTGTGTAGACCTGATGTGTATGCCCGGACAAATCCGACAACATGGCTCTCGCTGCATCCACATCTGCTGGTTTCCCTAATAATTGATCACGGAAACAGACAATTGTATCTGAACCGATTACCAGACAGGGAGAGATAGGAGCTGCAGTCAAAGAAGGCATTTCCAAAGAAACATCAGTGCTGTGCGAGATATGTTGCTGCATGATGTCTTCCGCCTTTGTATGGGAAAGATCCATGACAAACGCTTCAGGTGCATGAAATACGGTTTCTTCCTCTTTGGATGAAGGTATAATCTGAAAAACCGGGAATATGTTTTTTAGTAGTTCTTTTCTGCGAGGTGAAGCAGAGGCAAGAATGATCTGACGATTGGTATGCATAGGTCTCCTTTCCGAATTTTGTATACAATTTATCGTTCAAAGTGTATAGATTTTGTTGAAGAAAGTCGTTTATTGTATTATAATTATACTACATGTAAACTCGTGTGAGAAGTATAGAGGTGGCAGAATGGATAAAAAGAGGTTAAATATTGCATTGCTTGTCAGCGAATTTGAGGATGGATATACGCGTTCTTTGTGTGAAGGTGCAGTTTCGGCTGCCAAGGAATTAGATGCGAATTTATTTATATTTCCCGGGCGATATTTGGAAGCACATAATTACGATTTGTATCGCACGAAATATGATTACCATTTTAACAGTCTCTTTTCCTATGCCACAGCTTCCGAATATGATGCAATATTGATTTCCATGGGTACCATTGCAGGAAATGTGGACTTGGAAACAAAGGTAGAATTTCTGAGACAGTTCAAAGGTGACAATATCATTACTATCTCAGCTAAAATAGAGGGATATCCGAGTGTATGCTTTGATAATAGCTTCGGATTTTATAAAGGTATTTCTCATCTGATTGAGGCACATAAGTGCAGAAGGATCGGATTTGTCAGTGGCGCAATGACCAGTGATGATGCAATGCAGCGTTTGGATACATATCGAAAATGCCTGCGCGATCATGGGATCACATACCAGGAAGGCCGTGTAGTATATGGCAATTTCACTGAGTACAGTCAGGAAATAGTGAGAGATCTGATGCGTCGAAATCCGGATCTGGATGCGGTTGTATTTGCGAATGACATGATGGCAATTGGTGGATATAAGGTATTTAGGGAAATGGGGCTTCGTGTTGGACGAGATATTTCTGTTATGGGATTTGATAATTCGGCCTGTGCCCTGACGCTCGAACCTAATCTTTCGACTGTAAATGCTGATCCGATGCAGCTTGGTTATCAGGCAGTTATGAATTATCAGGATATTCTGTCTGGAAAAGTGCATGATGTGACGGTGGAGTCCTCACCGATTTACAGAGAGTCCTGTGGATGCAGACGAAAAGATTTTACAGGCTTGGCAGTGGATGAGAAAAATATTTTTAATCCGATGGAGACGCAGGATCTGTTAAATAATCTGTACAGATACCTATTTGAAAAAAAAGATCAGACAACAGGTGTACATCAAATAAAAGTAAAATTGCAGGAATATATTTCTTTTATTCAGGATCATATTTCGGATAATGGGGCATCAGAGGAAGATCTTGAAGAACTGGCAAGAAAAATGCGCAGATTGTGCAGAATGGAACTGCAGCCTTATACGTCAGTATCGAAAATGTTTCATGTTCTTGATTATGTTTACGATTGCATGAAATATGTGATTACGGATCCGGATATCATGCGCAGCTTATGTGAAACATATTTTGGCGTCTATCAGGATACAACGGAATATATCCAGAAGAAGGCGGATGCAGATAAGAGCGATGTACTTCTTTTGAATTATATTTCTACCACATTTACAAGAGATATGCTGGATTATGAGATCGGCGATGACAGAGCTTATTTCACGATCATGGATAAGCTGGAACGGTTATATTTCAAGACTGCGTATCTGTGCCTGTTTGAAAACGAAGTTGTCTACCGGCAGAATCAAAACTTTAAAATGCCGGAAAATATATTATTAAAAGCATATATGCATGATGGGGAGGCTGTCTGTCAGGAAGCGGGCAAGCAGAAATTCCCGATGAAAAATCTGATTACGCACTTTTTTGAGGGACAGGAGCACCGCTCCACTGTTATTGTGACATTACTGTTTTCGACATTAGAGCAGTATGGACTGCTGATCAGTGAGATTGAAGAAGCATATATGCATTATACAACACCGATCAGCTATCAGATCAGTTCCGCTGTTAAGACACTGGAGCTTTTGAAAAATAAAGAGGACATTACTGCACAGCTTGAGAAAAGTCTGGTGCAGATCAAGGAAAGTAACGCGATTTTGGACGAAATGTCAAAATCAGATGAACTGACACAGATTTACAACAGAAGAGGCTTCCTGACTACGGTGCAGCATCAGGTAATGCATCCGGCAAATCTGGATAAACAGGCGATCATTATTTATGCGGATATGAATAATCTGAAGGTTATTAATGATCAGTTCGGACATGAAGAAGGTGACTTCTCCCTGAAGACGCTGGCAAATATTCTGAAAGATACATTTGGAGACAGTGGAATCGTAGGCAGATTTGGTGGAGATGAATTCGCAGCATTCACATTCATGGATGATAAAGATGCAGCCAAGAAGATCCGGGCGCGCATAGCGGAGATTACAAAGGAAGAGAATGAAAAGAACGGAAAGCCATACTATATCAGCATGAGTGTCGGCGCATGTGAATTTAAGTGTTCTGATCAGGTGGATCTGCAGGATCTGATGGATAAGGCAGATGTCGACCTTTATATTGAAAAACGTCATAAACGAAGCAATATTCTGAAAAAGGAAACAGAGGCGATTTAAGTGGACAAAATAGAAGTATTGCAGCAGATGATCGATGAAAGTGAAAAAATTGTGTTTTTTGGCGGAGCAGGTGTTTCAACAGAAAGCGGAATCCCGGATTTCAGAAGCGTGGACGGGCTTTATCATCAAAAATATGATTATCCGCCGGAGACGATACTCAGCCATACCTTTTTTATGAGAAAGCCGGAGGAGTTTTATCGGTTTTACAGGGATAAAATGCTTTGCCTTTCTGCAAAGCCGAATGCTGCACATAAAAAACTGGCAGAGATGGAAAATGCGGGAAAGCTGACGGCGGTCATTACGCAGAATATAGATGGACTGCATCAGGCTGCGGGGAGTCGGAAGGTATATGAGCTGCATGGCAGCGTTTTACGGAACTATTGCCAGAAATGCGGAAAATTCTATACTGCGGAGTATATTTTAAACAGTACGGGCGTTCCGAAGTGTGAATGTGGTGGTGTGATCAAGCCGGATGTTGTGTTATATGAGGAAGGGCTGGATCAGGAAACGATCGAAAAATCAGTGCAGGCGATCCGGGAAGCGGATATGCTCATCATTGGCGGAACTTCACTCGTAGTTTATCCTGCAGCAGGACTGATCGACTACTACAATGGAAACAAGCTGGTTCTGATCAATAAAAGCGAAACCTCGCGTGACTCGCTGGCAGATCTGATCATTACAGACAGTATCGGAGAGGTACTTTCCGGGATACAGGTAAGATAAAATAAAAATTCTGCTGTTATATAACTGAAACAGATCAGACCGAGACGGGAATGGAGTAAAACATGGAATATCAGGTAGGCGATATTGTTACATTGAAAAAACAGCACCCCTGTGGTTCCAGACAATGGGAAATCCTGAGAGTGGGTGCGGATTTCAGGTTAAAGTGTCAGGGATGCGGACATCAGATCATGATAGCGCGAAAACTGGTTGAAAAAAACACGAAAGACCTGCAAAAAAAGGCTTGAAAAGCCTTCCTTCTTATGGTATTATAGGGTTCTGTGATATAAAATAATTCCTTGCTTCTGCTTCGGGCAGAGGCCAGAGACCAAAAGGAGGTAAACTAGCATGAACAAATATGAATTAGCCGTTGCTGTGAGTGCGAAAATCGAAGACGATGAAAGAGCTGCTACTATTGATAAAGTAAAAGCTTATGTCGAAAGATTCGGTGGACAGATTACTAACATTGATGAATGGGGTAAGAGAAGACTTGCTTACGAAGTTCAGCATATGAAAGAAGCTTTCTACTATTTCATCCAGTTCGACGCAGAGCCAGCTGCTCCAGCAGAAATCGAAGATAACATTCGTATTATGGAAAACATCGTTAGATTTTTGTGCGTAAGACAGGACGAGGCATAAAAAGAAAGTAGGAAAAATATGAATAAAGTTATTCTAATGGGGCGTTTAACAAGAGATCCGGAAGTTAGATATTCACAGGGAGAGCAGCCAATGGCAATCGCCAGATATTCTCTCGCTGTAGACCGCAGATTTAATCGTAACAGTCAGGATGGACAGACAGCTGATTTTATCAACTGTGTTGCTTTTGGTAGAAATGGTGAGTTTGCAGAGAAATATCTCCACAAAGGAACCAAGATCCTTGCAGAAGGCAGAATCCAGACCGGAAGCTATACCAATAAGGATGGCGTGAAGGTTTATACAACAGAAGTTGTTGTAGAGAATCAGGAGTTTGCAGAGAGTAAAAATGCACAGGGTAACGGCGGATATGCCAATGCCGGTCAGAGTGCTGCACCTGCTCCGATGCCTGCTGATGATGGTTTCATGAATATCCCGGACGGAATTGAAGAACTGCCATTTAGTTAGAATGTAACAGACAAATGGAGGTAATATCATGGCTTATAATAAGGCAGACAAAGCTGATTCTCCAATGAAGAGAAGAGGCGGCATGCGCAGAAGAAAAAAAGTTTGCGTATTTTGTGGAAAAGATAACACAATCGATTACAAAGATGTCAATAAATTAAAAAGATATGTATCTGAGAGAGGAAAGATTCTTCCTCGCCGTATCACAGGAAACTGTGCAAAGCATCAGAGAGCTCTTACTGTTGCAGTTAAGAGAGCACGTCACGTTGCACTGATGCCATATACATGTGACTAAGTAAAAGTAAACCCGGTCGTTTCGACCGGGTTATTTTTGTATGTCAGGAACGCAGTTGCTTTTTCAATATCTTATAACATTTCCGAAATAAATCAGTTGTTTCTTCTAAACTATAGGTCAGATTGTGGTTCACAACATGTAACAGAAAATCCTGAAAGGAATCAATCACAGTTATTTCTTTTATAATACAAATACCGGCTTCTTTATGATCAGGACCTGTATAACTGAAAAGCATAGAAGTGTTATATGTAAAAACTTCAAAGTCGGGATGAAATACTTCTTCCTTTATCATGTAAAATTTCTTAGAACCTGATTCGTTTGCTTCTATAAGCTGTACTAATATTTTTATACGATCCTGTAAATCAAGTGGATGGTAAAGATCAAGCGGAACCTGATAAACAATTCCCTTTTCAACAAAATCGTCTAATCCTTTTTTGGAAAAAATAGATATAAAATCCGTCATTTCCTTTAATATGGAACATTGCGTTAAGAGCGTGGCTGTCAAAAGTTGTTGCTGCTGTAGAGGTAAATTTCTGTTAATAACATTTTGAATTATTTCCTTATCTACGAATGCAGTGAGACAAGGCTGTAATTCCAGCATATAGGAGTGCGTTGTTTCGGATGCAAGACTGATAAAGGCAGAAAGCAGGGAAGCCGTATCCACAGTATTGAATAAGGGGAATGATGATTGCAATACTGTATGGAAATGCTTTTTAAAATAAGAAACAGTATCTTTTGAAAGGACAAGTGCCATCTGACAGTCGGTAGAAAGAAGCATCACATTCTGAGGTAAAACAATGGAATGCAAAAAAGGAACTGCAGAAAGATTTTCTGCAATGCTTTCTTCATAGCAATAATAAAATTCACAGTTTTTCTTCTGAGAAGAAATGATAAAAGGAATCAGGATAGAAAGACAATTTAAGTTGTAAAGGGAAGACCTATCATTGCGATTGGAAACTTTGACAAAGGGAACAATGTGTTTGATTTCTGTCTGGGAAAAAATATCTGCCTGCAATTGTTCGTAGAGATCCGAAAAAAAGTATCGTGGAAGTTGGATATGCTATAAAGAAAGGCATGTTCATGGCATGCCAGCTCATAAGAAAGCATATCACAGATGGCATGAATGATCTGATAGGAGCCTTTTATCAGTTCGCCGTATTCCGGTTTTTGTTACCGGAAAATAGTGGTATTTCAGTGTGATTTATAGGAACATCAGGCAAACTAATAGAGTCTGTCAGTAAGTTCTTGATATACATTATCGGGTAATGACGGAAAGTTCAAAGTCACAAGTTCAGATGCAAATAATCCGACTGTGGAATACAAAGCCTTGACTAAAGCCGGAAAGAGGGAAAAAACCATTTCCATTCCGGAATATATTTCCTATAAAGGTGTGAGATACCGTATCACCAGCGTAAGGTTACAAAGTAAAACACTTCACTATAACAGAGTATGTAGAAAATAAAGAAACATACGATATTAAATTGACGGAGGATAGTAGAAATGCTATCCTCAATTTATACAAAAGCATATTTCATATCTAAGTACAGTCTAAGTTCAATTCTGAACAGAAATTCATGCTTTTACAACAAAATAAAGAAAGGTGGGTGTTCTGGGCGGAAGAAACAGAAAGCTGGGAGCTCCTGCAGGAAAGGAGCTGCTATGCAGAAAGAGAAACAAAAAGTTGAAATCATTTTTATTGATCTTGGAGAAGAAACAAATGTAACGGAACAGAAAAATGGTGCGTGTTCCTATGAGGCTACAGCAGAAAAAGAGTATAGTTCGATATTGGTAAAAGAAGATGGCAAATACGAAACCGCTGAACAAGTTGGGCATTTCCTGAATGAATATAAGGTAGCAAGAAATCACAAGGATTTACTGCTTCATGCTATCTTCAAGAAAAAAGAGGATTTTCTGAGTCTATATAATGCCCTCAATGGAACAAGTTATACAGATGCAACGAAGCTGGAGATCACAACACTGGAGAAGGCAGTTTATATGTCGGTGCAAAACGATGTATCCTTTGTATTTCTGTCAGAACTGTATATGATCGAACACCAGTCGACGATCAATCCGAATATGCCGCTGTGTAATCTAACCTACATAGCAAAGGTGTTATCCAAGATTACGGCAAAGGAAGATATCTATGGCAGTAAACAGATCAAACTGCCAACACCGAGATTTATCGTTTTATATAATGGCACGAAACAAACAGAAGAAAAAACAGTACTTAAGTTGTCGGATGCTTATGCAAAGAAAACAGAAGAACCGGAACTGGAGCTTATCACAACAGTACTGAATATCAATGAAGGATACAATGAAAGGTTGAAAAGTGCCTGCAAGTTGTTACGGGACTATATGACTCTGATCACAAAAATTAGAAAAAAACAGAAAATGATGGATCTGCAACAGGCAGCCTATCAGGCGATAGCGGAATGTATTAGGGAAGATGTATTAAAAGATTTTTTAATGCAACATAGAGCGGAGGTAATAGCAATGATGTTATATGATTTTGATATGGAAAAACATATAGAAAGTGAGAAAGCGTACGAATATGAGAGAGGAATAGAGGACAGAGACAAATTCTTGGTTAGTAAGTGGCTGAAAAAGGGAAAATCCTTTTCGGAGATTGCAGAAGATTTGGACAGGTCCGAGGAATATGTTCGTGCCCTCGTATAATGGAAACTGAAAAATGTAAAGCCAGCACTTGACAAAGTTCGTCCAGTTTCCTAAAATCAGTTTAGAATTGTTCTGCAAAATGCAGGAGAAATAAAGATTTAATCAGGCTGAGAAGAGGATTAGTACGGTCAGCGCACGTCAAAGAGAGAGGATCATTGGTGAGAGATCTTTACGCAGCAGAACGGAACCTGCCTTGGAGCTTCCTGTGAAAGCAGGCGCAGCCCGGCGTTATGGGTAAAAAAGCAGAGTGTCAGACACTAAGTGGGGTGGTACCGCCGGAATTCCGGTCCCTATGGGACGGAAGAGGCGTACCACCCCTTATGAATGTGGAAAAAAGAAAGGAAAAGAAAAATGGCAGACAAGAAAATGGTAGAAGCGATCACTGCGATGGATGTGGATTTTGCGCAGTGGTACACAGATGTAGTAAAGAAAGCAGAACTGATCGACTACACAAGCGTAAAAGGATGTATGGTGATCAAACCGGCAGGATATGCGATCTGGGAGCTGATCCAGAGCCAGCTGGATGCAAAATTCAAGGAAACAGGTGTAGAAAATGTATATCTTCCGATGTTTATTCCGGAGAGCTTATTACAGAAGGAAAAAGATCATGTAGAAGGCTTTGCACCGGAAGTTGCATGGGTAACCCATGGTGGACTGCAGCCACTGCAGGAAAGACTGTGCGTCAGACCGACATCCGAAACTTTATTCTGTGATTTCTATAAAAATGAGATCCATTCTTATCGTGATCTGCCAAAGGTATATAACCAGTGGTGTTCCGTTGTACGTTGGGAAAAGGAAACAAGACCGTTCCTGAGAAGCCGTGAGTTCTTATGGCAGGAAGGCCATACCGCACATGCAACAGAGGAAGAAGCAGAAGCAAGAACGATCCAGATGCTGAATGTATATGCGGATTTCTGTGAGCAGGTACTGGCAATTCCGGTCATTAAGGGACGTAAGACAGATAAGGAAAAATTTGCCGGTGCAACAGCTACTTATACAATTGAAGCACTGATGCACGACGGAAAAGCGCTGCAGTCCGGTACAAGCCACAACTTTGGTGATGGCTTTGCAAGAGCCTTTGGTATCCAGTATACAGATAAAAATAACCAACTGCAGTATGTACATCAGACATCCTGGGGTATGACAACAAGACTGATCGGCGCGATCATCATGGTACATGGAGACGACAACGGACTGGTGCTTCCACCGAGAGTTGCTCCGACACAGGTTTGCATCATTCCGATCCGCCAGCAGGCAGAAGGTGTCCTGGATAAGGCATATGAACTGCGTGACCGTCTGAAATCCAACTTCCGTGTGAAAGTAGATGATACAGATAAGAGCCCGGGCTGGAAATTTGCTGAATGTGAAATGAGAGGTATTCCGGTTCGTGTTGAGATCGGTCCAAAGGATATGGAAGCAAACAAGTGTGTTCTGGTCCGCCGTGATACAAGAGAAAAGATCGAGTGCTCTTTAGATGATCTGGAAACAAAGGTTGCAGAGCTGCTTGAGCAGATCCAGAAGGATATGTTGGAGCATGCAAGAGCACATCGTGATGCACATACTTATAGCGCTAAAAATATGGAAGAGTTTGAAAAACTCTTTGCAGAAAAATCCGGTTTTGTAAAAGCCATGTGGTGCGGCGATCAGGCATGTGAAGATGCGATCAAGGAAAAACTGAGTGTAACAAGCCGTTGTATGCCATTTGAGCAGGAACATATTGCAGATACCTGCGTATGCTGCGGCAAACCTGCTACAAAGATGGTTTACTGGGGACGTGCATACTAAAACAAAAGGGAGATAGAAAAATGAACATTTTAGTCATCAACTGTGGCAGCTCATCACTGAAATATCAACTCATCAACAGCGAAAGCGAAGAAGTGCTTGCAAAAGGACTTTGTGAGCGAATCGGAATTGACGGAAGCTGTATTACACATCAGCCGAAGGGAGGAGAGAAAGTAAAGACAGAGATCGCAATGCCGACACATACACAGGCAGTTGCGGCAGTGATCGAAAAGCTGACAGACGAGAAGGTTGGCGTCGTAAAATCTCTGGCAGAGATCGATGCAGTCGGACACCGTATCGTACATGGCGGTGAGAAGTTTGCAAGCAGTGTAGTGATCGATGCAGAGGTCATGAAAGCCATTGAGGATTGTAATGATCTGGCACCGCTTCACAATCCGGCAAACCTGATCGGTATCAATTCCTGCAGGGAAATTATGCCGGATGTACCGATGGTAGCGGTTTTTGATACTGCTTTCCACCAGACAATGCCTAAGAAAGCCTATTTATACGGTCTTCCATATGAATATTATGAAAAATACAAAGTAAGACGCTATGGCTTCCATGGTACAAGCCATGATTTTGTCAGCAACCGTGTGGCAGAGATCATGGGCAGGAAACGTGAAGATCTGAAGATCATCGTTTGCCATCTGGGAAATGGTGCATCTGTTTCAGCAGTAAAGAACGGAAAATGTGTGGATACTTCCATGGGACTGACACCACTTGAAGGTCTGATCATGGGTACAAGAAGTGGTGACATTGATCCGGCGATCGTAAGTTTTCTGGCAGATAAAGAAGGAAAAACAGCCGATGAGATCATTAACATCTGCAATAAAAAGTCAGGTGTACTTGGTCTGTCAGGCGGTGTTTCAAGCGATTTCCGTGATCTGGCACAGGCAGCAGCAGATGGCAATGAAAAGGCAGATATCGCACTGAAGACATGGGCATATCATGTCGCAAAATATGTAGGTGCTTATGCAGCAGCCATGAACGGTGTTGATGTGATCGCTTTTACAGCCGGTGTCGGTGAAAACAATGTGGATGCCAGAGCTGAGGTCTGCAGCTACTTAGGTTATCTTGGGGTAACTATAAATGCAGAAGCAAACAAAAAGCGTGGCGAAGAAGTAGAGATCTCTACACCGGACAGCACAACGAAGGTATATGTTGTACCGACGGATGAAGAGCTTGCTATTGCAAGAGAAACAGCACGACTTGTAAAATAATGATGGAATGCGGGAGGGCATACCTTTGTGCTGCAGGGTGGATCATAGCATACATCGTGTGGTATTCGGCCGGGAGGCGGTTTTGTGAAAGAGCGGATTTTAAATTATATGGCTTACATTGATCAGCTTTTAGCGGATGATGCAGGCAAAAATGAAGAAGATTATGAAAAGATCATGGAGGAGCATAAGCTGCAGCTGACTTTCTTTATGCATGAGCGGCTTGTGCACCTTCTGGTGACACTGACCTTTGCACTGTTAGCATTTGCTACTTTTTTTGCATTGGTATTTGCGTTTCAGCCGGGGCTTGTGGCCTTGTTTGCTGCACTGCTTGTATTGCTTGTTCCATACATCATGCATTATTATCTGCTGGAGAACGGCGTCCAGAAAATGTACAGGCAGTATGATGAGATGTACAAGCGTGCACGGGCGCAAAGTAACCCGCCCCAAAAATGACATGATATGCCAAGCAGAAGGAATGAGGTAACGGCATTTGCGTAAAGTGCGTATAAGTCGGGAGATGGTAAAACATGAAGGATCTGAAACAGACATATACACTGCATTATCACTTGCGTGAGCCATATCCGCACAAGGAAGATATCGTGTGTACGCTGAAATGGTCTGACCGCAGAAGCTATGGTATTTCGATAGAAGCGACGGGCGAAGTGATGCTGCATCTGCCACTTTCGGGAAGCGTAAGGGATGCAGCCCGAATGGCAGAAGAAAAACGTGGCTGGATCATCGAAAAGGTGCTGATGCAGCGGCAAAGAATTGAGGAAGCGCAGAAAAAAGAGGCGCAAAGAGACAAATGTTACACGCCGGAGCAGAGAAGCGCGCTGGAAAAACGTTACAGAGAAGCGGCAAAAGAATATTTCCCCAAAAGAGCAGCGTATTATGCTTATCTTCTGGGCGTTTCCTATGACAGGATCCGTATTGCCGGTCAGAAAACAAGGTGGGGAAGCTGTTCATCCAATAAGACGTTGTCTTTTAACTGGAAGCTGATGCTGGCACCGCCGAAGGCGCTTGATTATGTCGTGGTGCATGAAATCTGTCACCTCAGGGAGATGAACCATTCACCGCGGTTCTGGGCACTTGTGGAATCGCTGATGCCCGATTATAAACAGCAGCGAAAGTGGCTGAAGGAGAACGGACATACACTGGAATTATAGAAAAGGAAAGCATATGATCGCATTACCACAGGATGTGGCATTTATTATCCATAAAATTGAAAAAGCAGGATTTGAAGCATTCGCAGTAGGCGGCTGTATCAGAGACAGCCTGCTTTCGAGAACACCCAATGACTGGGATATTACGACAAGCGCATTACCGGAGCAGGTAAAGGCGCTTTTTCCACATACGATCGATACAGGGATCAAGCATGGGACGGTTACGGTCATGTGTCACCATGTCGGTTATGAGGTGACAACTTATCGGATCGACGGCGAATATGAGGACGGCAGACATCCGAAGCAGGTGGTATTTACTCCGAGTCTGATCGAAGATCTGAAAAGACGTGATTTTACGATCAATGCCATGGCGTATAATGACAGCAGGGGATTGGTGGATGCCTTTGAAGGGCAGCAGGATCTGCAAAAAGGTGTGATCCGCGCAGTCGGGGAACCGGAGAAGCGTTTTTCGGAGGATGCGCTCAGGATCATGCGGGCAGTCCGGTTTGCAGCGCAGCTGGGTTATACGATCGAGGAAGAAACAGAAGCTGCAATGTGCCGCCTGTCAGACACGTTGACAAAGATCAGTGCGGAACGGATTCAGGTGGAGCTTGTCAAACTGCTTGTCAGCGACCATCCGGGGCATATGAAGATACTGTATGAAACAGGTATTACAAAGGTGATCCTGCCCGAATTTGACAGGATGATGGAGACGGAGCAGAATAACCCACATCACCTTTATTCTGTAGGGATGCATACGATACGTGCCATGGAAGAAGTACCGGCGGATAAGGTACTGCGCCTTACAATGCTGTTTCATGATATGGGAAAACCCGCTAAAAAGACAACAGATGTGGAAGGGATCGATCATTTCCACGGTCATGCGGAGCTATCCGCAAAAATGGCAAAGGAGATTCTGCAGCGACTGAAATTTGATAATGACACGATCGGGAAAGTAACAAAGCTTGTTAAAAATCATGACAGAAAGATCATACCGCAGGCAAAATATGTCAGAAGAGCCCTTTGTGATCTCGGAGAGGAGGTCTTCCTGCTCTTACTGGAAGTAAAGCATGCGGATGTCATGGCACAGAGCACCTGCCGGAGAGAAGAAAAACTGGAGGAGCTTGTCAGGCTGCGAGAGGTTTATGAAGAGATCAAGGCGGCGGACAACTGCTTTTCTTTAAAACAGCTTGCCGTATCCGGCAAGGATCTGATCGCCGCCGGTATTACGCCGGGGCCTGCGGTCGGGCAGACACTTTCGGATCTTTTGGACAGGGTACTGGAGGAGCCGCAGCTCAATACGAAAGAAAAACTGCTGGATATTGTTTCAAAGGGCATTTTTTAAATACCGCCTTCATAAGATAGGTAAGGGCAGATGCACAGCATCGTCTTATGGAGGGAAAAAGCGTGAACGACAGAGCGGTTACATTATTTGAAAAATATGATCTGGAAATAGAGAAGACGAGAAAGGGACGGGGCATGCTCATTGCGACAACGCCACATGGCGAGATTGCATTGACGGAGTATGCGGGATCTGTGGATCGTCTTCTTTTTGTACGCGAAAAGATGGAACAGATCGCGCAGAAATTTGACGGAAAGCTGGATCATATTCTGCCAACCACGGAGGGAGAGCTATACTGCAGCGATTATGAGGGACAAAATTACATTGCAAAACAATATCTGGATGGATTTGAATGTAATGTTTTGCAGGAGCGGCAGTGCATAGAAGCCATGCAGTGTATGGCAAAGCTGCATATGGCTATGCGGCATTTGCAGACCCAGCAGCCCTATCAGGCTGACCGGCTCCTGGATGATTTTAAACGCAAAGATGCGGAGCTTGTAAGAGCGCGCAATTTCATGCGGCGTCTTTCCAGAAAGGATGAATTTACACTTATGTTTTTGCGGGCTTACGAGCGTTACTGGCAGCAGACCAAGCTGGCGCAGTCTTTTCTGGATGCAGCATGTCTGCAGGCTCTGGAACGGAAACAACTGACGGAAGAAATGTTTGTGCATGGGGACATGAACCAGCATAATATTATCATGTTGCAGGGAAAAACCATGACCTTCCGCAATTTTGAAAAGCTGGGAGCACATCTGCAGATGAAAGATGTGTATTTCTTTATGCGAAAGATATTGGAGAAAAATCATTGGTCAGTAGCGCTGGCGGATCAAATGATAGAATCTTATGCGGCAATAATACCGGTGGAGCATGCGGAATATTGTTATTTGTATGCAAGATTTCTCTATCCTGAAAAATTCTGGAAAGTTGCCAATGGGTATCTGAACAGAAGAAAATCACTTCCGCCGCACAGACAGAAGGAAAAACTGGTTACCTTTGAACAACGGGAGGAGGAAAGGCAGCTGTTCCTGAACAAATGGCTGGAAAGGTGCAGATAAAATGTGCTATACTGTAATCGCGCAGACACAGACAGAGAAGTGCGTCGTGTGGAGCTGCGCATGACATGGAATATAAACAGTATCAGAATGCAAGAGGAACAAGCGATGAAAAAAATACAAAAAGCAGCAAGTATCCTGCTGCTTTTCTTGCTTTGCGGCTGCGGAAATGCAGCTACGCAGACAGGAACAACAGAGCAGGTGACAACGGAGGCTGTCAGTGCGGATAATGCTTATGCAGATCTGGCAGACAGTCTGGATACGGCGGTGGTAGAAAAAGTGGATCAGGAAGGCGGCTATATCACCTTCTGGAACAGTACGGTACAAAAGAGCTATACGCTCAGCTATGATCATGCAACAGGGATCAAGAGCCGGCATGGAGAGGAACTTGTCGCAGGACAGCTGCAGAGCGGTGATCTGGTGCAGGTTACGTTTCAGAAGGATACTAAAAAGTGCAAAAATATCTGGCTGGATGATACAGCAGCGGTGACAGAGCAGGTCAGGAATTTCAGTATCAATCATGCAGCACATACTATGGAGATCGGCGGTGAGCAATATACACTTCCCGATGGCTGCGCGGTGTTATCGCAGGGAAAGGTTCTGACGCTGATGGATATCAATACTGTGGATACGCTGCGTGTAACACGTGTTGACCATAGCATAGAAAGTATTGTGATCACAAACGGTCACGGTTATGTCAGACTGCTTGGGGCAGAAGCTTTTGAAGGCGGATGGGTGGAATTTGGACAATCCATCATTAAAAAAGTGGAAAAGGACATGCTGCTGGTCATCCCGGAGGGCAGTTATGATATGTTGATCTCCCATGGCAGTAATGTGGGAACAAAGCAGGTGGAAGTACAGGCAAATGAAGAAGTGCAGGTTGATGTATCGGATCTTGCCCAGGTAGAAGAGAATAAAAAGGGCGGGATCGTATTTACCATTTCTCCGTCATCGGCATATCTGACGATCGACGGAACGGATACGGATTACAGCGAAGTCGTATATCTGCCATATGGGATCCACCAGATGACCTGCAAAGCAGAAGGCTATAAGACGATCACACAATATATCAAGGTCGGAGACGAAATGGCAAATATCAATATCGAGATGGAAGCAGGATCCGATGATACAGATGCCTCTTCTGTCAGCAGTAATACCGTTACCGCAAGCAGCAGCGGCTATCAGGTTTATATTGATGCACCACAGGGGGGAGAGCTGTATGTGGACGGTAAATACATCGGCCTGATTCCGACCAGCTTTGATAAAAAGAGCGGTTCTTATACGGTATCCATCCGGAAAAGCGGTTATATCACCAGAAGCTATTCCCTGCAGGTGGATGGCAGTGAGAAGGATGTACACTATTCTTTCTCTGAGCTGGAGTCATCCACTGCGGCGATAGATGCATCAGCAGCTGCGGCGGAGGCTGCACTGGCGGGTATGCAATGAGAACGGAGCATGCATAGCGAAAAAGGAGAAGGATATGCTGAAGGAACGACCGGACTATTTAGATAAGGGAAAAAGAGATTTTGAGGATCTTAAGGAGATCGTGGCAGCACTCCGTTCGGAGGATGGCTGCCCATGGGACAGGAAGCAGACACATGGCAGTATGCGGATCTGTGTACTGGAGGAAGCGGCAGAAACAGTAGATGCGATCAGGCTTCTGGAAAGGGAGCAGAATCCGGACGGACTGCGGGAAGAACTGGGAGATCTGCTGTTGCAGGTGATGCTGCAGTCCAGGCTGGCAGAAGAGGAAGGATATTTTACGGTCGAAGATGTGGTGGAGGATATCAGCCGGAAAATGATACGCCGTCATCCGCATGTGTTTGGCGAGACAGTCACCGCATCGGACGGACAGCCTTTGAAGGAGTGGGGGCAGATCAAGGCATGGGAAAAACAACAGATGACGTATCAGGAGGATCCGCGCCGCAAAAAACGGAGGAAAAAACTGGTGCGGATACTCGACCGGCTTCTCGGCTTGTAAAATCTTTGAAAATGGCTGAAAAAGGGCATTTTCGCCTTGACAAAGAATCTAAAAAAGGATATAAATAGTATTAGGCATTTTCTGAGAGAAAAGTCAAATGAAACAAAAAACAATACTCAGTAGGAGGAGGAGTTCAAATGAACAAAGCAGAATTAGTAGCAGCTATGGCTGAACAGGCTGGATTATCTAAGAAAGACGCAGAAGCAGCTTTAAAGGCATTCACAGATGTTGTTTCTGACGAATTAAAGAATGGTGGAAAGGTTCAGTTAGTTGGTTTCGGTACTTTCGAAGTATCTGAAAGAGCTGCAAGAGAAGGAAGAAATCCTCAGAGCGGTGAAGTAATGAAGATCGCTGCTTCTAAAGCTCCTAAGTTCAAAGCTGGCAAGGCTTTAAAGGATTTAGTAAACGCTTAATTCAAATTGAACATGAAAAGATAAATGGGATATATGATATCATATATCCCATTTATTTTAGCTTTTTTATTTCACCGGTTTCACGCCGGCTTTTTCTTTTGCCATCGCCCAGGCACGTTTAAATACGCCCTGCTTCTTTGGCGGCTCAGCCTGTTTGTTTCCGCGGAGTCCTTTCACATCAAGAATGTAAATACCGCTGACTGATGCTTTTACCTCTTTCTTGACCGGAACCTTGTCGAAAATCTTTTCATCACATACAAGTGACATGATCTGTGGACCAATCTTGGCTTTTACGATCGGCAGTTTGGAGCCGCGCATAAGCTTGGGGGTCTGATCGATCACCATCTGTGGGAGCCCTGAATCTTTAATCTTCATACGCTTCTTATCAATGATCAGCATGGAAACGGTCTGCTTGGCAGCTTCCATCTGCTCCTGCTGCGCTGCCTGTTTTTTCTGCGCTTTTTTGCCCAGAAAATAGAGAACAGCGATGACTATGATCAGAACCGCAAGAATGACCAGAAGTACAATACTAAATGTGCTCATCTTATCCTCCTTAGGGTGCTAAAAACTAGAAAATATTGTAACATTCTTTTGCTTTCAGCGCAATAGCCCCGTGCAAGATATGAATTCTTTATGAATTTTTGGTGTAGAGTTTCCCCGATTCTCAAAATGTGATAAAATAATAACTGCGTAGTGCAGAAAAGGAGAAAAATTATGAAAAAGAAAATCTTAACAATCATGCTGGCAGCCTGTATGGTGACAGCTTTGACCGCCTGTGGTTCTTCCAAGGAAGAAGGACAGAGTCAGGATACAACGGAGGTTTCCGGAAACGGGATCATTTCTACAAAGGACTATGATCCGGATGATTATGTGAAGCTTGGTGATTATGAAGGTATTACGGTTAATACAGATGTTTACACTTACACCGATGCAGATGTGGATGCCCAGTTTGACAAAGAGATCAATTACTATGTGGAGTATATGGATGCTTATGACTACACAGCAACGGACAAGCAGACCGTAGAAACAGGAGATACAGTCAACATCGACTACACGGGAACAAAGGATGGGGTTGCATTTGACGGCGGTACAGCACAGGGGGCGCATCTGAAGATTGGTTCCGGCAGATTTATCGATGGATTTGAAGACGGGCTGATCGGACATGCGGTAGGAGAAACAGTAAATCTGGATCTGACATTCCCGGAAAATTATTCCAATGCGGATCTGGCAGGTGCTGCAGTCGTTTTTGAAGTGAAGATCAATTCCATTGACGAAGGAAAGCTGCCGGAGGTCAATGATGCACTGATCGCAAGCCTGAATCTGGGATATGATACGGTTGATGCCTACAGACAGAACGTGGAAGACTATCTGAAAAACGCCTGTGATGAAAAAAACAGTGACGCAAAGAAGAGTGCTGTATGGAATGCGGTTTATGCGACCTGCGAAGTATCCGATGCACCGCAGGAGCTTGTGGATGATATCAGGACACGTATTGCTGCAAATGCACAGTCCTATGCAGATTATTATAAGGTAGATCTGGCAACCTTTATTACAAATTATATGGGGCTGACAGAAGAAGAATACGAAAAACAGACAGCGGAATCTGCTGCAGAATCCGCAAAAGAGAAGCTGGCAATCGCAGCGATCGCGAAGAAGGCTGGCATCAGTCTTTCAGATGATGATGTCAAGGCAGCGGCTGAAACAGAATACAGTGATTACGGATATGATTCTGCGGATGCACTTCTTTCTGCCATCGGACAGGGTGCTTATTATGATTATGTACTTTCCGACAAGGTAAACGAATATCTGATCGATCAGGTTACGATTGTGGAAAATGATCCGATCTCCATTACAGAGACGGATTCTGCAGCAGCGGATACCGCAGAGGAAGATGTGGAAGAAGAACTGCAGGAAGAAGAAAGCGTTTCGGGAGAAGATGCTGCACTGACAGATATCGCTGAAACGGAAATTGAAGCTGAAACAGAAGAATAAACATTGATAGGAAATTGGTGAAAAGATGCAAAAGAGAGTATGCTGTATCCTGCTTAGTTTGATCATGCTTATGGAAATAGTAGTTCCCGTGAGGGCAACTACTATTTCGGGTGTCAAAAAAGAACAACAGAAGACACAGAATAATCTGAACAGTGTGAACCAGCAGATCACGGCGATCCAGAGCAATCAGGCACAGGCGCAGGAGGAGTTGGATCAGCTCAGCGATCGGCTTGTGGACATCCTGACCAGTATTGATATTTGTCAGGATGAGATCGCAGTGAAGGAAAAAGAGATTGAACAGGCAAAAAAAGATTATGAGGATGCCCGGAAAAAAGAAGAGGATCAGTATGCCTCGATGAAAAAACGGATCCAGTTTATGTATGAGCAGGGAGACAGTGCTTATCTGCAGGTGCTTTTGGAATCCCAGAATTATGCGGATATGGTAAACAAGGCAGATTACATTGAAAGGCTGTATGAATACGACAAGCAGCTTTTGGCCGGTTATGTGGAAAGCAAAAATCAGGTAGCGGAGCTGAAAGGCAGACTGGAGGATGAAGAAGCGGATCTGGAAGCATCCAATTATGAACTGCAGCAGGAAGAAGCTGCATTGCAGACACTGGTGGATGAGCAAAAAAAGACGGTAGCAGATTTTGATGCGCAGCTTGCATCTGCTAAGAAAAAAGCTGCTTCTTACAAGCAGCAGTTGGAAGACCAGACAGCACAGATCAAAAAGCTGGAGGAAGAGGCTGCTGCAAAGAAGAAAAAGGAAGAAGAAGCAAGAAAGAAACAGGAACAGGAAAGAAAACATCAGCAGCAGGCAAACCAGACACAGACGATAGATACAGGAAACGGAGCGCAGCAGACCACAGGAGACGATCCCGCGCAGGTGGATACAGGTGATGGTGCGCAGACGACAGATCCGGGAACGGTAGATACCGGAAATGACAGCAAGGGAACAGACAGCATGAATGCAGGTGCGGGAGCTGTGACCGGGGGCTCCGGTGTCGGGCAGCAGGCTGCAAATTATGCGTGCAATTTCGTTGGCAATCCGTATAAGTTCGGCGGTACTTCCCTGACAAACGGAACAGACTGTTCCGGTTTTACACAGGCTGTTTATGCGCACTTTGGTATTTCGCTGCCGCGTGATTCCTACAGCCAGAGAAGCTGTGGAACAGAAGTTTCTTATGCCAATGCACAGCCGGGTGATATCATCTGCTATGCAGGACATGTTGCTTTATATCTGGGGAATGGACAGATTGTACATGCCAGCACGGAAAGAACCGGCATTACATATGGTTATGCGACCTATCGTACCATTTTATCAGTCAGACGCGTATCGTAGAGTGGAAAATGGGATACGGAAGACGCGGGAATCAGAGAGTTTGTTACATAACAGAGGGAAATAGATGTTTGAAAAAAAGACTTATATCTATGATGAAGAGATGGGTGTATGTTTTATAGAAGACATTGCCCGTCTTGCAACAAAAAATAAACAGGAGCTCGGTTATTATGTGCTGCGCAGTGTTTACCGGAAGGATAAAGTGGCCTACATACCGGTGGAAAATCATGAGGTGCAGCTGCGGGAGCTTATTACAAAAGAAGAAGCGGAAAAACGCAGAAAAGAATGGAATATGGTATCCAAAGAGCAGGAAGAAGCCAGTGAGCCGGGCGATTTTGCATGGCAGCTGGATTATACGATGGCAGATACGCTTCCGTTGGACAAGCGAAAAGAGCTGTATTTAAAGGGCGAAGTAGAATTTGTACTTGCCGGAACAGAAAACGGGAAATAACGGTCCGGTATTTCGGATGGAGGCAGACAATATGAAAAAAGGAAAGATTATGATGGCGGTATGTTCCATACTTGCCATCATTTGTATCGTATACGGTATTTTTGTCAGGGCAGCAGGCTCAGGAACTGCATTTTTTATGGTGTGGATCCTGGGTGGTATCTGCCTGCTTATTGTGGGAACCCTGCTGCGAAAAGGCGTGCTGCAGAGACTTCCATGTATATGGCGCATCGTGTTTGGAGGTCTGCTGGCAGCAGGCGTGATACTTTTCCTTGTTGTGGAGGGGCTGATCCTTGGCAGCTTTCATGAAAAAGGAGAAAAGGGACTTTCTTATCTGCTTGTGTTGGGATCGCAGGTATATGCAGACGGACCGAGTCTGGTGCTGCAGTACAGACTGGATACTGCGATCGGCTATCTGCGGGAAAATCCGGAGACAATCTGTATCGTTTCGGGCGGACAGGGCTATAATGAGCCAATGACGGAAGCGGAAGGAATGGCACGTTATCTGGAGCAGAACGGGATTGCAGCAGACAGGATCCTGCTGGAAGATCAGTCGAAAACAACGCAGCAGAATATGGAGTTTTCCAGGAAGCTGATTCCGGAGGGTGCTTCTTTGGGTGTTGTCACAAATAATTTTCATTTATATCGTGCCATGCAGATCGCAAAAAGGCAGGGGCTGGTGCAGGCAGTTGGAATTGCAGCTCCTTCGTCGGGAAAATATCTTGCCAATAATATGCTGCGGGAATTTTTCGGATGGCTCAAGATGGTGCTGCTGGATTAGCACATGATATGGAAGTAAGAAGAAATGGAAAAGCAAAAGACGAGGACATTGGATATGACACAGGGAAGCCTGTGGAAAAATATATTTCTGTTCAGTATGCCTCTGGTACTGGCACAGCTTCTGGAGGTTATGTTCAATTTAAGCGATGTGGCGGTTGTAGGGCAGTTTGCGGATTACAGAGCACTGGGGGCAGTCGGATCGACGACCATACTTGTAACATTATTTACCGGCTTTCTGATCGGAATGGGAAGCGGTGTCAATGTACAGGTGGCACTCGGACTTGGAGCAAAGGATGATAAAACGGTAGAAAAGACAATCCATACAGCATTTTTGATCTGTGCGGCGATCGGTATTATGATCGGTGTTTTCTGTATTCTGTTTGCACGTCCGATGCTGCAGGCACTGCATACAAAAAGCGATCTGATCGATGCGGCGGTTCTGTATCTGAAGATTTACGCGCTGGGTATGCCCGCCATGGCTGTTTACAACTTCGGTAATGGCGTGCTGAGTGCAAAGGGAGATACGAAGAGCCCATTGATCTATCTGGCGGTCGCCGGTGTACTGAATATTATTTTAAACCTGATCTTTGTCATCGGCTTTCATCTGGCAGCGGCGGGTGTTGCCATTGCAAGTGCGATCGCGCAGTATGTTTCCATGCTGCTTGTGATACGCAATCTTTTAAAACGCAGGGATGTCTGCAGACTGCAGATTTCCAAAATACAGTTCCATCAGGATGTGGCAAAGGGCATTTTACTCATGGGGATTCCGACGGGAATGCAGAATGCAATATTTGCACTGGCTAACTTATTTGTACAGCGCGGTGTCAACTATTTCTACACAATCATGGTTTCGGGCAATGCAGCAGCAACGAATGCAGATGCAATCATCTTCAATGTCATGTCTGCCTTTTACACGGGCTGCGCCAGCTTTGTGAGCCAGAACCGCGGTGCAGGCAACAGGGAACGGATGAAGAAAAGCTATCTGGTAGCACTGATTTACTCCTTCCTGATCGGACTTTTCCTTGGTGCATGTCTGTTCTTTGGCGGCAGATATTTCCTGCGGGCGTTTGCGACTGACCGTGCGGTGATCGATGCGGGCATGGAGCGGATTAAGATCATGGCATTTGCGTACAGTATCTCCGCCTTTATGGATTGCACCATTGCAGCCTCCCGTGGGCTGGGAAAGAGCATCGGTCCGATGATCATCGTCATGCTGGGATCGTGTGTATTCCGTATCATCTGGGTATACACGATATTTGCCCATTTCCATACGATCCCGTCATTATATCTGCTGTATCCGTTCTCCTGGACGCTGACTGCGATCGCGGAGATTGCCTACTTTATTGTGCAGTTTCGGAAAGTGATGCCAAAGAGCCGGATCTGAGACATACTTGTGAAATCCTACGCATAAACTGTAAAAAAGTTTAAGGGGATTTCCTTTGAAAGAATATATTGAAGAAAGAGCGATCAGTATTGCAAATTATATCGTGGAGCACAATGCAACCGTCAGACAGACAGCAAAAGCATTCGGCGTGAGCAAATCTACGGTACATAAGGATGTAACAGAAAGGTTGCCCGCCATTAACCACGCACTTGCAGGGGAAGCAAGAAAGGTGCTTGACGTTAACAAGTCGGAGCGCCACATCAGAGGTGGTATGGCTACAAAGGAAAAATATGCAAGAGAACATCATACTTTACGATAAGGATATCAGAGAACCGCTGTTTACCTTTCTGGAGCAGCAGTACGGAAAGATGCGGATCTTAGAGGAGATCCGCATTACAAAGTCGCGTGCGGATATTATCATGGTGCTGCCCGATGGCGTTGTGGGGATCGAGATCAAGAGTGATGCGGATACCTATGCAAGACTTGCCGGGCAGACAAAGGACTATGACAGGTATTTCGATTATAATTATGTAGTGGTCGGTTCCACCCATGCAGCGCACATTGAGGAGCATGTACCGGCGCATTGGGGGATCATCACGGTAGAGCCGGTGGACGAGGAAATCGATTTTTATGTACTGCGGAAACCGCATCTGAATATTAAAATGGAGATGGAAAAAAAACTGGAGCTTTTGTGGCGGCCTGAGCTTGTGCATATTCAGCAGCAGACACAGATGCCGGCCTATAAAGAGCGCAGCAAAGCATTTGTCAGGGAAAAGATCATCGAGAAGGTGCCTGCGCCCGTTTTGCAGCAGTTGATCAGTCAGGAATTGTTTGAGCGGGACTATACGACCATACTCGAAGAGATCAATGCCTTCCGGGCAGCAAATCACCAGAAACCACGCAGAAGCACAAGAAAACGGAGAAAAAAGCTGCGCCCTTCTGAATAAAACAGGACACAGCTTTTTTCTTACATGGAGATCCAGCCAAATGCATTGGCAATGGAGCTGATCAAAATGATCACAGCAAAGATCGGACACAGATACTGGATCATGACATAAAATACTTTTTTCCGGCGGAATTTTCCGCCGTTTTCTGTTACCTCTTCTTCGATGCGTTTCAGCCCGACAACCTTTGTAATAAAGAGACAGGTTGTGACAGCCGCGATTGGCATCATGACGGAGTTTGTCAGAAAATCAAAGAAATCAAGAAACTGCATGCCAAGGATCTTTACACTGCTGAGCGGACCATAGCCAAGGCAGGAAAGACTGCCAAGCAGCAGCATGATAATGCCAAGTAAAACGGTTCCTTTTTTTCTGGACCAGCCAAATTCATCTTCAAAAGTGGATACAACACTCTCTGTCAGTGCAATGGAGCTGGTGATTGCGGCAAAGAGCACAAGCAGAAAGAATAAAACACCTGTAGCGGAGCCAAACCCCATGCTGGCAAATACCTTTGGCAGTGTAATGAACATCAGGGAAGGACCTGCCTGCAGCGTATCCGGTTCTCCGCCCGAAAAAGCAAATACAGCAGGAATGATCATCAGTCCTGCGATCATGGCGATCGCCGTATCAAATATCTCTACATGCTCTGTAGATTCTTCGATAGAGACGTCTTTTTTCATATAAGAACCAAATGTGATCAGAATACCCATTGAAATAGAAAGAGAATAAAACATCTGTCCCATGGCCGTTACAACAGTCATCCAGGAAAAATTGCGGATATTGGGCACAAGAAAATAGGAAACACCTTTGAGTGCTCCGGGTCTTGTAACGGAATAAACCGTAATGATGACAGATAGAATAACAAGTACAGGCATCATAAATTTGGAGACACGCTCTATGCCGTTGCGTACACCTGCAAAGATGATCGCAAGTGTAAAGAAAGCAAACAGGATAAAACAGATTTCTGTAGATACACCATCCGAAATAAACGAAGAAAAATAACCGTCCTCTGCAAGCTTCTGCCCGCTTCCGGTCAGATAACTGAACAGATATTTAATGACCCATCCACCGATTACGGAATAATAAGGAACGATCAGAAGTGGGATGATGGCATTGAGCCAGCCGCCACAGGAGCGAAGGCGTGTTTTGCCAAAGGACTGGAAGGCACCGACAGGGCTTCGCTTTGTCATACGGCCAAGAGAGCTTTCCGCTACGATCATCGTATAACCGAAGGTGAGTGCCAGCAGAATATAGATCAGCAGAAAAATACCGCCACCGTATTTCGCAGCCAGATAGGGAAAACGCCAGATGTTTCCAAGCCCGACGGATGCGCCTGCTGCGGACAGTACAAAACCGATTTTCCCGGAAAAAGTGCTTCTTTTTTTGTCATTTGAATGATTCATAATAATTAAACTCCCTCTTTACAAGATAAATCTAAGGGTAGCATATACTGCACAAAAAAGCAATATAAGGGCCGGATGATGGTGGACAGGAAACGACATGCACAGCTCGTAGCGTTCACAAAATCTTCACAAAAAAATTAGCACTCACCTCTTGACAGTGCTAATACTAGGTGTTATAACAGTTATAGAACAAAGGAAGGGGAACAAAAGAAAGAAAAGTTCCTAAAGCTTCCGGTTCTGATTTGACATCAAAACAAATAGTTTTAAGAATAGAAAGGATGGATGACTTATGTTGATGCCTAGTATTTTTGGAAATGATATGTTTGGAGATTTCTTTACAGATCCTTGGTTTGATGATAAGGAGTTCAAGGATATGCAGAAAAAGCTGTACGGACACAGAGCTAAAAATGTGATGAGTACAGATGTAAAAGAAGTAGAAAACGGATATGAGCTTGAGATGGATCTTCCGGGATTTAAGAAAGATGAGATCAAAGCAAGCGTTGAGAACGGTTATCTGACCATCAGCGCAGCAAGAGGTCTTGATGAGGATGAGAAGGATAAGAAGTCCGGCAAATACATCCGCCGCGAGCGTTATGCAGGTGCTTGTGAACGTAGCTTCTATGTAGGGGAAGGAATCAGTCAGGATGATATCAAGGCTTCCTTCCAGCATGGTATTTTGAAACTCTTCATTCCGAAAGAACCGGAAAAATCTGTTGAAGAAAAGAAATACGTTGCGATCGAAGGATAACAACGAACGCCCCGGAGTGATCCGGGGCGTTTATGTATAACGAAAAATCCGATCAGTATTTTAGAATGATGAGAAGTAAACGGAAAAGAAGGTGAAAAGAATGGCTGGCAAGCGTGATTATTATGAAGTGCTTGGAATTGACAGAAATGCAGATGATGCTTCCATTAAAAAAGCCTACAGAAAAATGGCAAAAAAATACCATCCGGATATGAATAAGGATAATCCGGCTGCGGAGGAAAAATTTAAGGAAGTCACGGAAGCCTATAATGTATTAAGTGATAAAGAAAAGAAGAAATTATACGATCAGTTCGGGCATGCGGCTTTTGAAGAAGGTGGAGGCACTGGCGCCGGTGGATATGGGCAGCAGGCAGGTTCCGGCTTTGCAGGTGGTTCTTTCCACTTTGGAGGCGGCCCCGGTGGATATCAGGAATTCCATTATACCGGCGAAGATCTGGATGATATTTTTGACGGCATTTTCGGACAGGGAAAAGGCTTTGGCGGTTTCCACTTCGGTGGCGCAGATCAGGAAGAAAACATCTTTGGAGGCAGAGGACGTGCAAGGCGCAGCAGAGAAGGTGAAGATGTCCTGGCAAAGGTGGATGTTACTTTTGAGGAGGCTGCACTTGGTGCGGATAAAGTGATCAGTTTCCGCTCGCCGGACGGATCACAGCAGTCACTGAAAGTACACATTCCGGCAGGAATCGATTCCGGGCAGAAGATCCGTCTGCGTGGAAAAGGAATGCCCGGTCAGAACGGCGGACAGGCAGGAAATATGCTCCTTGAGGTTACTGTGCAGAGTAAGCCCGGATTTGAACGAAAAGGAACGGATCTCTATACAACAGTGGAGATTCCTTTTGAAACAGCAGTTCTCGGCGGCGAGGCGATCGTACCGACACTGACCGGTAAAGTAAGCTGTAAGATCAAAGAAGGTACACAGTCCGGTACAAAAATCAGGCTGAAGGGCAAGGGGATCGTATCCATGAAAAATCCGTCCCGGAAAGGGGACGAATATGCAGTCATACAGATCCATGTGCCAAAGCATCTGACACCGGCTGCAAAACAAAAATTATCAGAATATGCAAAAGCGGCTTCCTGATGGAAACCGCTTTTGTTTTTAACTTTCGCAGATCAGGCTTGTATTTTCAGACAATATATGATACACTATGGAAACAAAAGCGCATAAGATATGAAATGAATTTCAAAGAGGAAATTCCCGTAGGGGAGTTTCCTCTTTTTTTGTAGCGAGGAAGGAAATCAAATGCCTGCATAGCAGGCATTTGATTTCACCCGAGCGTGACTTGTCATGCATCAAAGATGCATGATGTAGACTCGGTCCATCGCCGCAGGCGATTATGTATGGACCGAGGTTCACGTAGAGAAAATCTAAAGCACGAAGTGCGGATGCTGCGAAAGCAGCATGATTTTCGAGTAGTGAGTTCATTTGGATGCAGATTTGCGCAAGAAGGAGGAAAATTATGAAAAAGAAAGTACTTGGTTTATTATTAGCTGTTATGACAGCAGCAATGCTGACAGCCTGCGGAAGCGGCAAAGAGGCAGATACGAGCGCAGCATCAGAAAGCACAGATGCAGCCGTTTCGGGGGAGACATCTTCAGATGAAAGCACAGATGCGGCAGAAGGCAGCAGTGCAGAAAAGAAAGTATTAAAAGTAGCAATGGAATGTGGTTATGCACCGTACAACTGGACACAGGCAGATGATTCCAACGGTGCGGTCAAGATCAATGACAGCTCAGATTATGCATATGGCTATGATGTTATGATGGCAAAGAAAATTGCAGATGCTCTTGGTTATGAGCTTCAGATCGTCAAACTGGATTGGGATTCTTTAGTACCGGCTGTACAGTCCGGAACGGTTGACTGTGTCATTGCAGGTCAGTCCATCACATCAGAGCGTCTGCAGATGGTAGATTTCTCACAGCCTTATTACTATGCTTCTATCGTAGGACTGGTAAAGAGCGACGGACAGTATGCGGATGCCAAGGGTGTTGCAGATCTTGCAGGTGCAACCTGTACTTCGCAGCTTGGTACCGTATGGTATGATGTCTGCCTGCCACAGATCAAGGATGCCAATATCCAGCCTGCACAGGAATCTGCTCCGGCGATGCTGGTTGCACTGGAAAGCGCACGTACAGACCTTGTAGTGACAGATATGCCGACTGCAAAGGCAGCAGTTGTTGCTTATCCGGATCTGAAGCTTCTTGATTTCACAGATTCCGATGACAACTTCCAGGTTTCTGAGGAAGAGATCAACATCGGCATTTCCGTAAAGAAAGGAAATACCGAGCTTTTAGATGGTATCAACTCTGTTCTTTCCACAATGACAGCGGATGATTTTGATTCCATGATGAATGAAGCAATTTCTGTCCAGCCATTGTCTGAATAAGGAATTGTTTTTAAAGGAGAAATACTATGATTTCCGAAATGAATTTTTTTGAGCGTATTGTTTATATTTTACAAAACTACGGCATTTCCTATCTGAAAGGAGCGGGCACAACGCTGCTGATCGCACTTGTTTCTACTGCGATCGGCTGTGTGATCGGTTTTGCGGTCGGTATCGTGCAGACGATACCTGTGGATAAAAAACGGGATGGGATCGGCAAACGTTTTTTGCTGGGACTTGTCAAGGTGATACTGAAAGCCTATGTGGAGATCTTCCGTGGTACACCGATGATCGTGCAGGCAGTCTTTATTTACTTCGGACTGTCACAGATGTGCAATATCCAGCTTGGCATGTGGCAGGCAGCATTTCTGGTTGTTTCCATCAATACCGGTGCCTACATGGCGGAATCCGTCAGAGGCGGTATTATTTCCGTTGATCCGGGACAGATGGAAGGCGCAAAGGCAATCGGAATGACACATGTGCAGGCAATGCTCAAGATCATTCTGCCACAGGCATTTCGGAATATCATTCCGCAGATCGGCAATAACTTTATCATCAATATCAAGGATACTTCAGTACTGTCAGTCATCAGTATTGTGGATCTGTTCTTTGTTCATAAAAGTGTGGCTGGTGCTTTATATACCTATTTTGAATCCGCGACGATCGTCATGTGTATTTATCTGACGATGACACTTGTATCTTCAAGACTTTTGGCTCTCTGGGAAAGAAAGCTGGACGGAGATGACAATTATGAGCTTGTGGATGTCATGGATATCGGAAATCAGATGCGTGTTTCAGGAAGGGGGAGAGCATAATGGATACGGAAAAAGTGTTGCAGATCTCTCATCTGGAAAAATCTTTCGGAACACATGAGGTTTTGCGGGATATCGATTTTACGGTCAACAAAGGCGAGGCAATTTCCATCATAGGGCCTTCGGGATCGGGGAAATCTACGTTGCTGCGATGTGTCAACCTGCTGGAAACGCCGACAGGCGGCAATATTTACTACCATGGAAAAGATATCACGGATTCAAAAATGAACATCCCTTCCTATAGGGAACATGTGGGAATGGTTTTCCAGAATTTTAATCTGTTTGCCAATATGACGGTGCTGGAAAACTGCATGACAGGCCCTGTTACCGTTGCAAAGAAGAGCAAAAAGGAGGCCAGAGATCTGGCGATCAAATTCTTGAAAAAGGTTGGAATGGAGCAGTATATCAATGCCAAGCCAAGGCAGTTATCGGGCGGACAGAAGCAGCGTGTTGCCATTGCGCGTGCACTTGCCATGGAACCGGAAGTGCTCTTATTTGATGAGCCGACTTCTGCCCTGGATCCGCAGATGGTCGGAGAAGTATTGTCCGTTATGTCTACGCTTGCAAAAGAAGGCATGACGATGCTTGTCGTCACACACGAAATGGCATTTGCAAAAGAGGTCTCCGATAAGGTCATCTTTATGGCGGATGGTGTGATCGTGGAAGAAGGTTCAAGCAGCGATATTTTTGAACATGCAAAGCAGGAACAGACAAAAGAATTTCTGAATCGTTTTCATACCAATCTTTGATTAAAAAGCAGAATAAAGAATTTATGGAGAGGAGCCTTACCGGACAAATCAGTGTGCGGTAAAGCTCCTTTTTTCGCGTGCTTATCTTGTGCGCATGCGTGTTAGGTGGTATACTGGGGATTGATATATTTCGGACTTTTTGATGGGTAGAAAGGGAATGGCATGGGGCAGTTTTTGATCGTATCAAAAGCAGACAGGCTGGCTGACTATTGTCAGATCGCGCAGTCTTATCAGGTGGGATTTGAATATAATGATTTTTACGATCCGGTTGTGCTGTCAGATGAGGAGCGTCTTGACGGAATCTGGCAGCAGTATGACGCCTGTGGGAAACCATCCATTTGTACGATGCACGGTGCTTTTCTGGATGTGACGGTATTCAGTGCAGATCCGAAGATCCGGGAGGTTTCCGAGCTGCGTATGCTGCAGAGCATGCAGCAGGCAGAAAGAGGAAAGGTGTCGGGTGTGGTGTTCCATACCAATATCAACCCGTTTTTAAATGACTCATCTTATATACAGAATGCAGTTTCCATGACAGGTGATTTTGTGGAAAAGCTGCTTTTACAATTTCCGGATCTGTCGATTTATATGGAAAATATGTTTGATGACGATCCGGATATGCTTCGGATGCTTTCCGAACGTCTGATAAAATATCCGAACTATGGCGTCTGTCTGGATTATGCGCATGCATCCCTTTCCCGGACAAAGATCGATATCTGGGTGGAAGCACTGGCTCCTTATGTCAGACACGTACATATCAACGATCATGACGGAAAACATGATCTGCATCTTGCCGTTGGCAGTGGTGTGACAGACTGGAAAAAGTTTGCGGTATTTTATGAGAAATATTTCAGCAGTCTGACTGTGCTTGTAGAGACAACCAGACCGGACTGGCAGAAGCAGTCCCTTGATTATCTGATGCGGCTTGGAGTGAAATAATTATGAAGAATCAGAATGCAGATGAATTGTTAGAAAGCATTTTTTATTATATGAACCAGCTTTTTGAAAAAAGAGATTTTACAAGTACAATAGAGATTCTTACAAATCTGGGAAGGACGCTCGTGCAGTCGGACAGAGCTTCTTTCTGGTTCTGGGATCGAAAATCACATCAGTACTGGACACTCGCCGCAGTCGGAAATGAACGGATTGTTGTACCGGAAAACACAGGAATTGTCGGTGTGACAATGCAGGAAAACCGTCCGGTCGTGCTGAATGAGCCTTATGAGGATTCCCGTTTTAATCCGGCGGTCGATATGGAAACAGGCTATCGGACAAAGTCGATCTTGTGCATTCCCGTGACAAGTGAGCACGGTGAGATGCTGGGTGCTTATCAGGCGCTCAATAAACAGGGAGAGGATGGCGACTGCGCCTTTGATGAAAAGGATGTCAAAAGGTTGTCGCTGGTTGCTGTTTTCGGTGCCAAAACACTGGAATCCTATCTGTTGCACAATAAAGCCTTTTTCGATCAACTGACCGGACTGAAAAACAGAAGTGGTCTGTATGAGGCATTCCATACGCGGATACTTTCCGGGCAGAAGAAGACGTATTCCATTGTCATGGGAGATATCGATTATTTCAAAAAGGTAAATGACACTTATGGACATAATGCGGGAGATGCGGTGCTTGGGCATGTGGCAGAAGTCCTGCAAGAAAATGTCGGACTGGATGATGAGACTGTTCGTTGGGGCGGCGAGGAATTTATCCTGCTTCTGTGCGGAAAAGATCGTCAGCAGGCAAGAGAAGCAGCGGAAGAGATCCGCCTTAAAATGCTGCGGGAGGTCTGCCTTTATGAAGGAGAGGAGATCCGGGTAACGATGTCATTTGGCGTGGAAGAGATCGATACGGCGCTCTCTGTGGAAGAAAATGTCAGACGTGCGGATGAAAAGCTGTACGAGGCAAAAAAAACAGGAAGAAATAAAGTGGTATGATCGGAGGCTTTGGGAAGTGAAGGAATCGGTTTTTATCAGTTACAGCTCCAAAGACAGTAAAATAGTGGAAAAAATCGTTGCAATGCTGAAGGAAGCGGGTATCAGCTATTGGAAAGCACCGGAAATGATCCCTGCAGGCTCTAATTATGCCCGCGAGATTCCGCGTGCCATTGCACAGTGTCAGGTGTTTCTGCTTGTGATCTCCTCATATTCCCAGGAATCTATCTGGGTGGAAAAGGAGATCGACTGTGCGATCAATGACCGGAAGACGATTGTCCCGCTGAAGCTGACAGAAGATGACCTGAGCGACATGTTCCGCTTTTACCTGAACAATGTCCAGACGATCTCTTATGCGGAAAACCCGGCAGAAGCACTTAGGCTGACAAGAGAGCGGCTGAACACGCTGTTATCTTTGCCGGCAGATGTGTCGGCAGAACAAAAGAAGGCAGATAAGCCGGAAAAACAGGAACAGCCAAAGCCTGCAGGCAGACAGAAGAGACCGGTGCAGGAAGGGCTTGCACCGCATCTGAAGCAGGCAATGCGGGGGAATGCATTGAAAATGAATAAGACCCCGGTCGTATGCGAAAACTGTGGTGGAGAACTTACCATGGTATCGCGTGGTACTTATAAGTGTAAACAATGCGGAAATTACTGTTATGATACCTATCAGACGATCCGCAATTTCCTGGATGCGAACGGGCCGAGCCAGATTACGGTGATCGCAAGGGAGACAGGTATTCCGCGGAAAACCATTGAATACTTCCTGTGGGATGACAGACTGGAAGTACCGCTTGGATCATCCTTCCGGCTGAAGTGCGAGAAATGTGGAATGCCGATCCGTTCCGGGCATTTATGTGAGACATGTAAGGAAAAGCAGAGAACAGAAAAAAATATCGATCAGAAATATCATTATTTCGGATCACCGGAGAGAAGAGGGTAATGAAGAAAAATATCTGGGTATTGTCCGGCAACAGAACAGTACTGGTACAGGTACAGAGGCAGATCAACCGGGGCGGAGGAATGCGCGCGGTCTGTCTGTTTTCCGATGCGGCGGTGGAGAAGGCAATGGAACATCTTGGCGGAGAAGATACTGTGGAAATGCCGTCACTTTTTCTGGTAGATTATGAAGATGGCAGGAAAAACGGTTTTACGACGTTTTCCCGTATCAAAAACAACCCTGCTTTTGCGGGTATTCCGGTATTTTTTCTCTGTGAGAGCAGAACGCAGGAAACGGATGAGGAATGCTATGAGCTGGGTGGCACGGTTGTTCTTGTGCTTCCCTTTTCCGATGCGGCGCTGCTCCGTATGGAAAAGGCGGCGTGGCAGCATGAAATGACCAGAAACTACGAGAAGCTTTTGCAGAAGCAGGCAGCAGAACTTGCGACGGCGAAAGAAATCAAGCGGCTGAACGAACAGCTTGCAGCCAGAAATGAGCTGTTGCATCAGGTATTCGGCAAATATTTTTCCGATGAAGTGGTGCAGGTGATCTTAGAGCACCCGGAGGGAGCTGCGATCGGTGGACAGAAGCGGTATCTGACTGTTATGATGGCGGATCTGCGTGGATTTACTTCGCTGTCGGACAGACTTCCGGCGGAAATTGTTATTGAAATGATCAATCATTTTCTGGGTGAAATGACAGAGGTGATCCAGCGTTATCGGGGAACGGTCATTGAGTTTATCGGAGATGCCATTCTGGCTGTATTCGGTGCGCCGCTTGTTTCCGAATGCCCACAGGCGGATGCTGTTGCGGCAGCGGTCTGTATGCAGAACAAAATGCGGGACGTCAACGCCTTTAATCAGGAAAAAGGATACCCCGCAATTGAAATGGGGATTGGCATTCATGCAGGGGAGGTATTCATCGGAAATATCGGTTCGGAAAGCCTGATGCGGTATAACGTGATCGGACAGGCGGTCAACCTGTGCTCCCGCGTGGAAAGCTACAGTGTTGGCGGGCAGATTTTAGCATCAATGGAAACACTCAGACCGATCGAGCAGATAGTTAGCTTTCGCCGCAGCTTTGAAATTGCCATGAAGGGAATCCGTGAAAAAATACCGGTCTGTGAGATTACGGGTATTGCGGGTGCTTATGAATGCGGTCTTCTGCAGGAACAGGAAGCTCCGATGACAATTCTGGAAGACAGATGTGTTCTCAGTATGTATGTACTGCTGGATAAGCAGATACTGGGCAGTGCAATCCCCGCAAGCGTACATGCTATTTCCGAAAAAGAGATCGTATTACAGATGCTGCCACAGGAAAAAGCGGAATATCCGGACGTGTTCACGGATGTTGAACTGGTACTTGATACGCAGGAAAACGCATATGCCAAGATCGTGGAAGCAGAGGGTAACAGATACAGGCTGCACTTCACATTCCTTTCCGGGGATTTCCTGCAGCTTGTAACAAAAGAAAATGCATACAAGGGATGAGATGTGGCATGGGAAAATATGTATTGGTGCAGGAAAATGTGCCGCAGAACGGAATCAACCGCATCTATCAGGATGCGGAAACCGGTGTGATGATCATAGATGCGATCAGAGGTTTTTGCTGGGAACGGGAGCAGATGGAAGTGCTGCTTCATACATTTGAAAAAAAAATACTTCTGATCGTGAGCAGACTGACCGATTGTGTACATGTGTGGTGCATGAGCCGGGCGGAGCAGATCAGAGCGCTGGAATTTCTGGATGCTTTGTTTGCGGATTACGGAATGCTGCGCGGAGATGCAGTATATGCAGAGGGGGAAATGTCGCAGGTTATTCTGGATGTGAGCATGACCGAGCAGGGAACGACAGATCTTTTGTCTTATTTCATGGAACAGACAGACGCTTATTTTTCTAAAACAGCGGTTATCTATGCGGACAAAGAGGCTGCGCGGGAAGAACAGATCAGACAGCTTCCCATCTACTGTAAGAAGCAGGTTCCATGGGCAGTTGTCGAGACACTGGACATTGCAAAACCGGGAGAAAAGATCTGCATCAAAACGCTGGAAAATGATACCGGTCTGATCATACATGCGGATGCGGATCTGCTGATCATGATAGGCTGTCTGGGTGAAGTGTATGAGATTACCAGACAGAAGTTTGAAAACAGCTATGAGAAAAGCGATGAGCAGCTTGATATTTTCTCGCAGCTTCTGGACTTTATCCCTGCAGTAGAGCTCCCGCGGACGGGAGAATATAAAACGATCGATGAACTGGCGTATCTGTGCGTGCCAAAGCCGGGCGGGATATACGCAAAGCAGCTGCAGGTACGGACAAAGGTATTCGGCAAGGGAAGAGGGGATTATTTTATTGGTAAGGCGGGAGATTATCTGGCGATCCGTTTAGATGATCTGCAGGATATGTACATCATCCGCCGGGAAGTATTTGAACGGACTTATGAACTAAAAACAGGAGAATAATATGGCAACCTATTTAATTGATTATGAAAATACAGGCGTCAAGGGTCTGGTTGGGATCGAACAGCTGAAAGAGGATGATCTGATCATCATTTTCTACGGACCGAAAACAGGAGCGGTTCCGTTTGATGAGCACGTGAAGATCTGTCAGGCAGCTTCGCAGGTAAAATATATCAAAACAACAAAGACGGCAAAAAATTATCTGGATTTCCAGCTGACTACCTATCTGGGCTATCTGGTCGGACAGACCGATGTGAAGGAATATTATGTGATCAGCAAGGACAGCGGTTATGACAGTGTGATTGATTTCTGGAAAAAGTGGGGCATCCGCATTGTCAGAAAGGAAAATATCGCAGGACAGAAAATAGCCGCAAAGGCTGCAACCGGGAAGGCAGCGGGTAAGCAGAAGACAACTGCTAAGGCAGCGAAGCAGGCTTCCGGAACGACTGGCGGAAAGCACCGGACTGCACAGGAGGCTAATCAGGCAGTGCAGGAAGAAGGTCATGCGGCAGATCAGATCATACAGGACGAAAAACAAACTGTGCTTGAAAAAACACAAAATGCAGATGCGGTAATACGGCATACTTTGGATAATGTAGAAGAGAGTAACGCGGCAGATAATACTGCAGCGGACAACAATGCCGCAGACAAAAATATGGCAGTATCTGTACAAAAGGAGCAGATGACGATACCTGTACATGATGTAGATAATGCAGAGCAACCTGATCAAGAGGTTAGCAACGAACAACCCGACATAAAGCCGGAGCATAACCGGAAAACTGAAAAAGAAATCGCCCAGACGGGCGCTGCACCGGAAAAACCTGCCCGCACGAATGTACCGGAGTCTGTGAAAAAGAAAGTGCGCCAGAAGCTGAAGGGAGAGAACCTGCATGCGGGTGTATACAGACAAATCTATGGCTGTATGCTGCAGGCACAGGACAAACAGACACTGAACATGGCGCTTGTTAAAACATTCAAGCAGGAAAACGGCAATCATTTTTATAAGCTGATCCAGCCGGTGTTTACAGAGTGGCTCAAAACATTGTAGAGAAAGATGCAGATGGTATAGCATAGCATACGAAAAGTGCGTTATGCTATTGCGAATACGGGGGAAATGGGGTAAGATTAATATGTTTGTGGTCTGCGCGGAATATGTTCTTTTAGATGCAGGCGCAGGATCTATATGATCCTATAGGAAAAGATATAAGGAGTAAATTATCATGGATTTAGTGAATATCAGAGATTTATACCGGGAGCAGAAGGAATATCTGGAAAAGGAAGTTATGATCGGCGGATGGCTGAGAAGCAAACGTGACAGCAAGAGCTTTGGATTTCTTGTGATCAATGACGGTACGTTTTTTGAACCGCTGCAGGTTGTATATTCTGATCAGCTTTCTAATTTTGAAGCGATCAGCAAGTTAAATGTAGGGGCTGCCCTGATCGTAAAAGGCGTTGTAACACCGACACCACAGGCAAAGCAGCCCTTTGAGATCCAGGCAACGGAGGTTGTGATCGAAGGACAGTCTGCACCGGATTATCCGCTGCAGAAAAAGAGACATACTTTTGAATATCTGCGTACGATCTCTCATCTGCGTCCGCGTACCAATACATTTGAAGCGGTATTCCGCGTCCGTTCGCTGATCGCATATGCGATCCACAAATTCTTCCAGGAACGCGATTTTGTGTATGTGCATACACCACTTATCACAGGCAGCGACTGTGAAGGTGCGGGAGAAATGTTCCAGGTAACGACTATGGATCTTGCCAATGTACCGAAGAAGGAAGACGGCAGTATTGATTATCAGCAGGATTTCTTCGGAAAACCGACCAACCTGACAGTCAGCGGACAGTTAAACGGTGAAACGTATGCAATGGCATTTAAGAATATTTATACGTTCGGACCGACCTTCCGTGCAGAGAATTCCAATACAACAAGACATGCGGCGGAATTCTGGATGATCGAGCCGGAGATCGCTTTTGCAGATCTGAAGGACGATATGGTGCTGGCAGAAAGCATGATCAAATATATTATCAGCTATGTACTGGAAAATGCACCGGAAGAAATGAATTTCTTCAATCAGTTTGTGGATAAGGGACTGATCGAAAGACTCGAGCATGTCCTTCATTCGGAATTTGGTCATGTGACATACACAGAAGCCATAAAGATATTAGAGAAGCACAATGATGAATTTGATTACAAGGTATCCTGGGGCTGCGACCTGCAGACAGAGCATGAACGCTATCTGACAGAAAAGGAATTCGGCAGACCGGTATTTGTAACAGACTATCCGAAGGAGATCAAAGCCTTCTATATGAAGCTGAACGAGGATGGCAAGACTGTTGCTGCTATGGACTGTCTTGTACCGGGCATCGGCGAGATCATCGGCGGAAGCCAGAGAGAAGATAACTACGAAGTCCTTCTGCAGAGAATGCAGGAATGCGGACTGAAACCGGAAGATTACCAGTTCTATTTGGATCTGCGTAAGTACGGTTCTGCAAGACATGCGGGCTTTGGACTCGGCTTTGAACGCTGCGTCATGTACCTGACAGGTATGGGTAACATCCGCGACGTCATCCCATTCCCACGAACCGTAAAAAATTGCGAATTGTAGGATATGTAGTAAGGAGGAACCCACGAAGTGGGAGGATGCCTTACTACTCTGTGCAGCCCCATTCGAGCGGAGCGAGAATTTGAAATGGCTGCACATCCCGGGAGAGGGACCCACGAAGTGGGAGAATGCCTGTTAAGAAAGTAAAGAAGAGGAGCTGCACATGAGCATAATCATTCCGGAGGGTTACAAATCCGCCCTCAACATCAAAGACACTGAAAAAGCGATCAAGCGCGTCAAAGACTTCTTCCAGCGTGAGCTGATCACACAGCTGAACTTAAGCCGTGTATCCGCACCGTTGTTTGTAGATGCTTCTTCCGGTCTGAATGACAACTTGAACGGCGTGGAACGCCCGGTCGCATTTGATCTGAAGGAACAGAAAAACAGAGAAATGGAGATCGTACATTCCCTGGCAAAATGGAAACGTATGGCACTCGGACAGTATGGCTTCTCTGTCGGAGAAGGACTGTACACCGATATGAATGCGATCCGCAGAGATGAAGATACCGACAATATCCATTCCATTTATGTCGATCAGTGGGACTGGGAAAAGATCATTGCCAAAGAGGACAGAACCGAGGAAACACTGCGTGATACGGTAAAATCCGTATACGAAGCACTCCGCGTGACTGAAAAGTTCATGGCAAATGAATATGACTATATTGAATGCATCCTGCCTGAGGAGATCACCTTTGTGACAACACAGGAACTGGAGGATCGTTACCCGGAGCTTACTGCAAAAGAGCGGGAAAACAAAGCTGCAAAGGAATACGGTGCAATCTTCCTTGAGCAGATCGGAGATAAGCTGGCAAGCGGTAAGCCACATGACGGCAGAGCACCGGATTATGATGACTGGAAGCTGAACGGTGATATCATCGTTTATTATCCGGTTCTGGATATGGCACTGGAATTATCTTCCATGGGCATCCGTGTAGATGAGGATTCCTTAAAGGAGCAGCTGAAAAAGGCTGGCTGCGAAGAGCGTATGGAGCTTCCGTTCCAGAAAGCACTTTTGAACAAAGAACTTCCGTATACGATCGGCGGCGGAATCGGACAGTCCAGAATCTGTATGTTCTTCCTCAGAAAAGCGCATCTGGGAGAAGTGCAGGCATCTGTATGGCTTCCGGAAGATCTGCAGAAGGCAGAAGAAAAAGGCGTTGTATTCTTATAAGGCAGGCAGTTCTCACAGAAAACAGAAAAACAGAGCAGGCAGGTGGAATTATGAAGTTTTCCTTTACATCCAAAGCTGACAGATCACAAAGAGACGTAGATGGACGAAAGAGAAAAGCATGCTTCTGCCTGCTTTTTTTCACTCTGTCAGTGGTATTTTTATACTGGCAGAATAATGGTCTGACGATCACGGAATATGATATAGTAAATAAAGATTTGCCACAAAGCTTTAATGGGTGTACAATAGTGCAAATATCAGATTTGCATAATAAATCGTTTGGCAGGGAGCAGAAAAAACTCGTCCGCAGGATCAAGGCGTGTGAGCCGGACGTGATCGTGCTCACAGGAGATCTGGTAGACAGTAACCGTCCGGATGTCGATACGGCACTGGAGCTTGTTTCTGCCATGGCGGATCTGGCACCGGTTTATTTTGTGACAGGCAATCATGATAACTGGCTGTCCGCAGAGAATACGGATCGCCTGATGCAGGGGCTTGAAGCTGCAGGCGTTTATGTATTAAAGGATGAAGTGCGTATCCTGACGATGGGTGAGCCGAAGGAAACGATTTATATGGCAGGGATCGATGATGCCTCCCTTGCTTCTACAGCCGAATGCGATAAAGCACTGAAAAAGCTGACTGCCCGGAAAAATCCGGATGATTTTATGATCCTTCTGGCGCATGAGCCGCAGAGGCTGGAGCAATATGCAGCATATGGGGTCAGTCTGGTTTTGAGCGGGCACGCGCACGGCGGACAGTTCCGCATTCCGTTTATCGGCGGATTCGTGGCACCGGATCAAGGCTTTCTGCCGGCTTATACAGAGGGTGTTTTTCACGAAAAGGACACGGATCTTGTGATCAGCCGGGGGCTGGGTAACAGTGTGATCCCAATCCGGCTTCTCAACAGACCGGAGCTTGTAAAGGTGACTTTATATTCCAAAAATCAGAAACAGCAATAAAGAAAGGGAAAGGGAAACGTATATGAATTATGAACAGGCGCTGGACAAATTGACAAAATATGGACAACAGCACTTGCTGCATTTTTATGGGGAATTAAATGAGGCACAGAAAAAGAGACTTCTTTCACAGATAGAGGCAACAGACTTTGAAGTGCTTTCATCAATGGACGCCATGCATAAAGCAGAACGTGGCAGAATTGCACCACTGGAAGCCATGCAGCTTCCGGAAATCGAGAAAAAGAAAGAACAATTCCGCAAAACCGGACTGGATGCGATTCGCGGTGATAAAGTCGGAGCGGTTTTGCTTGCCGGCGGAATGGGGACAAGACTTGGTTCCGATGCTCCAAAGGGTGTATACAATATTGGCGTGACAAAGGATCTTTATATTTTCGAGTGTCTGATCCATAACCTGATGCAGGTAACTGCGCAGGCGGGGCATATGATCTACTTATATATTATGACAAGTGATAAAAACCATGATCAGACAGTGGCATTTTTTAAGGAACATCAGTGTTTCGGATATCCGCAGGATCATATTTTCTTCTTTATGCAGGAGATGGCGCCTGCTGTAGATCATGACGGTAAAGTCTATCTGGAGGAGAAAGACAAGATCGCAACTTCTCCGAACGGAAACGGCGGATGGTTTGTTTCTATGGCGAAAAGCGGTATTCTGGATCAGGTTCGCAAAACGGGCATTGAATGGTTGAATGTGTTTGCTGTAGACAACGTATTACAGAAGATCGCCGATCCGGTTTTTGTGGGGGCATGCATTGAAGAACAGTGTAATGTAGGTGCTAAAGTGGTAGCTAAGGCTAACCCGGATGAAAAGGTTGGTGTGATGTGCCTGGAAGACGGAAAGCCATCGATCATTGAATATTATGAGCTGACAGAAGAAATGCGGCAGGAAAAAAATGACAGGGGAGAATACGCATACAATTACGGCGTGATCCTGAATTACCTGTTCCGTGTCAGCGAGCTGGAACGCACGATGTCCCACAAGCTTCCGCATCATAAAGTAGAAAAGAAGATCGCACATATTGATGAAACAGGTACAAAGGTAAATCCGCAGGAGCCAAACGGCTATAAGTTTGAGCAGCTTGTATTGGATATGATCCATGATATGGATAAGTGCCTGCCATTTGAGGTCGTGCGGGAGCATGAGTTTGCACCGATCAAGAACAAAGAGGGTGTGGACAGCGTGGACACAGCAAGGGCGCTGCTTGTTCAAAATGGGATACAGATATAAGAAGGAATGAACTGACAGACAACAGGAGGAAATGAAAATGGCAATTTTAGTAACAGGTGGAGCAGGCTTTATCGGAAGCCATACAGTCGTAGAACTGCAGAATGCAGGCTATGATGTGGTGGTTGTGGACAATCTGGTAAATGCAAGCAAGGAAGCTCTGCGCCGCGTAGAAGAAATTACGGGAAAACCGGTTACTTTTTATGAAGCGGACATTCTGGACAGAGATGCAATGGAGAAAGTATTTACCGAAAATGAGATTGAATGTGTGATCCATTTTGCAGGACTGAAGGCGGTCGGAGAATCCGTACAGAAACCATGGCTGTATTATTACAATAATATTTCGGGTTCTCTGATCTTATTTGATGTCATGAGCAAGCATGGAGTAAAAAATATTATCTTTTCTTCTTCTGCAACCGTATACGGAACACCGGAAAAAGTACCGGTAACGGAAGATTGCCCGAAGGGAGAGATCACCAATCCATATGGACAGACAAAGAGTATGCTGGAGCAGATCCTGACGGATATCCAGAAAGCAGATCCCGAGTGGAACGTGATCCTTCTTCGTTACTTTAACCCGATCGGTGCACACAAGAGCGGTAAGATCGGTGAAAATCCGAATGGTATTCCGAATAACCTGATGCCATATATCACACAGGTTGCTGTTGGCAAGTTGAAATGCCTTGGTGTATTTGGGGATGATTATGATACACCTGACGGAACCGGCGTGAGAGATTATATCCATGTTGTGGATCTGGCGATCGGTCATGTAAAAGCGATCGCAAAGATCAAGGAGAATCCGGGACTGAAGATCTACAATTTAGGAACCGGAAAGGGATACAGTGTTCTGGATATTGTCAAGAACTTTGAAGCTGCGACCGGTATTAAGATCCCATATGAGATCAAGCCGCGCCGCGCAGGAGACATCGCAACCAATTATGCAGATGCCTCTCTTGCGAAGAAAGAGCTTGGATGGGTCGCTGAGCGCGATATCAAAGAAATGTGCGAAGATTCATGGAGATGGCAGCGCATGAATCCAAACGGATTCTCCGATTAGGAAAGCCCGATCACATACTGATACATAAAGATAAAATGACAGAAGCTTCCGCCCATGACGAACAGATGAAATATTTCATGAGAACCAAAATATTGATGTCTGGCGTTAAAAAGCGGGAGCTTCAGTGCATATATGATCCCGCCGACTGTGTAAATAATCCCACCGGCGAGCAGCCAGCCAAAGGCAGCAGCAGGCAGGCGATGGACGATCGGACTGAATACAAATATACAGATCCAGCCCATGGCAATATAGATCACCGAAGAAAACCATTTTGGACAGGTGATCCAGAGAAATTTAATGCCGATCCCGATCAATGCAATCGACCAGACTGCGATCAGCAATGGGTATCCCCGTTTCGGGTCCAGCACCAGAAGGCAGACAGGTGTGTAAGAGCCTGCAATCAGGACGAAGATCATGGAGTGATCGACCTTCCGCAGTATTTTTATCATAGTTGCCGGTAGATTGACAGAATGATATGTGGCACTTGCGCCATATAATAAGATCATGCTGATGATAAAAACAAGCATGGCAAGCAGACAGACAAAGCCATGCGATGCAGCTTTTAACAACAACGGAACTGCCGCGCCGACTGCCATGATCATGGCAATAAAATGAGTAAGTGCACTTCCCGGTTCGCGTAATGTGATTTGCATAATAATAACCTCCTTAATAAAACAGGACCGATAGTAATTACATGACAGACCTGATGATACGCTCTGAATACAACAAGTAGTTTTAAAAACTACTTACTACGACACAAATACTACAATAAGTGTGTGCAAAAGTCAATAGACTAATGCGGATGATCTGAGACAAAAGCCACTAAAATGTACGGCAGAAAGGACGGATTTTATGTTTCGAATGTGGGCAAAGATCTGGAAAAACAATCACATGATCAAAGATACTGTTGTGGAGGATGCTTCTGATCGGGGCAGAACGCAGAAGGTATTCCATGCAATGGATGAGGTTATTTATACCTTTGATCTGGGGAAACCGATCTGGCTGGATAAAACGGTCAAAGAATTTCAAAATCACAGCAGGGCGCGTTTTTATCAGGATAATTTCATAGAATCTATTGATTTTGATTATCTGGAGATCCAGATGATCGAAGAAGACTAGATTATGGAACAGCAATTCTTAAATATTAGTAAAAATCCACAAAAAATAAAAAAATGTGGTATAATTAATGTCGTGATTTAACAAAATCACGATGTAGCCCCGAGCCTTGTTTCATATTTGCGGAGCTTGTCACATATTTGCAAAGCAAATATGCGACCCTAAAATGTGCGACAAATCAAAATGCGAGGGGTTCCCGAATGTCATGAATTACCAAATTCATGGTGAATGAAAAAGGAAAGTTGGGGAATTTATGGAATTTGTACCAAATACGAGAAATGACATTGACAGCTGGAAGGAAGTCCAGCTTGTATATAATTCTGCATTAAAGGAGATCGGGACAAAGCTGGAGATCTTAAATGATGAATTCCAGCATGTACATCAGTACAATCCGATCGAACATATCAAATCGCGTATCAAATCACCGGAAAGTATAGTAAAGAAACTGAAAAAGCATGGCTATGAGTCCAGCATCCAGAATATGGTAAAGTATGTCAATGATATTGCGGGAATCCGTGTTATCTGTTCTTTTACATCCGATATTTACAGGATTGCGGAAATGTTGATCAATCAGAATGATATCCGCGTACTTTCCGTGAAGGATTATATCCTGAATCCGAAGCCAAGTGGATATAAGAGTTATCATCTGATCGTGACGGTACCTATTTTTCTGTCGGATCGTATTGTGGATGCAAAGGTAGAGATCCAGATCAGAACGGTTGCGATGGACTTTTGGGCAAGTCTGGAGCATAAGATTCATTACAAATTTGAGGGTAATGCACCGGAGCATATTAAGAAGGAACTGGTGGAATGTGCCATGATGGTTTCGGATCTGGATGCCAGAATGCTTTCTCTGAATGAGGAGGTTCAGGAACTGATCGCCAGACAGAAAGAGGAGGCGGCTCAGACAGAGGCAGTCAAAACAGAAGAATCGGTTATATAAAGAAAAATACTGCCGGACGGCAGTATTTTTTGTTATGGCGACATTCCTTTGGAAGCACCCATACAGTAAAAGCAGGCTTGCAAAGATGCAGAATCATTTTGACAATATAAAAAACCTTATAAAATGAGGAGTGCCGCGAAGCCTTTCGGCCCCGCGGCTATTATGAAAAAATTTATCTTTCGGTAGATGTCTTTTGTTAATAAAGGATTGTTTCCTTTGATTTAAGTAAAGTATACCAATCAATTATGAACAAAATATGAACATGATATGAAAAATGAGTGAATTTACACAAAGCATAAAAAGACTATGTGTAAAATCTATGCAAAATGCACAAAAAATGTGCAATTACAATACGCTTTGCTAGTGTTGTAAAAGGACGGAAATAATGTTAGAATGATAAATATTCAGAACCATGCAGATCCGTAATTGACTGACCGTTATGGGAAGATTTTTATGGATTTATATGGAGAGAAAAGCCTCGTAAGCAAAAGAAAGGCATCGAAGATGCGATTTGCGATCAGGGGCGGATGATTTACGGATCAGTGTGCGGAAAATCAGGATGACGGAGGGTAAGCATGGATAATTTTATGGACAGGCTGACGAAGCGGTTTAATGCCGGTGAACTGATACAGGCAAACGGTGAAGCGGAAGCGCGCGAAAATGAGAGACTGCGGAAACAGACTGCGGAATATGAAAAAATGATGCAGGAGATCCGGCGCCTGAATTTAAAAACGGTCGAAGTTTCCGAACAGGTATCCCAGATGCTTTCCTGCGGGATTGAGCAGCTGGAAGAGTATGAGGCAAAGCTGAGAGCATTGGCTGTGGAGGACGAAGCAAAAGAAACAGAAACCGCAGTAGATGTGCAACAGATGAATCTTGCGATAACCCAGGAGCTTGCGGAGCAGAAGAAAGCTCTGGATCTGCAGATCGCAGGCATGCAGGAGCTGATGGACGCACAGCTGAAAAATATGCAGGACAGCATGGGCGTACAGTTTTCGGGGGTAGATGATAAGCTCTCAGGCATAGGCGACAGACTTTCCAGCGCAGATGAGAAGCTTACGGACGTAGGCGACAGACTTTCCGGCGTAGATGAGAAGCTACTGGGTGTAAGTGACAGGATTTCCGGCGTAGATGAGAAACTCTCGGGCGTGAACGACAGAATTTCAGTTGTGGATGAGAAACTCACAGATGTTGACGGACAGATTTCTGAAGCAGTAGAAAGACTCCTTGCAGAAAATGCACAGAGTCTTGCAATGCTTAAGGAGTGGAATGAGCAGAAGCAGCAAGGAAGCCAGACAGAAACACTTGATACGGTCAGAGCAGTAGAGGATAAGCTGGAGCATCTTTCCGGCAATATTGCGGACAATGCTATCAGACAGCACAGCCTTTTGCAGGATATGGCAGTCAATACGGAAAATGCATTGCAGGATCTGACGCGGACAACAGAAGATGCCCTCCAGAATCTGCAAAATAAGCTGGAACAGCAAAAACCCGCAGATAATGCAGAGCTGATCGAGGCGACAGGTCAGATCAAGGAAATGATCGTCAATATCCGATTATATCTGGATGATGTGCAGAAGCATGTCGAAGATTATGTGCATAAAGAAGATGTTAAGGTTTATCGTAATGTACAGGCTGTGTTGATGGAACAGCTCAGTAATAAAACAAGAGATCTGAATGATCATATGGATGCACTTGAAAAATCCGTACAAAAAAGTAAAGGAACAAAGCCTCTGCTCGTGTTTGCGATTCTGCTTTCCGCAGCGTCTCTTACGATCCAGATCCTGCAGATGCTGGGAATTTTGTAATGGCTAAAATAGATTTTAAACCGGGTAATATGCTTTACCCGCTGCCTGCAGTGCTTGTAACTGTAGCAGACAAAGCGGGAAAACCGAATATTTTTACAGTCGCATGGGCAGGAACGGTCTGTACGAATCCGCCTATGGTAAGCATTTCCGTGAGAAAAGAACGTTTTTCGCACGCGATGCTTCTGGAAACAGGAGAATTTGTCATCAATCTGACTACAGAAAAGCTGGTATATGCGACCGATTATTGTGGCGTGAAGAGTGGCAGGGATGTTGATAAATGTAAAGAGCTGGATCTGCACCTGCTTCCGGGAAAGGAAGTGAAAGTACCACGTCTTGCGGAAAGCCCGGTCAATATTGAATGCCGTGTCACAGAGGTAAAGGAGCTTGGCTCGCATGATATGTTTCTTGCAGAGGTGGTAGCAGTCAGCGTGGATGATGCTTATATGGATGAGAAGAATTCTTTCCATCTGGATCAGGCGGATCCGATCGTCTATTCGCACGGTACTTATTATGCCATGGGAAAAGAACTGGGGCGTTTTGGGTACAGTGTGAGAAAAAAGTCTTGACGAAGCATGTGAAAATCAGTATGATGATGACAAGAACAAAATAAAGCACAAGATAACTGGTATAATAGAATAAACAGTAATTGCCACGAAGATGTAGCATCAGGATTTTTCCTGATGCTATTTTTTGTTAGCGAGGAAGGAAACCAAGCACATGCGAAGCATGTATTTGGTTTCACCCGAGCGAGCGCTGTCATGTATCGTAGATGCATGATGCAGCCTCAGCCCATCACCGAAGGTGATTATACATGGGCTGAGGTTCACGCAGGAGAAAATCAGAAGTGCGGAGCACGGCTGACAGCAAGGCTGGCAGGATTTTCGAGTATGAGGAGGAAGGAAACGCTTATGGATACAATCGATAAAAATATTTCCATTAATTTAAGAAAGATCAGGAAAGAACAGAACATGAGTCTGGATATGCTTTCGGAGCGGACGCTTGTCAGCAAGAGTATGCTCGGACAGATTGAAAGAGGAGAATCCAATCCGACAATCACGACAATTGCTAAAATATGCGAAGGGTTAAGGATTGGAATTGAAGATTTGCTTTACCGGGAAAAAGATCCGATCTCACTGGTCAAAAAAGATCAATGCCGCGTGACAAGAAGTGCACAGAGCCGTTATGCAGTCAGACTTGTTTTTCCGTTTGACAAAGAACGGAATTTTGAAATATACACGATCAGTATTGAAGCAGGAGCACAGATGCAGCTTCCTTCCCATGGAGCGCATACGACTGAATATATTACGGTTACACAGGGAACACTGATACTACGCCATGAAAATAAGGAGCTGAAGCTGGCGTGCGGAGACTCTGCATGTCTGTGTGCAGGTGGGGAATATATGTGGCAGAATATGGGAGACGGACAGGCGCAGATGAGCGTTGTTATGACGGTGTCCTGACTTTACAATTACATAAATAGCTGATAAAATAGATCTGTTATGAAAATCACGAAATACTACAGGCATGTGAAAACCACATATTGGAAGACGGCTTTTCTGATTGCATTAGCAGGTCTTTTTTTGTTGCCTTCTTATACAAAAATAGAAAAGACGGGAAATAATGTATATGAGATTACCTTGAATGGGGAACAGGTTGGAACTGTTTCCGATACAAAAGATGCAGATTCTCTTTTGTGGCAGGCGAGAAAAGAAATTGCAAAGGAGGAAGACGTACTGTTTCTGGCAGATGCAGAGCTTTCCGTGACAGGACGTGAGGCATATTTTGCACAGTTTACCGGAGAGGATGAGATCATTGCCAATATGAAAGAGGTGCTGACAGCATCTCAGATCAGCACGATCCGGCCGGCATTTACGATCAAGATCAATCAGCTTATGATCAATCTTTCCAGCGTACAGGAGGTTTCGGAAGCACTGCAGGCTGCACTTGACCAGTATCAGGAAGGGCAGCAGTTTGTTGCACAGCTTGGACCGGATCAGACGAGAGAACTGAACGTGCTGACAGTAGAGGCAAAGAGTGCGGAAGAGAAGAAGGAAGAAGAAAAAGAAGAACAGGACAGGCCATTGGTAGCAGGCTGTACAAGGGCACTTGCCGATATGGTAAAAGACACACAGGCCGCAAAGGAACTGACCTTTGACGATTTTGACTATGGGTTGACCCGGCTTTCCTATGCGGATAATGTGGAGATCGTAGAATCTTATCTTCCTGCAGATCAGATCCAGTCGTTGTCCGATGCAAAGGATCTTCTGACAAAAGAGCAGGATCAGCAGCAGATCTATGAAGTGCAGCAGGGAGATACCCTTTCCGAGATCGCGATCAACTGTGACATCCCGCTGGATAAGATGATTGAGCTCAATGACAGTCTGGAGGACGAAAATTCCATGATCCGTGTCGGAGAAGAACTGGTGATCACTTCACCGGAGCCTGCGCTTTCCATTGACAGGCAGGAAGAAGTTTACTACGAAGAAGATTATGAAGCAGATATCCAGTATGTTTACAATGACGACTGGTACACAACAGATACACAGATCCTGCAGCAGCCATCTGCCGGACATCGTAAGGTGGCAGCACTGAAGTCCTACCATAATAAAAAGGAAACAGAAACGGAAATTCTGAAAGAAGAGGTTACAGTCGCTGCAGTTCCGAAGATCATTGAAAAAGGAACGAAGATTCCTCCGACGTATATCAAACCAATCTCCGGAGGGCGTCTGTCTTCACAGTTTGGAAGAAGAAAAGCCCCGACAAAGGGTGCATCTACCTATCATAAGGGAGTCGACTGGGCGACACCGGTTGGTACCAAGGTTGTGGCATCCAGCGCGGGAACGGTTGCCAGGGCAGGCTGGGGTAGCGGTTATGGTTACGTTGTTTATATCAATCATGCGGACGGAAGACAGACAAGATACGGTCATCTGAGCAAAGTACTTGTACGTGTGGGAGATCAGGTTTCGCAGGGACAGAAGATTGCCCTTTCCGGTAATACAGGCAGAAGTACGGGCGCGCATCTGCATTTTGAAATTCTGATCGGTGGAGCGCAGGTAAATCCACTGCAGTATTTGAATTGATAAGAACGGTCGGATAGCAGCAAATACTCAATATAATCCAATATAAGGAAGCGAATGCAATGGATTTACTGAATTTTGAGGATAGAAATGCGTAAATCTGTATCAAAATAGACAATTTACAAAACTATCTGTTGTGTTATATAATTAGTAGATAAACAGGATACACTAAATTTGAGGTGTGACATGGAACAATATGTGATTAAAGGTGGAAATCCGCTGGTTGGTGAGGTGGAGATCGGTGGTGCGAAAAATGCAGCACTTGCCATCCTGGCAGCAGCAACTATGACGGATGAGACCGTTACGATAGAAAATTTACCGGATGTCAGAGATACCAATGTACTGATGCAGGCAATGGAAGAGATTGGCGTGCATATTGACAGGATTGACAGGCATACCGTTAAGATCAATGCAGGAAGTATCAATGATCTGGTTGTAGACAATGAATATATTAAAAAGATCAGAGCTTCTTATTATTTATTGGGGGCTTTGCTTGGCAAGTATAAAAAGGCAGAGGTGGCACTTCCGGGTGGATGCAACATCGGCAGCAGACCGATTGACCAGCATTTGAAGGGATTCCGTGCACTTGGTGCCAAGGCAGATATTTCGCATGGTCATATCTGTGTGGAGACAGACAGGCTTGTCGGCAATCATATTTATATGGACGTGGTCACGGTAGGTGCTACCATTAATATCATTATGGCAGCAGCACTTGCAGAAGGGCAGACGATCATTGAGAATGCAGCGAAGGAGCCGCACGTAGTAGATGTGGCAAACTTTTTAAACAGCATGGGAGCTAATATTAAGGGCGCAGGAACGGATGTAATCCGTATCCGCGGTGTGGAAAAGCTTCATAAAACAGAATACTCCGTTATTCCGGATCAGATCGAAGCCGGTACATTCATGTTTGCAGCAGCAGCCACAAAGGGTGATGTGACAGTCAAGAATGTCATTCCAAAGCATCTGGAGTCCATCAGTGCAAAGCTGATCGAGATTGGCTGTGAGATCAAAGAGTCTGACGATGCAGTCCGTGTGGTATCTTCCAAGCCACTGACCCATACACATGTCAAGACACTTGCCTATCCGGGCTTCCCGACCGATATGCAGCCACAGATTGCTGTGACGCTGGCACTTTCAGAAGGAACCAGCATTGTAACGGAAAGCATTTTTGAAAATCGTTTCCGCTATGTGGACGAGCTGACAAAGATGGGAGCTAATATTAAGGTAGAAGGCAATACAGCCATTATTGAGGGCGTTAAGAAATATACGGGAGCCCATATTGATGCACCGGATCTCCGTGCAGGCGCGGCGCTTGTGATCGCCGGTCTTGCGGCAGAGGGCATCACGGTTGTCGATGATATCCTGTATATTGAGCGCGGATATGAAGATTTTGATGTCAAGCTCAGAGGCTTAGGAGCTCAGATCGAAAAAGCGGCAGATGAAAAAGAAGTCCAGAAGCTGAAATTGAAAATTGGATAAAGAAAAGAAATGGGACGTTCCGAGGAACGTCCCTATTGTTTTATGTAGGTGAAATTACAGCAGCCGTTCGATAGCGATATCTTTCTGCTTGGAAAGATCGACAAAGGTATCTCCGCACTGGATCATAGGGCGGGATAACTGCTGTGGATTGATGAAAACAACATCGCCTTCCTGCCCATTCGTTAAACGGACACGCTGCCCAATGTAGGTAAGGACAACGTTTTTTAGGAAGCAGAGAATGTACTCGGATTCATATTTCTGCAGCCCTTCTTTTTCAAAGATATCAATGACGGTAAAGGGGCAGAGCGGTCCGCGGTACACACGCGCAGCTGTCATAGCATCATAGACATCTGCAATGCTGACGATCTTGGCGAATTTGTCGATGCGGTTTCCGGTCAGACCGAAAGGATATCCACTGCCGTCACAACGCTCGTGGTGCATAAGGGCGGCATTTTTGATGTGATCGTTGACAGGCTGGTTCTGCAGAAGCTTGTAGCCCTCGATCGTATGCGTTTTGATCACATCGTATTCCTCGTTGGTCAGACGATCCGGTTTTTTGATGATCGAATCGGGAATGCAGAGCTTGCCAATATCATGAAACAGACCGCAAAGTGTCGCAAGCTCAATATCTTCCTGCGAAAAATGCAGCCAGCCGGCAAAAACATTACAGATCAGGGCAACATTCAGACAATGCGCGTAGGTAAGATCATCGTAAGCACGCATATTGTGGAGCATGTTAAAGAAATTCACACTTCCACCATCTGCCTGCAAAAGCTCCAGCGTATCATTCAGCATGGCAGATACATCGATCGGAGCACCTTTTTCTACGATATCATTGATCTGATCTTTGAAATCGACGATCGTTGTGTCGAAAGTTTCCTTAAATTTATGGAACTCCGGGCTTGCCTGAATACGCGCAGAATAAGGATCGGATATAGTTGGCTCCTGTACTTTGTTTTCCATAATGCGGATGCTCGGAACAGAATAAAATTCAAGCCGGGTAATGATCTTATCGGTCAACACAGTGCCCTTTGAGACAATTAACTGATTGCTGTAAGAATAGACATCTTCCCCAGTGACCATGCCCGGTATTAAATTGGCTATAAAAGTTCTTTTCATTCTGTCAGCCCCTCGATCATAAACAATTAAAATTAGTTAAATTATACGGTTTGCAAGTTTATCTGTCAATTCATGGGTGGAAAAGAAAATAGAAGAGGACTGTTTTATTTTTGCATTAAAAATCACCATGTATACACTACAAAATTTAACCTGTATGTGGTAGACTTAACACAAACAAAGCAGGCAGGAGAACGAAAGTGAACGCAGTAGAAAATTACGGAATGCGCTATTTGGAAACAAAGGATCTGGATCAATATAATGCACTGCTCCGTTATACCTTTCAGGTAACGGAGGACGAGCTGACGGCGACAGGCTGGAAGGACGAGGAGATCAAGCAGTCAAAGTTCCCGGTACTGGAGCGAGCAGATGTACTGGGCTGTTTTGATGGGGATTCCCTGATCTCGCAGTTTGCGGTCTATCCGCTGAAAATGAATATTTACGGAGAGGTTTTTCAGGTGGGGTTTGTAACGAGCGTCTGTACCTATCCGGAATACACCGGACAGGGTATTATGAAGAAGCTGATGTTTGAAAGCCTTTCTCATATGAAGAAACAGGGACGATCGTTTGCCCTTCTCTATCCGTATTCGATCCCTTTGTATCATCATCTGGGCTGGGAGATCATTTCCAACAAGATATCCTTTAATATCAAAGACCGGCAGATTCCGACCAAGGTAAAAGCACCGGGCTATGTACGCCGTGTGGACTGGGAAAGCACGGATTTCCATGAACTGCATTCCCATTTTGCGTCGATCACACATGGCTGTCTGTTCCGGAATGCGCTTGCATGGGAAGAATACTGGCGCTGGGATGAGGATGATACCAATGTCGCGGTTTATTATAATACGAAGGACAAGCCTTGTGGTTTTATGGTATATCTGATCAAAAATGATATCATGCATATCAAGGAAATGATCTATTTAAACAGAGAAGCGAAGAAGGGACTCTGGGAGTATATCCATGCACACGATTCCATGATCGATGAGGTACATGGCAATACCTATTTCAGTGAACCGATCGCTTTTGAAATGGATGACGGTGATATTAAGGAAACAATCCGCCCCTATGCCATGGGACGGCTGATCGACATTGAAGGTTTTCTGGAAGATTATCCATGTGATCCGGATGGCGGTACTTTATATATGGAGCTGGAGATCGAGGATAAGCTTCTGCCATGGAATAACCGTTCCTTCAGGCTCTGCTTCTCGGAAGGTGCCTGTCATCTGACGCAGGAAGAACCGGAATATAAGCTCAGTATGGAGATCGGAACGCTGACAACACTTCTCTTGGGCTATAAGACCGCAGAGCGTCTGTATGCACTGGAGCGTATCGAGGGAAAGCCGGAAGCAGTAGACCGCCTCGATGATGTCCTTTTTCACAAAATACCATATATTTCAGACTACATATAGCAGGGAAGAAAACCGGGTACATACGAAGTATGTATTTAGTTGCAAACGAGTAGAAGACGGCAGGTAGAAGATGATAAAAATTCCACTTGACGGCGCCTGTATTCTGCCGTATAGTAGCTATAGCAATGTAGTTACGTAGAACTTCATATTGGTAAATTTCTCTTATTCAGAGTGGTGGAGGTACAGAGGACCTGTGAAGCCACGGCAACCCCCTATCGGGAAGGTGCCAACCTGAGCGAGCTATCGAACAATAAGAGGACTTCTATGTTTATTGGTCCGCTTGTTTCAAGCGGACTTTTCTAATGTCAAAGGAGGATAAAATGGACAAACGTTTATTTACTTCAGAATCTGTTACAGAAGGACATCCTGACAAAGTCTGCGATGCCATTTCCGATGCCATTCTGGATGCATGCATGGAGCAGGATCCGATGAGCCGTGTGGCATGTGAAACATGCTGCTGTACAGGTTTTGTACTGGTAACAGGTGAGATCACAACAAAGGCACATCTGGATGTACAGAAGATCGTACGTGAAACAGTAGATGAGATCGGTTATAACCGCGGTAAGATCGGTTTTGATGCAGATACTTGCGCAGTTATGGTAGCACTGGATCAGCAGTCTGCTGATATCGCGATGGGTGTTGACAAGGCGCTTGAAGCTAAGGAAAACAAGATGTCTGACGAGGAGCTGGAAGCTATTGGTGCAGGCGATCAGGGTATGATGTTCGGTTATGCAACAAATGAAACAGAAGAATATATGCCATATCCGATCAGTCTGGCACACAAGCTGGCGCGTCAGCTTACAAAGGTACGTAAGGATGGCACACTGCCTTATCTTCGCCCGGATGGCAAGAGCCAGGTTTCTGTAGAATATGATGAAAACGGAAAGCCGCTCCGCTTGGAAGCAGTTGTACTTTCCACACAGCATGACCCGGATGTATCGCAGGAACGGATCCATGAGGATGTCAAAAAATATGTATTTGATCCGATCCTGCCAAAGGAGCTTCTGGACGCAGATACCAAGTATTTCATTAATCCGACGGGGCGTTTTGTTATCGGTGGACCTCACGGTGATGCAGGCCTGACAGGACGTAAGATCATCGTGGATACTTACGGCGGATATGCAAGACACGGCGGTGGCGCATTCTCCGGTAAGGACTGCACAAAGGTTGACAGAAGTGCAGCATATGCAGCAAGATATGCAGCGAAGAATATCGTGGCAGCAGGTCTGGCAGAAAAATGCGAGATCCAGCTTTCTTATGCGATCGGTGTTGCACAGCCGACTTCCGTAATGGTTGATACATTCGGAACAGGCAGGCTTTCCGATGAGAAGCTTGTAGAGATCATCCGTGAGAATTTTGATCTCAGACCTGCCGGTATCATCAAGATGCTTGACCTGAGACGCCCGATCTACAAGCAGACAGCAGCTTACGGACACTTTGGCAGAGACGATCTGGATCTGCCTTGGGAGAAGCTGGACAAGGTAGATGCGCTGAAAGCATACTTGTAGAATGTAACTTTGCGCATGTGAGTATGAATTATTACTACTATATAAAAAGGTGGAAGCAATTTCGGTTGCTTCCATCTTTTTTGCTGTACAGGAAAAGCAAGCTTGCAAAGATGAGCACCTTTATTATTTTTATTGTTTGAAAACGCCGGAACGTGTATACTAATGAATAATAGCATTTTGTTTTACAGCCGGTGCAGAAAAGGGTCACATATACATATATTGGATATCTGACCGGTTACTATTGAATAAAAGACAAATCGTGAGGAAATTATGGCATTTACGCATTTACATGTCCATACAGAGTACAGTCTGCTGGATGGTTCCAATAAAATTAAAGAGTGTGTGAAACGGGTAAAAGAGCTGGGCATGGATTCAGTGGCAATCACCGATCATGGTGTTATGTACGGTGTGATCGATTTTTACAGAGCTGCAAGAGCGGAAGGCGTCAAACCGATCCTTGGCTGCGAGGTGTATGTTGCACCGAATTCGCGCTTTGATAAAGAACTGACGGGCGGAGAAGAAAGATACCATCACCTTGTTTTGTTAGCCGAGAACAACCAGGGCTATGCCAATCTGATGAAGATTGTAAGCCGCGGCTTCACAGAAGGCTATTACTATAAGCCGCGTGTTGATATGGAAGTACTGCGTGAGTTTCATGAGGGTATTATTGCACTGTCAGCCTGTCTGGCGGGCGAAGTCCCGCGATACATAGAAAAGGGTATGATCGAAGAGGCAAAGCAGGCGGCACTGAAATATCAGGACTGTTTCGGAAAGGGCAACTATTTTCTGGAGCTGCAGGATCATGGCATTCCAATGCAGCAGACAGTCAATGCGGCGCTCCTTTCCATGAGCAGAGAGCTTGATATTCCTTTAGTGGCAACGAACGATGTGCATTATACACGGGCGGAAGATGCACAGGCGCATGATATCCTGCTCTGCATCCAGACCGGCAAAGTCGTAACGGATGAAAACCGCATGCGTTACGAAGGCGGACAGTATTTTATCAAGAGTGAAGAGCAGATGAAAGAGCTGTTCCCTTATGCATTGGAGGCTTTGGAAAACACACATAAGATCGCGGAGCGTTGTAATGTCGAAATAGAATTCGGGGTAACAAAGCTGCCAAAATTTGAAGTGCCGCAGGGCTATGATTCCTGGACATACTTAAATAAATTGTGCATGGACGGTTTGAAGGAACGTTATCCGGATGATGATGGGACATTAAAGGAACGTCTGGACTATGAGCTGTCTACGATCCGGAGAATGGGATATGTGGATTATTTCCTGATCGTATGGGATTTTATCAACTATGCAAAAGAAAACGGAATCCCTGTAGGACCGGGACGAGGTTCCGCCGCGGGGGCGATCGTTTCTTATTGTCTGAAGATCACAGACATTGATCCGATCCGCTATAACCTGCTTTTTGAACGATTCCTGAATCCGGAGCGTGTGTCCATGCCCGATATCGATATTGATTTCTGCTATGAAAGAAGGCAGGAGGTCATCGATTACGTACGACGCAAATACGGAGCAGACAAGGTGGTGCAGATCGTTACCTTTGGTACGATGGCTGCAAAGGGTGTGATCCGTGATGTGGCACGTGTGCTGGATCTGCCGTACAGCTTTGGCGATACGCTTGCCAAGATGATTCCGAACGAACTGAATATTACCCTGCAGAAAGCACTGGATATGAATCCGGAGCTCCGCAGCAGATATGATACAGAGGAACAGGTGAAAAATCTGCTGGACATGTGTATGAAGCTGGAAGGTTTGCCGAGGCATACTTCCATGCATGCGGCAGGTGTCGTAATCTGCCAGAAACCGGCGGAGGAATTTGTACCGCTTTCCAGAGGATCGGATGGTTCCATCACAACGCAGTTCACGATGACAACGATCGAAGAACTCGGACTGTTAAAGATGGATTTTCTGGGATTGCGGACACTGACGGTCATCAAAGATGCAGTTGATCTTGTCAGACAGGATACGGGAAAAGAGTTATCTATGGGTAACATTGACTACAATGATCCCAAGGTGCTTGATTTTATCGGGACAGGAAAGACAGATGGCGTGTTCCAGCTGGAAAGTGGGGGGATGAAGAACTTCATGAAGGAACTCCGGCCGCAGAGTCTGGAGGATATCATTGCCGGTATTTCGCTATATCGTCCGGGACCGATGGATTTTATTCCGCGTTATATCAAGGGTAAAAACAATCCGGAATCCATTACGTATGAAACACCGCTCTTAGAGCCAATCCTGTCACCGACCTACGGCTGTATCGTCTATCAGGAGCAGGTTATGCAGATCGTGCGGGAGCTTGGTGGATATACGCTGGGACGAAGCGATCTGGTCAGACGTGCCATGAGTAAGAAAAAACAGGCAGTCATGGAGAAAGAAAAGGCTAACTTTGTATACGGTAACCCGGAGGAAGGTGTTCCGGGCTGTATCAGCCGCGGGATCAGTGAAGCGGTGGCAGATCACATTTATGAAGAAATGATGGATTTTGCCAAGTATGCGTTTAACAAGTCGCATGCAGCGTGCTATGCGGTTGTTTCTTACCAGACAGCCTTTTTGAAATATTATTATCCGCTTGAATTTATGGCAGCGCTTATGACGTCAGTTATAGACAACTCAGCAAAGGTAACGGAATATATCATGAGCTGCAGAAGCATGGGGATCGAAATACTGCCACCGGATGTGAATTACAGTCTGGCAGGCTTCTCTGTGCAGGATGGCAAGATCCGTTTTGCCCTGACTGCGTTAAAGAGCGTGGGCAGACCGGTTATCGAAGGCATTGTTGCGGAGCGGGCAGCAAACGGTAACTATAAAACGTTGGAAGATTTTATCACAAGAACGAGTGAGCTTGACATCAATAAGCGCGTGATCGAAAATCTGATCAAGGCAGGTGCGTTTGATTCCCTGCCGGGCACCAGAAAACAGAAGATGTTTGTATATGCCGGACTGGTAGACCGGCTTGTAAAGGATAAAAAGAATAATCTTGTCGGACAGATGAGCCTGTTTGATCTGGTTGGAGAGGAAGAGAAAAGCGATTTCCACACGCCGCTTCCGGACGTGGGAGAATTTGACAGGCAGGAGCTTCTGGCGTATGAAAAAGAAGTGGTCGGTTTTTATATCAGTGGGCATCCGCTGGAAGAGTATAAAACGTTTCTGGAACGCAGGATCACAGCAAAAACATCTGATTTTTACAGGGATGAAGAGACTGGTGAGCCAAAGGTAACTGACGGAAAAGAAGTCGTGATCGGTGGTATCTTAACGGATAAAAAGATCAAATATACAAAGAATAATAAGATCATGGCGTTTTTGACGATCGAAGATCTGTATGGCAGCATTGAGGTGGTCATTTTTCCACGGGATTATGAGAGAAATCAGAGCCGTCTGGAGGTGGACGGAAAGATTTTTGTACAGGGGCGTGTACAACTGGAGGATGAAAAGGATGGCAAGCTGATCGGTTCCGTGATCAGCAGGTTTGATGAAATGCCGCGCCGGTTGGCGATCGGTTTTGCGGATAAAGACAGCTATCTGAAGCAGGCAGATCAACTGACAGAGCTTTTAAAAGGCTCGGAAGGAAAGGATTCTGTGCTGATCGTCTGCAAGAAGGAGCGCGTGCAGAAACTTCTGCCGCCGAACCAGAACATTCATATAGAAGAAACACTTCTTGAAAGATTAAGTGCAGCGTTCGGAAAAGACAATATAAAGGTTTTATAACAGAAATATTGCAATAGTAACAAAAAAATAATACAATAATAGTGCAAAACAGACAGGAGGATAAGCAAGTGGCAAATGAAATCAAAACAATTGGTGTTCTGACAAGCGGTGGCGATGCACCGGGCATGAATGCAGCTATCCGTGCGGTGGTCCGTAAGGCGATTGCCAACGGTGTCAATGTCAAGGGCATCAAAAAAGGCTATCAGGGACTGTTAAATGAAGAGATTATAGATATGCAGAAAAAGGACGTATCCGATACGATCCAGCGGGGGGGAACAATACTTGGAACAGCCAGATGTACGGAGTTCCGGACTCCGGAAGGACAGCAGAAGGGTGCAGAGATCTGCCGCAAGCATGGAATTGACGGTATTGTCGTGATCGGTGGTGACGGTTCTTACCGCGGTGCGCAGGCTCTTTCCAAACAGGGCATCAATACGATCGGTCTGCCTGGAACGATCGATCTGGATATTGCATGTACGGATTATACGATTGGATTTGATACAGCGATCAACACAGCAATGGAAGCGATCGATAAGGTAAGAGATACTTCCTCTTCTCACGAGCGTTGCAGTATCATTGAGGTTATGGGTAGAAACGCAGGTTATATCGCACTCTGGTGTGGTGTTGCCAATGGCGCGGAGGATATTCTGTTGCCTGAGAAATACGATTATAACGAGCAGAATATCATCAACAATATCATTAACAACCGTAAGCATGGTAAAACGCATCACATTATCATCAATGCGGAAGGCATCGGACACTCCACATCCATGGCAAGACGGATCGAAGCCGCAACCGGTATCGAGACAAGAGCAACGATCTTAGGTTACATGCAGCGTGGCGGTAATCCGACCTGTAAGGATCGTTTTTATGCATCTATCATGGGTGCTTATGCAGCAGACATTCTCTGCGAAGGAAAGACAAACAGAGTTGTCGGTCATCAGGGCGGTAAATTCGTAGATTTTGACATCGATGAAGCACTCGCCATGCAAAAGGATATTGACGACTACGAATACAGCGTTAGTAGAATATTGTCGATGTGACGTATGTTCAGAGCCGTGCGAATTTATATAAAACATGTGGGGCATATTTATATGCCGCCACATGTTTTTATAAATTCATGCGGCGAGAGCCGCGACATGAGCAAATGGGAAGCCGCAAAGCGGCGAATTTGCGAATGGCAGAGGGGCTCTGAACATACGAGTAAGGAGCCGCGCCATTCGCAAATGGAGAGCCGCAAAGCGGCGAATTTGCGAATGGCGGTGAGGCTCTGAACATACGAGTAAAGAGCCGCGACAAGAGCAAATGGGAAGCCGGGAAGGAATATTATGATCACGTCATCATCTAATAGTAAGATCAAACATGTCTGCCAGCTGGTCACAAAAGCAAAAGCGCGCCGCACGGAGCAGCTTTTCGTGGTAGAAGGGATCCGGATGGCAAAGGAAGCGCCAAAGGAGCTGTTAAAGGAGGTCTATGTATCGACCTCCTTTTTGCAAAAAAAAGAACAAAGTAAGCTGCTGGAAACTCTTTCCGTACCTTATGAGGAAGTCAGCGACGATGTTTTTGCTAAAATGAGTGATACCGTAACGCCGCAGGGTGTGTTATGTGTCCTCAGGCAGCCATCCTATGATCTGGACGAGCTGCTTGGCAGAGACGGTACATTTCTGGTGCTGGAGGATATCCAGGATCCGGGCAATCTGGGCACGATGCTGCGGACGGGAGAAGGCGCAGGCATTACAGCCGTCATCATGAGCAAAAAGACAGCAGACCTGTTCAATCCCAAGACAATCCGATCCACAATGGGATCTGTTTACAGAGTTCCGTTTTGTTATGTAGAGGATCTGAAAGCGGTGATGGAGAAAATGCACGCTGCCGGTATACAAACCTATGCAGCGCATCTGCAGGGGAAAAACAGCTATACACAGGAGTGCTACAGTGCAAAAACAGCGTTTCTGATCGGGAATGAAGGGAATGGACTTTCCGATGAGATCGCGGCACTTGCTATGTGTAAGATAAGGATTCCGATGGAAGGGCAGGTGGAATCATTAAATGCGGCTGTTTCAGCAGCGATTTTAATGTATGAGGCAAAGAGACAGAACAACTAGAAACTGATATTGAACAGGTATTTACCGGATGTAACGCAGAACGGTACAGGAAAAAGAAACCGGTGGAAAAGGAGCGGGAAAATGAAGATAGGATTTATCGGACTTGGAAACATGGCAACTGCCATGATCGGCGGAATGATCAAACAGGAGATCGTGAGTGCAAAGGATATACTCGGATCAGCAAGAACAGAGCAAACTGTGAAGAAAGCAGAGGATGCATTCGGGATCACCGGCTGCAAGGATAATGCAGAAGTGGCCGGGCAGGCTGATATTCTGTTTCTGGCAGTTAAACCGCAGATGTATCCTGATGTGATCGGGCACATTAAGGACGCTGTGAAGCCGGAGACGATCGTCGTTTCTATTGCGCCGGGCAAAACGATCGCATGGCTGACAGAGCTGTTCGGAAAAGAAGTCAAACTCGTCAGATGTATGCCAAACACACCGGCGCTTGTCGGAGAAGGCTGCACAGGTGTCTGCAAGGCGGAAAACGTAACGGATGCGGAAATGGAGCAGGTGCTTTCCCTGCTGAACAGCTTTGGCAAAGCGTATATCGTACCGGAAAAACTGATGGATACAGTTGTTGGAGTTAGCGGAAGCTCACCAGCATATGTATTTATGTTTATAGAAGCAATGGCTGATGCGGCTGTCATGGATGGTATGCCAAGGACACAGGCATATGAATTTGCAGCACAGTCTGTGCTCGGAAGTGCGAAAATGGTACTCGAAACAGGTATGCATCCGGGCGTATTAAAGGATATGGTATGCTCTCCTGCAGGAACAACGATCGAAGCTGTCAGAGTGCTGGAAAAATCAGGCTTCCGCAGTGCTGTTATCGAAGCGCAGAAGGCCTGTGTGGAGAAGGCAAAAGGCGTCTGAGACCCTAAAATTTGACAAAGTGTGAAGAATCTGTTATAGTCTTTCATGTAAGATTTAACATTTTTGTAACAAATGAAACAGAAATGTAACGTAGTCTTATAAAAAAGTTAAGAAATAAACCTGTGCGTTTAAAGTTTACATGGGAGGCTTTATGTTTAGTAAAAAAGAAATTCTGAAAAGAAGTCTGGCAGGTCTTATGACAGCGGCCATCGTACTGACAGGTGTTCAGACACCGGTGCAGGCAGACAACTTACAGGATGAGGTAACACTTCATGCAGGTGCCACAGCAGTTATGAATGGTGCCTATACAGAAGAAACGGAACAGAAGACGGACAATGCGGATCTGCAGGCAGGTGCAGCACTGTATCTGGAAAAAGACGGAGAAGAACTGGCGGAAGCAGTGACGGAAGTGGATGCCGGCGCAATCGTAGAAGAAGCGGCAGAAGCGGAAAAAGCTTCTGATGTGGTTATGGCAAATGTCAGCGATGCAGTTAATGTCAGAGTAGAGCCGAGTGAGGAAGCAGAAGTAGCAGGTAAGCTGTATAAGAACTGCGGCGGTACGATTCTGGAGCAGGCAGATGGCTGGACGAAGCTTACAAGCGGAGAGCTGACAGGCTGGACAAAGGACGAGTTCCTTTTGTTCGGTGATGAAGCAGAAGCAATGCAGCAGGAAGTTGGTTCCCTGAAGGCAACTGTTAAAACAGATGCACTTCGTGTCAGAAAAGAAGCAAGTGAAGATGCGGGAATTTATACCGTGCTTGCACTTGGGGAATCAGTTACAGCAGTAGAAGAAGCGGATGGATGGGTAACGGTTCAGGTAGATGAAGATACACAGGGCTATGTCAGCGCAGATTATGTGGATGTGGCTTTTACGGTAGAAACAGGAAAGACAACCGAACAGATTGAAGCGGAAAAGAAAGAAGAAGAAAAAAAGAAGCTGAGTGAAAACCGTGGTGCAGTCAGCTGTGAGACATCCGATGTGACTTTGCTGGCAGCACTGATCCAGTGTGAAGCGGGCAGAGAGTCCTACGAAGGAAAGCTGGCAGTCGGTGCGGTTGTTATGAACCGTGTCAGAAGCGGTTCTTATCCCGGCTCCATAAGCGGTGTTATCAATGCGCCATCACAGTTTCCACCGGCAACGAATGGTAAGGTGGCAGCAGTGATCGCAAACGGACCGAGTGCTTCCTGCGTGGAGGCAGCACAGGCAGCGATCGACGGTGCAACCAATGTTGGCGGTGCAACACACTTCAGGGCAGCCAGCAGTGGTCAGGCCGGTGTTGTGATCGGTAATCATGTATTTTGGTAAAATGCATGACAAAATAATAAATGAAAGAATAAGCTGTTATTTCAGGGAAATTTTTCTCTGGGATAGCAGCTTTTTATGTGATAGGAATTTCCTGTTACATAAAAATGCTTCGCAGGATGCACACTCTCGTGAAGAGGAAATATGTAGCAGGCGACCGCACTCGGCGCGAGAATGTACCATAGCCCATTCTTTGAAATTTATAGACAGAATAAAAGTGCTATGGCAAAATAACGGTATGGAAATGAAAACATTTTTGGAAAGATGTAAAATGAGAAATGTAACGGGAACAGAGGAGCAATGAGCGGACATAAGAGAATCATAGAAATAGCTGCTGTCCTGTTTGCGACAGTACTGGTATTTAGCAGAGGCTATGCAGAACAGAGGTTCCAAAAACAGATGGAAACGCTGTTGGAGGAATATGAAACAGGGGAAGCACAGACAGATAACCTGCAGCTTACCAATCTGCGTGTAAACTATATACCGGATCCGGTCGGGATCGATGTACAGGATATTACGTTTTCCTGGGAACTGGCATATCAGGAGCCGCCTGTCAGGCGGGAGCTGCAGGCAGAACGAAACGGACAGAAGGAACATGTAGCAGAGGACAACCAGACAGAACAGGCAGCAGGGGACAACCAGCTGGCCTACCGGATCACAGTGACGGATGAAGCGGGAAAAACTGTGTGGAACAGCGGAATCATAAAAGGCGGACAGACAACACAGATAAGCTATACAGGGGAAAAACTGCAGGATCTGACTGCATATACCTATACAGTCACAAGCTTTACGGAAAAGGGATGCCTGCAGGGAAGAGGCAGCTTTGAAACTGCCTGCCTGAATACAGCACCGTTTGCCGGAGCAGAGTTTATTACCATGCAGGAGACAGAAGAGGTTTATGAGGATGGACAGCCTGTTTTCTGTAAAAGATTTTCCTTACAGGAAAAGCCTGTAAAGGCGATCCTGCTTTCTTCTGCATTAGGTATTTATGATGTTTACATCAATGGCAGCAGAGTCGGGGACTGTGAGTGGAAACCGGGCTGGACAGATTACAGTAAGACACTGCTTTACCAGATGTATGATGTCAGTGATCTGCTTTTGGAAGGACAGGAAAACGGAATTGCCGTGATGCTTGGAACAGGCTGGTGGTGTGGCAGGAACGGATTTGGTACTTATGATTATCACAGACCGGCATTTATAGGAAAGCTGCTGCTGACTTATGCGGACGGCAGCAGTGAGATACTGGCAACTGACGATACTTGGGAGTATGTGAAAGATACCCGTGTGCAGGCAGCGGATTTCTTCAACGGTGAGACAGTTGACTACAGCAAACCTGACACGGCAGAACTCTCTCTGCATAGAATGGGAGAAGCAAAGCAGGCAGAGATCAGCTATGACTTTTCGGGGAGCTTTTACAGCTCCTGTGGGATCGAGGTTACCAAAAAAGAAGAATTAACGCAGACCATGCAGCGGGGCTGGATCTATGAAACGATAAAAGACAACGGAACAACTTACGGAGAAGCAGAGCGCATACAGGAATGGGGACAGGAACCGGAAGACGGCATATTCCTGAAAAGCGGTCAGACACTTGTTGTAGATCTGGGACAAAATCTGGCGGGCATTCCGTCTGTTACTTTCAGCAGCAATGCAGAAGGTAAGCTTACGCTTACTTTTGGGGAAATGTGTAACGAAACAGGAGATGCAGAGCGCGGCGAAGATGGTGCTGCAGGAACCGTTTACCGGGCGAATTACAGATCTGCGCAGACACAGGTACAGATCGCGATGCAGGACAGGCAGAAGGAAACCTATACATCGACATTTTTCTATACCGGATTCAGGTACCTTTCGATCATGACAACAGCAGATGTTACACTTTCCCATATACAGGGGATCAGTGTGGGGCTTGACAGCCCGGAGACAGGCAGCTTTATCTGCGATAATGAAAAGCTGCAGAGGCTGTATGAAAATACCAAGTGGAGCCAGCGGAACAATTTTGCATGGATCGCTTCGGACTGTCCGCAGCGTGATGAACGGCTTGGCTGGACAGGAGATCTGGCGGTCTACAGCCGGACCTCACTTTATCAGCAGGATCTCTATGCTTTCTATGCAAAGTGGAGCAGGGATCTTTTAGATGCACAGCGGGAAGATGGGGCTTATACGGATACAGTACCTTATACAGTCACGACGGGAAGCGGCAATGCGGGATGGGCAGATGCAGGTATATTTGTGCCATATTATGTATATGAGAAATATGGTGACAAGAAGTTACTTGCAGCTACCTATTCCTCGATGCAGGCGTATATGGACTATCTGCAAAAGAAAAGTGATTTCGCCGGTGGACAGATCGGTGCGGAAGCAACCTTTGGGGATTGGCTGGGATTACAAGTGTCAGATGCAACTTTTTTATCCGCACTCTGGTACGGTGCAGATGCTTATTGCATGGAACAGACGGCGGCAGTTTTGCAGAAGCAGACGGATGTTGGAAAGTATCAAAAGCTCCATAAGAAGATTCAAAATTACATATACCGGACTTATGAGATCGCAGAGCGACTGGAGCGGACAGCGGAGAAAGACTTTTCCCAGACAGAGCTTTGTATGCTGCTGCAATATGATCTCCTGCAGGAAAATGATCGGGAAAAGGCGCAGCAGATGCTTCTTGCATCTGTAGAAAAAAATGAGTACCGTCTGGTAACGGGCTTTGTCGGAACGGGACTGATCCTGCGGTCATTGACAGATGCAGGGGGAGCACAGTCTGCTTACAGACTGCTTTTGTCGGAAAAAAATCCTTCCTGGCTGTACAGTGTGGATCAGGGATCGACGACGATCTGGGAGCGGCCGGATTCTTACACAGAAGAAAGTGGATTTTCCAAAGACGAGATGAACTCGTTTGATCATTATAACAATGGCTGCGCCATGCAGTGGATCTATGAATCCATACTGGGCATCAGAGTGGATCTGGCAGGGGAACAGCCGATCACGATCGCGCCGGTTCTGCCGGATGAAACGGTTGCACTGACAGAGGCAGCAGGCAGCTATCACAGTATTTACGGAGAGATTAAAGTAGGCTGGAAAATGAATGACCGGAATATTCGCAAAGAAGTCAATAAATCAGTGGATATTCGCAAAAAGGATAATTCCGGGAATGGAGAAACGGTTACAGAGGCAGAGTTTACAATTGAGATCCCTGCTGGGCAGACCGCACTTGTCGCGCTTCCGATCGTGGGATTTGAACCCCGCAAACTTCCGGGTGGTATCTGGAAGTTTGCAGGTGTTTTGGAACAGTAAGCTTGCGGGATATGCATTTTGCAGGTATAATGAGCGCAAAAGAAAGGAAAAGAAGGAATATATAATGGTAAAAATAATCGCGGACAGTACGTGTGATCTTTCGGAAGAGTTGATTAAAAAGTATGATATTTCCATTCTGCCTTTGCATATTCTGTTAGGAGAAGAAGAATATGAGGACGGAAAGACTATCACGCCGGAAGAGATCTTTGCGTGGTCCGATGCACATAAGACAACACCAAAAACCTCTGCACCGGGACTTGAACAGGCACTTGCACTGATCCGGCCGTTTGTGGAGGAGGAAAGAGAAGTGATCTGTTTTTCCATTTCAGACAGCATGTCCACCTCGGGAAATGTAATGCGGCTTGCGGTGGAAGAGCTGCATGCTGATGGGCTGGTGACAGTAATTGATTCGGAAAACCTGTCTACCGGAATTGGGCTTTTAGTTGTGGAAGCAGCACAAATGGCGCAGGAAGGAAAAGCAGCAGTGGAGATCACGGAACGGATCTATGATTTGCGCCCGCGTGTCAGAGCCAGTTTTGTGGTGGATACGCTGACATATCTCCACAGAGGGGGCAGATGCAGCGGTGTGGCGGCGCTGGCAGGCAGTGTACTGAAACTGCATCCAAAGATCGTGGTAAAAGATGGCGCCATGGGTGTGGCGAAAAAGTATAGAGGTAAGCTGGCATCTGTAGTGCGTGCTTACGTGACGGATATGGAGGATGAACTGCGTCTCGCAAGACCGGAGAGAGTTTTTATCACACATTCAGGTTGCGACAGAGCTATTGTAGAGGAGACAAGAAGCTATCTGGAAGAGCTTGGAGTTTTTGAGGAAATACTGGAGCATTCCTGTTAAGTAACAAATAACCGGTTTGCAAAAAATGAGTGCCACCCATAGAATAATGATTGTTAACTGGCCGGTTGACAAATCATCGTTCAAAGGAGACACCCACAAATGAATTATAAGCAGAATGAAAAAATCAATCAAGTAAAAGAATCAACTTTGGTAGTTGGAATTGATATCGGAAGCACGAAACAGTACGCCAGGGCATTTGACTGGAGAGGCATTGAACTTGGAAAAGTCTTTACGTTCAGCAACAGCAGAGAAGGTTTTGAAGCCTTTAAAGCATGGATGCAGCATTTGCAGGACAAGTACAGAAAGTCAGATGTAATCGTAGGTATCGAGCCGACAGGTCATTACTGGTTTGACCTTGGCGCTTATCTTGAGGATGAGGGCATCCTCCTGGTTATGGTTAACCCTTATGCGGTAAAGCAGACCAAGGAACTGGATGACAACAGCCAAAGCAAGAATGACAGGAAGGATCCGAAGGTGATCGCAAAGCTGGTTACCGAGGGCCGGTATTCTGCACCGTATACACCGGATGGTGTGTATGCTGATTTAAGAATTATGGTGACCAATCGTAAGAGACTCATCAGGGAGATGACCCAGATCAAAAACAGATTTTCCAGATGGTTCGCTATATATTTCCCCGAGTACACAGATGTGTTTGGGGACTATGAAGCACAGAGCAGTATGCTGCTTCTAAAGAAAGTCTGTACTCCTGAAGCAATCGTGGAACTGGGAGCCGAGAAAATCAATCAAATCTGGCGTGATGCAAAGCTTAGGGCTGTAGGAATGAAAAGGGCAACGACCCTGTGTGAGACAGCAAAACGCAGCATCGGCTTAAAGAAAGGCTCTTCGGCGGCTCGGTATGAAATGAAACTGTTGCTCGAGGATTACGAATACAAAAAGGCACAGCTTGACGCCGTTATGGAGGAGATAGAAAAGCTGTGCAGGAAGATACCCGAAAGCGAGCAGATGCTTGCGATCAAAGGTATAGGAGTGATCACGGTAGCCGGATTTCTGGCAGAAGTGGGTGATGTGAGGCGTTTCGAATCACCCAGACAGATACAAAAGCTGGCAGGACTCTCATTACGGGAGAACAGCTCAGGAAAGCACAAAGGACAGACGACCATAAGTAAAAGAGGACGGAGTAATCTGCGGGCAGTACTGTTCAATGCAGCGATACCGCTGATAGCTACGAATCCAGAGTTTAAGTCATTGCATGAGTATTACACGACAAGAGCGAATAATCCACTCAAGAAGAAACAATCCGTGATTGCAATCAGCTGTAAGCTGATAAGAGTCTTTTATGCCATCCTGGCAAATGGAGTGACCTACAATCCGCAGAAGATGCTTTCTGACATTCACAGGCAGCCACAGGCAGCATAAGAAGAACAACTGTGAGATTCAGGAGACGTCCGCCGCAAGGTGCTGAAAGGAACAGAAGAAATTCATAAACATAGAGAGCCAAGTCAGATTTCTTACCATCAGAGCAGAGACTCAGTAATGGAGCATCATGACGCCCCTTTATGGATAAGCAGAACGAAGGAATTAAGGACCCTGAAGTAAAGGAGATCCCGTATGACATGGGAGGTTAGGCTGCCGTAAGGAGTTGGGGGAAGAAAGGCCGATCATAACAGAATAAGACGACGTCTTGTTTTGTGTACCCTAAACATCCGAATATCTATGATTCATGGCCAAGGGGAATGACATAGACTTAGAAAATATCTCTATGAAGAAATGAAAATGTGAGAAAAAGCGAGTTAACAAGAGAAAAACAAAGATTATTATGGGAGACAAGAGCAGGCGGTGTTGTTTCCAGCCATTGTGGACCGGGGACGCTCGGTGTATTGTTTATTGCCCGGTAAATGAAATGTAAATACGGGGTAAATCGCTTGAACAAACAAGGAAAATATAGTATGATTTCTTTATACAGGCAGAGCCTGTAAAGTGGAAGGCAAAGGGGAAAGGAGAAGCAGATGACGTTATTTGGATTACTTTCTACGTCACAGTCGTTATTCTGGCTGTCTATACTTGTATTATGTATCGTGATCGAAATTGCAACGATGGGACTGACAACGATCTGGTTTGCGGGCGGTGCACTTGTTGCGGCCATTCTGGCGATGCTTTCCGTACCGTTCCCGGTGCAGGTCGTCAGCTTTATTCTGGTATCTTTCATACTGCTGTTATTTACCAGACCGGTTGCTGTCAAATACTTCAATAAGGACAGAGTCAGGACCAATGTTGAAAGCCTGATCGGACAGGAAGCGATCGTTGTCAGTGAGATCGACAATCTGGAGCAGGCTGGCCGTGTGACACTGCAGGGAAAAGAATGGACTGCAAGGACAGAAAAGAACGGAGTGAAAATTCCGGTGGGCAGCGTTGTCATCGTTAAATCGATCGATGGCGTAAAACTAATTGTAGAGGAAAGAAAAGAGGATTAAAAATGGGAACACTTATTACCGCACTTGTTTTACTTGTAATCGTGATCTGGGTGCTTGCAAGCTGTATTAAGATCGTACCGCAGGCACAGGCTTATGTCGTGGAGCGTCTGGGAGCTTATCAGGGAACATGGTCTGTTGGACTTCATTTTAAGACACCTTTTATTGATAAGATCGCAAAAAAAGTTGTATTAAAAGAGCAGGTAGTGGATTTTGCACCACAGCCGGTTATCACAAAGGATAACGTAACCATGCGGATCGATACGGTTGTATTTTATCAGATCACAGATCCGAAGCTGTTTGCATACGGTGTCGAAAATCCGATCATGGCAATCGAAAACCTGACAGCAACAACACTTCGTAATATCATCGGTGATATGGAACTTGACCAGACACTGACTTCCAGAGAGATCATCAATACAAAGATGAGCACAACACTGGATATTGCAACTGATCCATGGGGTATCAAGGTAAACCGTGTAGAGTTGAAAAACATCATTCCGCCTGCAGCGATCCAGGATGCAATGGAGAAGCAGATGAAGGCAGAGCGTGAAAGACGTGAATCTATCCTGCGTGCGGAAGGTGAGAAGAAATCTACGATCCTTGTTGCAGAAGGTAAGAAGGAATCCGCAATTTTGGAAGCAGAAGCTGAAAAGCAGTCCGCTATCCTGCGTGCGGAAGCGCAGAAGGAAAAGATGATCCGCGAGGCAGAAGGTGAAGCTGCTGCAATCTTAAAGGTACAGCAGGCAAATGCAGATGGTATCCGCATGATCCGTGAAGCGGGCGCAGATGAAAAGGTTCTGCAGATCAAGAGTCTGGAAGCACTGGAAAAGGTCGCTGAGGGAGAATCCACAAAGATCATTATCCCATCCGACCTGCAGGGCGTTGCATCGCTGGCAACTACTTTCAAAGAGGTAATTTCAAAGTAGGAAGTTTAAAATAAAACTGTAGGAAACAGATAAAGGGATGGCTTCGCAAGAAGTGATCCCTTTATTCGGGAATATGATACGAAATAGCAGCCGCAAGGCTTCAATATAGTTGCGGATAGAAACAAATGGAAAGGACAGCATATGAGTAAGGTAGATTTAAAAGGACGCGATTTTTTGAAACTGCTTGATTATACACCGGAGGAGATCCTGTATCTGGTCGATCTGGCAGCAGAATACAAGGAAATGAAGAAAAAGGGCAAGCTGCATGACAGCCTGCATGGCAAGAATGTAGCACTGATCTTTGAAAAAACATCCACAAGAACACGATGTTCTTTTGAGGTGGCAGCGCATGATCTTGGTATGGGAACAACCTATCTGGACCCGACAGGCTCCCAGATCGGCAAGAAAGAAAGCATTGCAGATACGGCAAGGGTGCTTGCAGGTATGTATGACGGAATAGAGTACCGCGGATTTGACCAGTCTATTGTGGAAGAACTTGCGCAGTATTCCAAAGTGCCTGTATGGAACGGACTGACAAATGAATTTCATCCGACCCAGATGCTGGCAGACATTTTAACGATCCGTGAAAAACTGGGCAGGATCAAAGGTGTAAAGCTTGCATATATGGGTGATGCCCGTTATAATATGGGCAATTCTTGGATGGTAACCTGCGCAAAGCTTGGAATGGATTTCAGAGCCTGCGCACCAAAGGCTTACTTCCCGGATCAGGAACTGATCAAAACATGTGAAGAGATCGCAAAAGAGACGGGTGCAAAGCTGACCTTTACGGAAGATCCGATGGAAGGTACAAAAGATGTGGACGTTATTTACACAGACGTATGGGTTTCCATGGGTGAGCCTGATGCTGTCTGGGCAGAAAGGATCAGAGATCTTTCTCCTTATCAGGTGAATAAAAAGCTGCTGGATAATGCGGCTGAAGGTGCCATTTTTATGCACTGCCTGCCTGCGTTCCACGATCTGAAGACAAAGATCGGAAAAGAAAAAGGCGAGCAGTTCGGCGTGACGGAAATGGAAGTAACGGATGAAGTGTTTGAATCAGAGCAGTCCGTTGTATTTGATGAAGCAGAAAACCGTATGCATACGATCAAAGCCGTGATGGCAGCAACACTTGGCGCATAAGGACAGAGCAATGAAGACAGAAATATTAAAATTACTCAGAGAGCAGGACGGATATCTGTCCGGACAGCAGATCTGCGAAACACTCGGTGTTTCCCGGACAGCGGTCTGGAAGGTGATGAACCAGCTGAAGGAGGAAGGCTATCAGATCGAAGCGGTTCCGAATAAAGGCTATCATCTTCTGCAGACACCGGATATCCTCTCTGTCAGTGAAATAGAGAGCAGACTGACGACGGATCATATGGCAAGAAAGCTCTATTATTACGACGTCACGGATTCAACCAATACGGATTGTAAGCGGTATATGGAAGAAGAGGGTGTACATGGTACACTTGTAGTTGCGGATATGCAGCGTGCAGGCAAGGGACGCAGAGGCAGAAGCTGGGAATCTCCAAGCGGACATGCCATTTTTATGTCACTTGGCCTGAAGCCGGAAATTTCGCCGAATAAGGCTTCTATGCTGACACTTGTCATGGCACTTGCGGTCTGTGACGGCATTGCCGGGGTGACAGGGCAGGAGACAGGGATCAAGTGGCCGAATGATGTTGTACTGCATCAGAAAAAGATCTGTGGGATTCTGACGGAAATGAGTGCAGAGCCGGATTACATCAATCACGTGATCATTGGCGTCGGTATAAATGTCAACCAGACAGAATTCCCGGAGGAGATCGCAAAAACAGCAACTTCCCTTTGCATTGAAATGGGACAGACTGTGCAGAGGGCATCTGTGATCGCTGCGGTGATGTCATATTTTGAAAACTATTATGAGAAGTTTATACAGGCTGGTGATCTTTCTGCCATTTTGGAAGAATACAATGACAGACTGGTGAACCGGAATGCGCAGGTACGTGTTCTGGATCCGAAGGGCGAGTTCTCGGGAACAGCACTTGGTATCAACAAGAGCGGTGAGCTTTTAGTAAAAAAGGAAGACGGAAGCGTGGCGGAAGTTTACGCCGGTGAAGTTTCCGTAAGAGGAATATATGGCTATGTCTGATCTGCAAATGAAAGACCGCATGGCAGACGGCAGAATTGTTCTGTGCGGTTCCAATGCATACGAAAAGAAATATTATTTCAATCCACTGTTTGATTCCGTACCGGAATCGGTCAAGGAAGAACTGCACATTATCTGTGTATTGTTTACAGAAGAAGCGGGCGGTGTTTTTCTGATCGTTTTTGAACCGGATGGCAGCATTTCCATGGAGACAGAGGCTGCGGAAGAGGATATTTTATATGATGATATCACAGCAGGACTGTTAGTCAGTGAGATCCGCAGGCACAGACAGACGCTGTTTGAGGAACTGCAGCTGTTTTACAGAGTATTTGTACTGAAAGAAGATATTACACTGGAGGATGAAACGTAAGATGATATTAGTACTGGATGTGGGAAACACAAATATTACGTTTGGTGCATATGAGGAAGAAAAGCTGGTGACAACATTCCGTATGACAACAAAGGTGCAGCGTACCTCAGATGAGTATGGGATTGTGATCCGGGATCTTCTGCATATGAACGGAGTAAAACGGACTGATATAGAGGGCAGCATTGTGGCAAGTGTTGTGCCAAACGTGATGCATTCCCTGACGAGTGCCATGATCCGCTATATCGGAACGAACCCGATCGTGGTCGGACCGGGGACAAAATCAGGAATTCAGGTAAAGACGAAGAATCCACGTGAGCTTGGTGCTGACAGGGTGGTAGATGCGGTCGCTGCCTATGAAAAATACGGCGGACCGATCCTTGTGCTGGATTTCGGTACTGCAACGACCTATGATTATGTATCGGAGGATGGTTACAGCAGAAAATGTGGCTACTGTACCCATATGCCAGGAAGAGATCCTTTTAGTGGTCCCGGACGAAGTGATCCGAAAAGCCTATCCCGACCGTTTTGAGGAGATCAAGAAAAGTCTTTACCAGTCTGCAGATGTGCGCCTTTTGGAAAACTGCCCTTTTGTTCTGTTAAAAAAGGGAAACCGGGTACGTACCATTGCAGATGAGATCTTTGAAGATACCCAGATCTCTCCCCATATTGTTCTGGAAACAGAAAATATTGAGACGGTTCTGGCCCTCAGTGCCCAGGGAATGGGGATTACCTTCTACCCCCGTATGTTCATGTCCACCAGACAGAATTTAAACGCATATAAAGACTCCCTTATGGGACAGGCAGGACTGAACCTGTTTTCCTTGAATTATTCCAGAGCCCACGGCACCCTTGCTATCGGCTATCACAAAGGCCACTATATGTCCCGTGCCACCCACGAATTTATCCGCATTGCACTGGAACATATCCCTTCTGCCGCAGGACTTCCGTCAAATTCAGATGCAATCTGATGACCTGGGAGCCTGAAAGAAAACGAAGATCACTCTTGACTTTCGTTTTCTTTTTTGCTATATTATAACAGTAATCATTATCATTATTAAATTTCATCAACAAGGGAGACGCCTATGAAAACATTAAAGTATAGCCGTCAGAGAGAATCCATCAAAGCCAACCTGATGAGCAGACACGATCATCCGACGGCAGACGCCCTATACGCCAGTATCCGGGAAGAATTTCCAAATATCAGTCTTGGAACTGTATATCGAAATCTGAACCTGCTGGTGGAGACGGGTGAGATCCTGAAACTGACCTGTGGAAACGGCCCGGACCATTACGACGGAAACGTGGCGCCACATTACCACTTTGTATGCAGAGACTGCGGACAGGTCTATGATATGGAACTGGACGAAATGGCTGATCTGAACACTTCCGTTCAGGCTGCTGCCCCTGGAAAGATCGACAGTCATTCCATTTTATTCTATGGAAGATGCTACTCATGCATGGAAAAAGAAGAGACAGAGAATACTCTTAAGAAAAGCAGCTAAAAAGCAGTAAAAAAAGAGAAATTTATAAAAGTAAATGAAAATTTCTCTTGACAAACAAGACAAAATGCATTATATTAATATCAGTAATCATTACTATTATTGATTACAAGAGATCAAACGAAACAGGAACTAAAGTTTCCGATCACATTAAATCAAAAAAAACGAAAAGGAGAATATCATTATGAAGAAATGGGTTTGTACAGTATGCGGTTATGTTTATGAAGGAGAAAATCCACCTGAAAAATGTCCACAGTGTGGCGTACCGGCTTCCAAGTTCAAAGAGCAGGCTGCTGACGAGACCAGCTGGGCATGCGAGCACGAAGTAGGTGTTGCACAGGGTTCCCCAGAAGATATTATGGCTGATTTAAGAGCAAACTTTGAAGGAGAATGCTCTGAAGTTGGTATGTATCTGGCTATGGCTCGTGTTGCTCACAGAGAAGGCTATCCTGAGATCGGTCTGTACTGGGAGAAGGCAGCTTACGAAGAAGCAGAGCATGCAGCTAAGTTTGCTGAACTGTTAGGCGAAGTTGTTACCCCTTCTACCAAGAAGAACCTGGAAATGAGAGTTGCTGCTGAGAACGGTGCTACTGCTGGTAAGTTTGACCTGGCTAAGAGAGCAAAAGCAGCTAACCTGGATGCGATCCATGACACTGTTCATGAGATGGCAAAAGACGAAGCTCGTCACGGAAGAGCATTCGCAGGTCTGTTAAAGAGATACTTTGGCTAATCTGATTTTGTAATACATTGGAATTCCTAAAAACAAAAATATCCGGTTCCCTGGCGGGCCGGATATTTTTATATGTACATAATTCATTCTGATACCGAATTGCTACGTGCTTTGCACTCTCGCAATTCTAAATGTTCATAGAATGCAGTGCCAGGATCTCTTCCTTCACTGCCAGTATATCTTTTTCCAGATACACACAGGCCTCTTCAATGTTCTGTTTTTCCAGAGCATCAACAACGGCCATGTGATAACGTCCATTAGACTCATTTTTTCTCTGCCACGCAGACAGGAAATACTGTGAGATATAACGGGAACACTGGTGGATCATCTGCTGTAATGCCTGATGGCCGTAAACATTGTTGTTTAATGAATACAGATAGGTGTGAAACTCATAATTTCTCTGCCTTCGACTGCAAAGTTACAAAAAATAAATTGAACTGCCTATACTCTTTCAGCGTAACTGCCCGCACCTGATAGCCCATACGCGGAATGTTGATCAAAACTCCATCTTTACAGAGTTCTACCAGTGCTTCACGAACAGGAGACTTGCTCACACCAAATTTTTCAATCATTTGATTTTCAGTAAGAATATCATTCGGTCTATATTCGCCGTTTGTCACAGCTTCGTAAATCCCCCGGTATACTCTCTCTTTTAAGGTTTCTTTTTGCATACATTCCCCTAAGCTACATATTTAGTAGTGCTTTCGCACCCAATATGCTATTTTCTACTTAAAAACCGATTTTGTCAAGTTTTTAATCAACCACTTCATCCAGTTTCTGGATCGCTTCTACATAGATCACAAAAGCCTTCTTTAAATGTTCGATCTCAATATATTCATCTGCCTGGTGAGCACCGCCTCTTTCTGTACCAAAGCGTTTTGCTTTTCCAGGAATGCCAGGTCCAAATCCAACTGCATGTTTTAACTTTCTGGAATAAGTACCGCCGCCCATTACATATGGCTCTAATTCCATTCCCAGATTGCGGTTGCATACTTCCATTAATGCCTGTACTTCCTTGGATTTAGGATCTGTAAAGCATGGCGCGGAGTCATGTGCTTCTGTCAGTTCAAAGCCATGTGCCTTTAAAGTTTTCGTGATGTTTTCCATCAGTACTTCATAAACAGCTGTTACATTATAACGGATATTTACATCCTGCCAGAAAACACCATTTTCCAGCTTGCACATACCGCCTACATGAGTCAGCTTGCCGGAACCTTCATCTTCAAAAGGAATGTTCAGTCCTGCTCCATAGTAATCACCAAACATCTCACAGATGGCATCCATCAGGTTTGCTGCATCTTCATCTAACACGCCTGATTTTTTCAGCAGTCCCGCCATTTTTACTTCTGCGCTTTCAGAACCTTCCGGGAAAGCTGCATGAGCAGGAATACCATGTACATATACCTTCACACTGCCGTCAGCCTGCTTTTCACAGGTGCCGCCAACTGCTTCTACAACCTCTTTTACTTTTGAAGTCTCTTCTTCTGTTAAAGTAAGAACTGCAACTGCTTCTGCAGGAACCTGGTTGGACATGATACCAGACTCAAAACTTACCAGCTTGCTGCTCTTTACAGGACGGGTGGCATCAAATTCCAGAATTCCTTTCTCACCGTTGCATACAGGGAACATAACGTCCGGAACAACAGAAAATGCCGGCTCTTTATAATTCTTCGCATAATACTGCACATCGGCCATTCCCTTTTCCTCGTCACATCCAAAGAAAAAGCGGAAGCTGTGTTTTGGCTTATAGCCCTGTTCTTTCAGATATTTTAAAGCATAAAGGGCAGTCATAAAGGAACCCTTATTATCGCTTACGCCTCTTCCGATGAGAAGGCCGTCTTTTACAACTGGCTTAAATGGTTCGCAGCATGTCCAGCCATTTCCGGCAGGTACTACATCTGCATGGCCAAAGAAACCGATCTCTGTATCACTTTCCCCTTTCCAGAGAAGAGTTCCGCAGTAATTTTCATGGTTAAATGTTTCAAATCCCATGGATCTTCCTAAATCCAGAGCTGCATGAAGGGCATCTAAGCATGCCTGTCCAAAAGGCATATCCGGATCTTCTGTTTTTACGCTTACACTTGGGATCTCTGATAATTTGCATATATCCTGAACCATATCATCAATGTGTTTTTCAATCCATTCTTTTTCCATTGCTTTTCCCTTTCTTTTTATATAAATTTGGTATCAAAAAACAATTGCCGCTTATAGCGGCGCTTGTTTTTATTTTACATCATCATATAAATGGCACGCTACACAGTGATTTTCTCCGATCTGGCGCATCTGCGGCACTTCGGTCTTGCAGCATTCCATTGCATATTTACATCTTGTGTGGAACAG
>ENA-UPTB01000120-UPTB01000120.1-human-gut-metagenome-genome-assembly--contig:-NODE-120-length-78747-cov-9.068768_pt1 | contig 78747 bp, 63 predicted proteins | sample MGYA00250046_ERZ773369 | MGnify/ENA primary metagenome ERZ773369 (study PRJEB29103, sample SAMN06111938) | human gut metagenome | biome: human gut; feature: ankylosing spondylitis patient; material... | reverse complement strand
GAGGAAGTCATCAAGAAGGGCTAATTTGCGCAGAATTGGTGGCACATTGGTGTTATGTACAGAAGGGGAGGGCGCAACGCCTTCCCCTTCTTGCTGTTTCTGGGAGGTGAGAGCATGGCAATCAAGATCGAGCGTGTGGAAGCGGGCAGCGAAGCCGAAGCACTGGGCCTTTTGCCCGGCGACGAGCTGCTGGCCGTGGATCAGAACGAGCTGAACGACACGCTGGACTATGATTTTTATACCGACAGCAAAAGCTTTCACCTGAAAGCAAGGGTGGCGGACGGCATCCGGGAGTGGGACGTCCAGCGCGCCGAGCGCGGCCCCTTTGGCTGCGATTTTTCCACCTATCTGGGCGACCAGAAGCATTCCTGCTCCAACCACTGCATGTTCTGCTTCATCGACCAGCTCCCTCCGGGGATGCGGGAGAGCCTTTATTTTAAGGACGACGATGAGCGCCTTTCGTTCCTGTTTGGCAACTACATCACCATGACCAACATGCAGGACCATGAAATCGACCGCATCATCAAGATGCACATTTCGCCCATCAACATCTCGGTCCACACCACCAACCCCCAGCTCCGGGTGCGGATGCTGGCCAATAAGCGGGGCGGAGAGGTGCTCAAGTACCTGCCCCGGCTGGTGGAGGGCGGCATTGCGGTCAACTGCCAGCTGGTGCTCTGCCGTGGCATCAACGATGGCGACGAGCTGCGCCGCACCCTGGCCGACCTGCTGGAGCTGACCCCCATGGTGCAGAGCATTGCGGCGGTGCCCTGCGGCATTACCGATTACCGCCAGAACCTCTTCAAGCAGACCCCCTACGATGCGGCCAGCAGCGCCGAGGTCATCGACATCATGGAAGAGTTTGGCGATGAGTGCAAGCGCCGCCACGGCAAGCGGATCATCTATCCCAGCGATGAGTGGTACCTGAAAGCGGGCCGCCGCATCCCGCCCACCGAGTTCTATGAGGACTTTGACCAGCTGGAAAACGGTGTGGGCATGATGCGCCTGTTTGAAGATGAATTTATGGCCGAGCTGGACAAGCCCCACCGCGTTTACGGCACCAAACAGCTGGATGTGGTCACGGGCACCATGGCGGCCCCTCTCATCCAGCGGATGATGGCCGAGCTGCACCGCCAGTACCCCATGATCGAGGTCACGGTGCACCCGATCCAGAACAAATTCTTCGGCGGCAACGTGGGTGTGGCGGGTCTTGTCACGGCCACGGATATCATCAACCAGTGTGAGGGCAAGCTGACCAGCGGGACGCTGGGCGTGCCCGCCGTGATGCTGCGGGAAGAAAAAGATACGTTCCTCGACGATGTGACCGTTGCGCAGCTCGCTCAGCGGATGGGCGTCAAGGTAGAAGTGCTGCCCACGTCCGGCGGCGAGGAGGCCAAAGCTCTGCTGCGCAGCGGCCTGCATATTTCGAGAAGAAGAAAAGGAGGAACCACATGAGCAAACCGATCGTAGCGGTGGTGGGCCGCCCCAACGTGGGCAAGTCTACCTTGTTCAACAAACTCTGCGGCCAGCGCCTGGCCATCGTGGAGGATACCCCGGGCATCACCCGCGACCGCATTTTTGCCAACTGCGAGTGGAACGGCCACGAGTTCATGCTGGTGGACACGGGCGGTATTGAGCCCAAGGCCACCGAGGGCATCTTGGCCCACATGCGGGAGCAGGCCCAGATCGCCATTGACACCGCCGACTGCATCATCATGGTGGTGGATGTCCGCAACGGCCTGACCGCGGCGGACGAGGATGTGGCCCACATGCTGCGCCGCAGCCATAAGCCGGTTATTCTGGCGGTCAACAAGTGCGACAACGTGGGCGAGGCCCCCATGGAGCTGTACGAGTTCTATAACCTGGGCTTTGACGAGGTCATGCCCATTTCGTCGGTGCACGGTCACGGCACGGGCGACCTGCTGGACGCCGTCTGCGCCCACCTGGATTTCAGTGAGACGGTCATTGAAGAGGACCGCATCCCGGTGGCCATCATCGGCCGCCCCAACGTGGGCAAATCCAGCCTGACCAACCGCATCCTGGGTGAGAACCGGATGATCGTGGCCAACGAGGCCGGCACCACCCGCGACGCCATTGATACCCCGGTGGACAACGCCTACGGCAAGTTCATCTTCACCGATACCGCAGGCCTGCGCAAGCGCAGCAATATCACCGATGGTCTGGAGCGGTACATGGTCGTCCGGGCTCTGGCCGCTGTGGAGCGGAGCCGTGTGGCCCTGATCCTGGTGGATGCCACCGTCGGCTTCACCGAGCAGGACAGCAAGGTGGCAGGCTATGCCCACGATCAGGGCAAGGCCTGCATCATCGTTGTCAACAAGTGGGACGCCGTGGAGGGGAAGGAGACCAACACCATGGAGCTCCAGCGCAAGGGTTACGCCGAGTGCTTCAGCTTTATGGGCTATGCTCCCATCATCTTTATCTCGGCACAGACGGGTTATAACGTCAATAAGCTGATGCAGCTCATCCGGGATGTGGACGCCCAGAACGGCGCCCGCGTGCCCACCGGTGTGCTGAACGAGATGCTGGCCCGGGCTACCGCCCGGATGCAGCCCCCCAGCGACAAGGGCCGCCGCCTGAAGATCTTCTACCTGACCCAGGCCTCCACCCGTCCCCCGACGTTTGTGGCCTTTGTCAACGCAAAGTACCTCTTCCACTTCAGCTATCAGCGGTACCTCATCAACCAGATCCGCGAAAGTTTTGGTCTGGACCACACGCCCATCCGGCTGGTGATCCGGGAACGCGGTGCGGGTGAAGTCCGCGCCAAGGATGTATAAACAGGGAGGGACTGTCTGATGATGACGCTTCTGATCGTTCTGGCAACGGCCGCCGAGGCCTACCTGCTGGGCAGCATTGACACGGGCATTCTGGTCAGCAAATACCTCTATCATGACGATGTCCGCAACTACGGCAGCGGTGCCGCCGGCATGACCAACATGCTGCGCACCTTTGGCAAAAAGGCAGCGGCTCTCACCGCCTTTGGCGATGTGCTCAAGGGCGCGCTGGCCGTCTGCATCGGCCGCTGGCTGTTCGGGTATCTCCCGGCAGGCGGGGCGGTCTCGCCCTACCTGGGCGTTTACCTGGCGGCCATCCTGGCTACCATTGGCCATCTGAAGCCGCTGTATTTCGGCTTCAAGGGCGGCAAGGGCGTGCTGGTGGCAGGTGGTGCCATTCTGGCCATCCAACCCATCCTCATCCCGTTCCTGTTCCTGATCTTCCTGGCCTGCCTGCTCCCCACGGGGATGGTCTCGCTGGGCAGCATCACCATGGCAGCGCTCTACCCGGTGCTGACCCTCATTTACAGCTACTACCGGGGCCTGGCCGCGGGTGATATGGCGGTCTGCTTTGTGGGTGCCCTCATCATGAGTATTCTGGTCATCTACATGCACCGCTCCAACATCAAGCGCATCCGGGAAGGCAAAGAATACCGCTTTGGCAAAAAGCATCAGAAATAAATCTCAGTATAAAATGAAACACCCCCGCAGGCAGCGTTTGCAATGCCTGCGGGGGTGTTTTTGGGTCTTGATTCAGGGTTCAGGTGGATTCCGGCAGGAACTCGTCCGCTTCAGCGGCATCGACAAAATCGTCCTCTTCGGTCTCGGGGACAACATCCTCGGCGTGGAGGCGCTTGCGCAGCCGCTCTTTGAACTCTGAAGCCGGGATGCCGCTCTGGTTGGGGGAAAGGTCGGGGGCCGGGTGGCCGTCGGGCAGGTGGGCACCAAAGGCCGGTACAAAGAAGAACTTGCGCACGACGAAGATCAGGGCGATGGCAGCCACGCTCAGCAAGTTTTCAAAGGCGGATTCGTGGCCGATGACCATGTGGCGGGCGATGGCGTACAGCAGCACCTCCAGGCTGGAGCCGGGGCTGTGCTTGGCCAGCATCTTGATGAACTCGATGCCGATGACGATGTCGAGTGCCCGCTCCAGAAAGGTGCGGATCTCTACATCGTTGCCGTCGATGAACAGGCCGGGCATCCACTGGATGAGGGGCACGATGCTGATGAGCAGGCCGATGAGCACCAGGCCGGAGAGGGAGATCTCGAGCAGGGTGGAGGACTGGATGATGAAATTGCGCAGCTCCGCGCGGCTTCGGCTTTCGACATGGGTGGTGTTGTGGAAATCGTTGGACATGGCAGGGACCTCTCTTTCGGATTTGGATTCAAGTGCAGTAGACAAAATCGGGGAAAAATGTCAACTTTATTTTCTATATTTTAGCAAAGAATGTTAACTGCGTCAATTCGTTGAGGAAAATTCCAGCGATGAAAATGTGCTATGGAACACAAAAAGCTCCCCCGGCGGGGGAGCATGAAAGGGAGTGGAGGGAAAATTTCAATCCTGCACGGCCACATAGCCTGATTTCTCGATGCAGGCACGGCCCGCGTCGGTGGAGAGCCAGTCGTAGACTTTGCGTTCCGGCGTGTCCGCACCGGAATCCTGCCGGACCGCGGCATAGAACTCATTGCAGAGCGGGTAGCTCTGGTCGGCGATGGTCTCGTTGGAGGGGGTCACGCCGTCCACAGCCAGCAGCCGCAGGCCGGGCTGGGAGTACATCTGGTCGATGTAATAATACACCGAGAAGCCAATGGCGTTGGCGGTGTTGTTGTATTCGGCAATGCTGTCCACCAGCCCGCCCATCTCCGTGGGGGCCAGCTCGGTGGGGGCGTCCATCAGCTCCCCGCCCTGGATGAGCAGCTTCTGGAACAGGGTCTGGCTGCCGGAATCTTCCCGCCGCTGGAATGCCACGATGGGCAGGTCCGCGCCGCCGACGTCTTTCCAGTTGGTGATCTTCCCGGCATAGATGTCCCGGAGCTGCTGCTGGGAGAGGCTCTGGACGGGATTTTCTTCGTTGACGATGAACACCAGCGCGTCCCGGCCAATGGCTTTCTGGTCCAGCGGGCCGCCCTCCGCGGCCATTTCCTCCTTGACGGATTCCGGGGCCTCGTAGGCGATGATGAGCTTGGTGGAATCGCCCTCATTGCCGCCGTAAAGGCTCAGGTTCCGCCAGGCCCAGGCCGTGGTGTTGGTGCTCACGCAGCTCTGGGCCGTTTCCAGATCCATGCCCGTGGTGTCCGCCATGATCTGCGCAATGAGGGGGATGCAGGCCGTGCTGCCGTCGGTCATGGGGAACTCGTCGGCTGTAAGGATGGGCTCACGGGTTCCTTCACTGGAAGCATCCGGGCTGGCAGCGGGTTCACTCTCGGGCTGAGAGGGAGTGGGCCCGGAGTTGACGGGGGCATTCGTGCTGCAGGCCGAGAGCAGGGCGGCTGAGGAAACCGCGCCCAGCCCCAGCAGAAAAGCGCGGCGGGAAAGATCAGTTTGTTTCATGGTCAAAACCTCCTGTGTTCAGATCAGATCGCCATAGCCGTGTTCGTCCGTGCTGGAAGCAAAGATGCTGCGGCAGTAGAGCCACTGGCCGTCTGGGGCCATCCAGCCGTAATAGAAGCCCTTTCGGGCCATGAAAGCGCCTGCGGGCAGGTCATTGAGGCCGTTGCCGCCATAATAGCTGTAGCAGAGGGCCAGCCCTTTGAGGACGGCGTTCCCGTTTTCGTCCAGTACGTCATAGAGGGTCTTTCCGTTGGGGCCTGCATAGCCGTAGCGGAAATAGGCGTGGCCGTCTGTGGTGGTGAGGGGCGCAAAATAGTAATAGCCATCCGGCGTGGAGGCGGAAATAGTAAGCTGCCGTACAAGGCCCTGTGCGTCATAGAGCCGGATGGTGGGCTTGCTATGGTCTCCTGCCGGATAGAGCATCACCAGCGCGTAGCCCTCCCCCACAGCCCACACCTGGGCCGAATCCTGATTCTCGACCGAGTCCACGTTCACATCGGTGAGGATGGCGCCGGTGGTGCGGTCGTAGACCCGGAGCGTCCCGTCGGTGGCGTAGACGGCCAGGGTCTTGTCGTCGGCGTCCACGTTATAAACGGGTTTCATCTCCCCGGTGGTCAGGTCGTGGAACTGGTAGCGGTAGTCGTTGCCAGCATTCCAGCAGACCACCGCCCCGGGAGCATGGTAGAGGACGGAGCGGTCAAAGGTGGCAAGGACTTCGCTCTGTTCGGTGCTGGCCAGGTCGATGAGCTGGTACTGGCCGTCTTCCGTCCGGAAGCTGGCGGTGCCGTTGCCGCACACCTGGTCAAAGCCGTCCAGCTCTTCCCCCGTTACCGTGTTGGAAAGGGTGGAGGACTGGGAGAGGTAACCATCCGTGTAGAAATCCAGTAAGATCCAGTCGCTGGGGATGCCGCTGGTATTGTTCTGGGTGGAAAGGCTGGTGGCCGTGCAGCGGTCTTCCTCCCGCAGGGGATTGCCCTCCCGGTCCTGCAGCACCATCCGCACATGCTGGTACATGTCCTCGTCGTACTCACCGTCGGCCAGCGTCTCGGGCCGTTCATAGCAGGTAAAGGCGAACAGATCGTTGGAGACGACGCACTGGTAGGCGGTGTCCGGAGACGGGATCTCCTGCCCGGTGGTCAGGTCGATGACCTGGCAGTCCCCGGGCTGGACAGCATGATCGCAGGAAAATTCCAGTGCGTCGGTCTGGTTGAGCACCAGATAATTCCCGGAGAGGGTGACGCTGTGATCCTGTTCAAAGGTGAGCACTTCGGCTCCGGTCTTATCGTAGAGGGCGCTGCGGCGGCCGGAGGGGGAGCTGTTGTCGGACCAGGCCACCCAGTAATAGGGGATATCGCTCTCCGCAGGGTCGTACACCAGTGCGACGGTCTCATCGCCCCGGCCCTCATGGAGGACTTTGCTGCCGCAGAGGACGGTGGAGCCGTTGGAATCATACAGGATCCGCAGCTTGCCGTCGTCGAGAGCGGCGGGAGCGTCGCTGGGCTGTTCTACGGGAATCGGGTCTTTCCGGGGGGATGCCGCCGGCAGCAGGGAACAGCCGGTGAGCAGGGCAACCGCCAGCGTCAGGCAGGCGGCGGTGCGGCCAAAGCGAAACAGCGTGGTCTTCATGGGCGATTCCTCCTAAAATTTGACTTTCCCATTTGATTATAATACGAAAGACCCGGCCGTTCAATTGCATTGGAACGTCCGGGTCTGGTTACAGTTTGGTGACAACGGGGAGCTCAGGCTTCTTCCATCTGGTTCAGCTTGTGGAGGAACGGCAGCAGGAACGGCACCGAAATGAAGAAGGTGAGCGTGTCGGCAATGGGCTGGCACATCTCAATGCCCGGCAGGCCCAGCAGGTGGGGCAGGGTGAGGATGAGCGGGATGAAACAGACACCCTGCCGGCAGCAGGCCAGGAACGTGGCCCGGCCGGATTTGCCGATGCTCTGGAACATCATGTTGGTCACCACGATGACGGGCTGTAAAAACATGGCCAGACACTGGTAACGGAACGCGGGCAGGGCCACGGCCAGCACCTCCGGGTCATCGCGGAAGAGGTGGATCAGGGTCTCGCTGTTACACCAGCAGACCACATTGAGCACGCAGACAAAGCAGAACGCCGCAAAGATCGTGAAAATAGCGGCCTGCCGTACCCGGCGGTACTTTTTGGCACCATAGTTGAACGCGGCTACGGGCTGCAGCCCCTGGCCCACGCCGATGGCGACGGACAGGATGAACAGGAAGATGCGGGAGATGATGCTCATGCCCGCCACGGCGGCGTCGCCGTACTCGCGGGCGGCAATGTTCAGCAGCATACCGCCAATGCTGTTCAGGCCCTGACGGCCAAAGCTGGGGGCACCGTTGGTAAAGATGAGCAGGTAGTCGCGAGGCGCGCGGGTGATCTCCGTGATGCGGAACTGGCTGACCGTTTTGCCCCGCAGGAACATGGAGAGCAGGATGAAGAAGCTGATGCACTGGCTCAGTGCCGTGGCGAGGCCCGCGCCGCCGGTGCCCATCTTGAACACAAAGATGAAGAGCGGGTCCAGCACGATGTTGAGCACGCCGCCCGTCACAAGGCCGATCATGGCAAAGCTGGCCTTGCCCTCATACCGCAGGATGTTGTTCATCACAAGGCTGGACATCATCAGCGGGGCCGCAAACAGGATGGGCCGGGCGTAGGCACTGGCGTGGGGCAGGATGGTGTCCGTGCTGCCCAGCAGCATCATAAAGCGGGGCAGGGTGGCAAGGCCGCCCACGGCCAGCACGGCACCCACCGCCATGGCCGTGAAAAAGCTGGTGGAGGCAAATTTGGTGGCCGCGTGGGTATCCTGGTTGCCCAGGCTGCGGCTGATGATGCCGCCGGCCCCGTGGCCGAACATGAAGCCCAGCGCCTGGATAATGGCCATCAGGCTGGAAACGATGCCCACCGCGCCCGAAGCGCTGGTGGAAAGCTGGCCGACAAAAAACGTATCGGCCAGGTTGTAGATGCTGGTGATGAGCATACTCAGGATGGTGGGGGCGGCAAGGCTCAGGATCAGTCCGGGGATGGGCGTCTCGGTCATTTTATGGTACTGCTGCTGGCTGAGGTCGTTGGCGGGCATGGGCAAAACTCCTTTCGGTGCAAACTGCCATTCCGGCATGGAAAAGCCGCCCTTGCAATGCCAAAGAGCGGCGGAAATCGGATCGATTCCTAGTATAGCGCGGAAAAGAAAAATTGTCGAGGGCGAAAACCATAGCGGACTGGAATGGTGGGTGAGAGAAAATTTTGAGGAGAAACGGGCGGAAAGTTCTCTATTGGGATGTCAAAATTCGCAAAAAACGGACACATTTTGTTAAAACTGCTAAACAAATGGCGAATTGCTTGTGAAAAATCACGGCTGGTGGTATAATTTAACAAAGAAGAGCCAAGGAATTTGGACAAAATGAATACCTTACGGAGGGAATTGCAATGAAATCTGTTGCACAGACCGTCATTGAGGCGGATCGTTTTTATACCATTGCTGCCAAGACTGGCAGCGTGATCCAGGCTGTGGAGAACGCAAAAGACGGCGGTGACATCCGCCTGGGCAAGTATGACCACAAGCCCGAGCAGGAGTGGGCATTCATCCGGGTGGGGGACGGCGTTTACCGTATCCGCAACCGTGCCAATGGCAAGCTCATGGACTTGATGATGACCGGCACCGCCAACGGCACCTGGCTGCACCTGTGGGAAGATGTGGGCGGCACCTCCCAGATGTGGACCATGGAGCACACCCCGCAGGGCACCGTCCGTCTCCGCTCCTCTTGGGCCGGCGGCAAGTGCATTGATACCGTGGGCATGGGCACTGCCGATGGCGCTGTCCTGCAGATCTGGCAGGAGACCGCGGGCGAGGACCAGCTGTGGACCATTGAAGAGGTCAAAGACCGCGCAAAGCGCACGGTAAAGAAAGCAGAGCCCGCTGTGGAGGCTGCTCCCGCTGCCGAGCCGGTGAAGACCGAGACTGCTCCTGTGGTAGAGGAAAAGGCTGCTGAGCCCGTGGCCGCTCCCGCTGTGGAGGAGAAGCCCGAGGTCAAGGAAGAGGCCAAGACCGAGGAGAAGCCCGCTGAGGCTGAGGGGAAGGCAGAGCCCGCCGCGGAGGCTCCCAAGGCAGAGGAAAAGCCTGCTGCTCCCGCGGCCAAGGCACCCGCCAAGAAGCCCGCGGCCAAGAAGACCAGCCGCGCTGCCCGCAAGGCTGCTTCCGCCAAAAAGGCTTCCGCAAAGAAGAAGTAATTTGAATCTTACGTAAAACAAAGCCCGCTGTGTGAAATTTCACAGCGGGCTTTGTCTATTCTGTGGAAAGTTTCCCGGTCTGCCAAGGGCTCCCCTGATAGGGGAGCTGTCGCCGCAGGCGACTGAGAGGTTTTACATGTGCATCATGCTGCGCTGCTCAGAAGCACGGAACTTGAGGGCAGCAGCAATGAATGCTTTGAACAGCGGGTGAGCGCGGTTGGGGCGGCTCTTGAACTCGGGGTGGAACTGTGCACCCAGATGGAAGTCACGGCCGGGCAGCTCCACGGTCTCCACCAGGCGGCCGTCCGGGCTGGTGCCGGAAATGACCAGACCCTTGGCCTGCATCTCCTCCCGGAAGTCGTTGTTGAACTCATAGCGGTGACGGTGGCGCTCCCAGATCTCCTCTGCCTGGTAACACTCGGCCATCTTGGTGCCGGGCATCACCTTGCAGGGGTACTTGCCCAACCGCATGGTGCCGCCCTTGGGGATGTTGCCTTTCTGATCGGCCATCAGGGCGATGACATTGTGTTTGCCGTCCGGGGTGAACTCGCTGGAGTTGGCGTCGGCATAGCCCAGCACATGGCGGGCAAATTCCATCACCATGATCTGCATGCCCAGGCAGATGCCAAAGTAGGGCACGTTGTTCTCCCGGGCATACTGGGCGGCCTGGATCATGCCCTCGATGCCGCGGTCGCCAAAGCCGCCGGGCACGATGATGCCGTCCACATCGGCAAAGGCTTCCTTGCAGGCGGCCTGGTCGGTCAGGTCCTCACTCTCCACCCAGCGGATCTCCACCTGGCTGTCGTTCTCAAAGCCGGCGTGGTAGAGGCTTTCCATCACGGAGAGGTAAGCGTCGTGCAGTTTGACGTACTTGCCCACCAGCGCGATGGTACAGGTCTTGCTGCGGGTGGCAATGCGGGAGACCACCTGCTTCCACTCGGTCAGGTCGGCAGGGGGAACATCCAGCTTGAGCTTGTCCACCACCACGTCGTCCAGGCCGTTGGTGTGGAGCATCAGCGGGCACTGGTACAGGCTGGGCATCGTCAGGTTTTCGATGACGCACTCAGGCTTGACGTTGCAGAACGTGCTGATCTTGCGGCGGATCTCGCCGCCTACGTTGCCATCGGCCCGCAGGATGATGATGTCCGGGTTGACGCCCATGCCCTGCAGCTCCTTGACGGAGTGCTGGGCCGGCTTGGATTTGTACTCATCGGAGCCGGAGATATAGGGCACCAGCACCACATGGATGTAGCAGCAGTTGTCCCGGCCCTGCTCCAGGCCTACCTGGCGGATGGCCTCCAGGAACGGCTGGCTCTCGATATCGCCGGTGGTACCGCCGATCTCGGTAATGACCACATCGGCCTCGGTGGAAGAAGCCAGATTGTAGATATAGCTCTTGATCTCGTTGGTGATGTGGGGGATGATCTGGACAGTCTGGCCCAGGTAGGCACCCTGGCGCTCCTTGTTCAGCACGTTCCAGTACACCTTGCCGGTGGTCAGGTTGGAGTATTTGTTCAGGTTCTCGTCAATAAAGCGCTCGTAGTGGCCCAGATCCAGGTCGGTCTCGGTGCCGTCATCGGTGACGAAGACTTCGCCGTGCTGCAGGGGGCTCATGGTGCCCGGGTCCACGTTGACATAGGGGTCCAGCTTCTGGCTGGCCACTTTCAGGCCGCGGCACTTGAGCAGGCGGCCCAGCGAAGCGGCCGTAATGCCCTTGCCAAGGCCGGAGACGACGCCGCCGGTGACAAAAATAAACTTGGTCTGTTTTTCTGCCATAAAATATCCTCCTCTAATGGACGTTTGATATGGTTCACTTTCCCGGTGGAGGGGTGCGCGTTGCGTAAAGCCCGCACCCACTCAAAAACATACAACACAGAATTATACACCCGATGGGTCATAGGAATCAAGGATTTCCTGCGCGATCTCGGCCCGGTCCCGCCGGGTATCCATGGCATTTTTTTCAATGTAGCGGTGTGCCTCGGCCTCGCTCATTCCACGCTCCGCGATGAGGCAGCATTTGGCCCGGCTGACCAGACGCACCTGCTGCAGCTTTTCCTGCATCCGGGCATTCTCCTGCCGCAGCACCTGCAGCCGGTGGTTGCTGGCCGCGGCCATGTGGATGGCCTGCAGAAACAGGGTGTTGGAAAACGGTTTGCACACCAGCAGCACGCCCTGCTCGCTCATGGGGGTCAGCAGCTGCTCGGCAGCCGCCGCTTTGACAAGGAATACCACGCCTGCGTCGGTCTTTTCCACCGCGGTGGCGCACAGGTCGTGGCCAAACTCATCGGGCAGGGGCGCGTTGACGACGATCAGCTCAAAGTCCGATTCCAGCATCCGCCGTCGGGCTTCCGCCCCGCTGGGCACGATGAGGGGCCGGGTATATCCCAACTCCGTCAGGCGGGCGCACAGATACTCGTTGGAGCTTGCGCCGGCGCTGACGATCAGAGCACGTCCCATCCTGCTTGCTCCTTTCTTACACGCTTGTGCATGGTATTATATCGCGTTGAAGTAGTGGATGCGTTCGTATTCCGCCGGGTCGGCCGCGTTTTTCAGGGCGGCGCAGCGCTTGAGCGACTCTGCATAATACCGCTTGGCCAGCTCTTCCGGCAGGAACTTGTGCAGGAACTCGCTGTTCTTTGCCACTTCCACGGCCTCTTCCAGAGAGGTGGGCAGGGTCTCCAGCCCAAGGCCCACGGCCTCGGAGGGGATGAACAGGTTTTTATTGACAGGGGGGCGCAGCTCCATCCGGTTCTCAATGCCATCCAGGCCGGCGGCCAGGATCAGGCCGATGGAAAGGTAGGGGTTGCAGGCGGGGTCCGGGCTGCGCAGCTCCATGCGGCAGTTGTCGCCCCGCACCTGGGGGATGCGCACCAGCTGACTGCGGTTCTGGCGGCTCCAGCTCACATAGCGGGGAGCCTCGTCGCAGCCAAAGCGGAGGTAGCTGTTGGGCAGGGGGTTGGTAAAGGCGGTCAGCTCCCGGCTGTGGGCCAGCACGCCCGCCATAAAGCTGCCCGGGATACTGTCCGGGGCAATGTCGCCCTCAAACAGGTTGTGGCCGTCCATGGAGAGGGAAAGGTTGATGTGCAGGCCACTGCCCGCCTGGTCCGGCAGGGGCTTGGGCAGGAAACTGGCGTGCAGGCCGTTACTGGCGGCCACCGCCCGGACGATCTGCTTGAACATCATCACGTTATCGGCGGTCTTGAGGGGGCCTGCGTAGTGGCAGTCGATCTCGTTCTGGCCGTTGCCGTTCTCGTGGTGGCTGTGCTGGGGGGCCATGCCCATCTGCTCCATGGTCAGGCAGATGTCCCGGCGCAGGTTTTCACCGGCGTCCAGCGGGGCTACATCAAAGTAGCCGCCAAAATCAATGGGCACCCGGGTGGGGCGGCCATGGTCGTCGTTTTCAAACAGGTAAAACTCACATTCGGCACCCACGTTGCAGGTCAGGCCCAGCCGTTTGAAGCGGCGGTTTATGTCCCGCAGAAAGCCGCGGCAGTTGCCGCCAAAGGGGGTGCTGTCCGGTTTTTCCACATCGCAGAAAAACTGCATCACCCGGCCCTCGGTAGAACGCCAGGGCAGGATGCACATGGTGGACAGGTCCGGGCGGAGGACAAGGTCGCTCTCCTCCACATGCATAAAACCGGCAATGGCACTGCCGTCAAAGCAGACGCCGTCCTCCAGGGCCTTGGTCAGGTCGCTGGCCAGCACGGCAATGTTTTTCTGGTTGCCAAAGATATCACAGAACGCAAAGCGGACGAATTTGACGTTGTTGTCCTCCACAAAATCAAGCACGTCCTGCTGAGTCGTATAGCTCATAACACACCTCCGCGCTGCAGAGAACCACGCCCCGCAGCGGATCATCATGGTATTTGCTGACGAAATTGGAAAAGACTGAAACTTCCCACAAAAACGCCTAAAGGCCTGCTTCGATCAGGAAGCAGGTCTTTAGGCTGGTGTAAGAAATAGGAAAAGGAGAATGGCAGATTACTTACAGCCTCACCGATGCAGGATTACCGAAACAATCAGACGTAATAGAGCATCTTGCTGTAGCTGGGCAGGGGCCAGTAGTCCTCGCCGCAGATGGTCTCGGCATCGTCTGCCGCGGCACGCAGGGCGTCCATGGCGGGGATGACGTCAGAGTGGAAAGCAACGGCTTTCTCGGTCTCAGTGGGCAGAGTCTTGGCGGCATCCACGGCAGCCTGCAGGGTGTCGATGGCGTCACTCATGGCGTCGGCGTCGGCGGAGAGCTTCTGCAGGGTCTTGGTCTCGCTGCGGACGCTGATGGCCTCGCTGACGGCCAGCTTGGAGGCAGCCGTGTTGGCAACCTCGCTCATGTAGGAGTTGACAGCGGGCAGCAGCTGCTTGCGGGCCATCTCCAGCATGGTCAGGGCTTCGATGTTGATGATCTTGGAGTAGTGTTCCATCTCAACTTCGTAACGGCTTTCCATCTCCACCTTGGTCAGGACGCCAAAGTCTTCCATGAGCTGGATGTTCTTCGGCTCGATGAGGGCGGGCAGGGCAGCCGGGGTGTTCTTCTTGTTGGGCAGACCGCGCTTTTCCGCCTCGGCTTCCCACTCGGCGGTGTAACCGTTGCCGTTGAAGATGACGCGGCGGTGGTCGCGGATGGTGCGCTTGATCAGAGCGATGGCAGCGCTGGTAAAGTCCTCGGCCCCCTCCAGCTCGTCGGCGTAGCCTTTCAGCTCCTTGGCGACAGCGGTGTTCAGGATGGTGTTGCAGTCGCTCAGGTTCTCGGCAGAGCCGGGCATACGGAACTCAAACTTGTTGCCGGTGAAAGCAAACGGAGAAGTACGGTTGCGGTCAGTGGTATCCTTGCTGAACTTGGGCAGGACGTCCACGCCCAGGTCCATCTTCATCTTGACAGGGCCGGCGTAGGGAGAATCGGAAGCGATGGCGTCGATGACAGCTTCCAGTTCCTCGCCCACGAAGATGGAAATGATGGCCGGAGGTGCCTCGTTGGCACCCAGACGGTGATCGTTGCCCGGGGTAGCCACGGAGGTGCGGAGCAGGTCGGCATACTCGTCCACGGCCTTGATGACAGCAGCCAGGAAGACCAGGAACTGCAGGTTCTCCATGGGGGTGTCACCGGGATCCAGCAGGTTCTCGGTGGGGGTGCTCATGGACCAGTTGTTGTGCTTGCCGGAGCCGTTGACACCCTCAAAGGGCTTCTCGTGCTGCAGGCAGACCAGACCGTACTTGGGAGCGATCTTCTTCATCATCTCCATGGTCAGCAGGTTGTGGTCAATGGCAACATTGGTGGTGTCGAAGATGGGGGCCAGCTCATGCTGGCAGGGAGCAACCTCGTTGTGCTTGGTCTTGGCGGGAACGCCCAGCTTCCACAGCTCCTCATCCAGCTCTTTCATGAACGCGGAGACCTCGGGGCGGATGACGCCGAAGTAATGCTCCTCCAGCTCCTGGCCTTTGGCGGAGGGAGCACCAAACAGGGTACGGCCGGTCAGGATCAGGTCCTGGCGTGCCTCGTAGTCCTCTTTTTTAATAAGGAAGTATTCCTGCTCGGGGCCGACAGTCGTGGAAACGTAATCCACGTCCTTGCCAAAGAGCTTCAGGATGCGGATGGCCTGATTGGACAGCGCGTTCATGGAGCGGAGCAGAGGGGTCTTTTTATCCAGAGCCTCGCCGGTGTAGCTGACGAACGCGGTGGGGATGCAGAGCACATCGTCCTTGACGAACGCGTAGCTGGTGGGGTCCCATGCGGTGTAGCCGCGGGCCTCACAGGTGGCACGCAGGCCGCCGGAAGGGAACGAAGAAGCATCGGGCTCGCCGCGCACCAGCTCCTTGCCGGAGAACTCCATGATGGCGGTGCCGTCGCCCACGGGGCTGACGAAGCCATCGTGCTTCTCACTGGTGATGCCGGTCAGCGGCTGGAACCAGTGGGTGTAGTGGGTGGCGCCCAGCTCCATGGCCCAGCGCTTCATCACGCTGGCCACAACGTTGGCCACCTCAATGTCCAGCGGGGCGCCCTTGTGCAGAGTCTTTTCCAGACTCTTATAGGTGGCGCTGGGCAGGCGTTCTTTCATAACGTGCTCGTTAAAGACCTTGCTGCCGTAGATTTCCATAACATTTGCTGCCATAAATCCTACTCCTTACTTGATCTTAATTTCCATTCAAATACCGCAAAAACTTTCTCAGGAACGAGAAAATGAGAGCAGTGTTCTGCTGAAACGAAACGGCGCTGCGAGTCAGGAGGTGACTCACAGCGCCGTTGCTGTCTATGCGATGATTATAGCCCACCGGGGGCTAAAACGCAATTGACAAAACTGACGATTTTGCCCAAACCCCAAATTGGTTTTTTGGAGCAAACGCTTTGATTTTGCGAAGTGAGGCCGAATTTTGCTTTATAAGTATTACTTAAATCACCTGGAACAGGAAAAACTTTAAGTAGTTAGTCTCAGGTACGCCCCAGAGGATGGGGTGGTCGGGTGCCTGCTGTCGGACTTCGATCTGGCGCAGCTGACGGTGCGCGTCTTTCGCGGCGGCGCGCAGCATCTTGATAAACAGCTCCTCGGTGGCAAAGTGGGAGCAGCTGGCCGTGGCCAGGTAGCCGCCGCGGGGCAGCAGCTTCATGGCACGGTAATTGATCTCCTTATAGCCCCGCATGGCGTTTTCCACCGTGCGGCGGGCTTTGGTGAACGCGGGCGGGTCCAGGATGATAAAATCGTAGGGGTGGCCCTCTTTTTCCAGCCGGGGCAGCAGCTCAAAGGTATCCTCACAGAGGAAATCCATGTTGGTCAGGCCATTGCGCTGGGCGTTCCGCTGGGCCATGGCAATGGCCTCCGCGCTGATGTCGGCGGCAGTAACCCGGGCCGCCCCGCCCATGGCGGCGTTCAGCGCAAAGCTGCCGGTGTGGGTAAAGCAGTCCAGCACGGTGTGCCCGGCGGCAATGCGGGCCACGGCCCGGCGGTTATATTTCTGGTCCAGGAAGAAGCCGGTCTTCTGGCCGTTTTCAAAATCGACGTGGTAATACACGCCGTTCTCGCGGATCTCTGTCTGGGTGGAGTCGGGGTGGGTCTCACCGGACAGCTCGAACCAGCCCTTGTTCTGCTCCAGCCCCTCCTTGGCGCGGAGGGCTTCGTCATTCCGCTCATAGATGCCGTCAATGGTCTGGCCGTCGGCCCGCAGGACTTCCGCCAGGAGGGGGAAGAGAACGGGCTTGAGCTTTTCCATCCCCGCGCTCAGGGTCTGGGTGACGAGGATATTGTGGAAGCGGTCTACCGTCAGGCCCGGAAACTGGTCGGCCTCCCCAAAGATGACCCGGCAGGCGGAAAGATCGGCGGGCTCCAGCACGGTCTTGCGGTAGGCCCAGGCGTACTCCACCCGGCGGCGCCAGAAGCTGGCGTCAAAGGTATCGTTGGCGTTGCGGGAGATGAGCCGCACCCGGATCTTGCTGTGGTGGGAGACAAAGCCCGTGCCGAGGTAAGCGCCCTTGGGGCTGACCACATCGGCCAGGGTACCGTTTTCCGGGAGCGTCTCCGGCGCGGCGGTAATATCGTTTTCGTACACCCAGGGGTGGCCGCCCACCAGCAGGCCCTCGGCGTGTTTGTTGACTTGGTAGACGGGATAAGCGCGTTCTTTCATTCGATAGACCTCTTCATAATCCTGAAAAATTGTGCTAAAATAAGCAAAAACAAAATGGGGGAAACCACAATGGAAATTGAACGGAAATGGATGGTAAACGGCTGGCCGGAGCAGCCGCTGCCCTTAAAAGAAGAATTTGCCATGCGGCAGGGCTATATCAGCGTCCGGCCCACGGTCCGCATCCGGGAGGAAGCCCTGACCGGCGGCGAGACGAAGTATATCCTCTGCTTCAAGTCCGGCAGCGGGCTGGCCCGGGAGGAGATCGAGCGGGAGATCGACAAAGAGCTCTTCACCCGGCTCGAAGAGAAGATCATCGGCAAACCGCTGATCGGTAAGCTCCGCCGCAGCTATCAGCTGCCGGACGGGCTGGTGCTGGAAGTGAACCATGTGGATGAGGGCCAGCCTACCGAGTTCTGGTATGCCGAGGTGGAATACCCCACCGAGGAGGCCGCCCGTGCCTGGCGGCCGGAGGCGGTGGGCCTGGCCGCTTACCTCAACGACGACGTGACCGACCAGCCTGGCCAGAGCATGGGGGCTTACTGGGAGAAGACCCGCGGCTGAGACCGAACCGCCAGGGCCGTAAAAATCAGAAGCTGGGCGGCGTCACCGCAAAGATGACCCGGACCATTTTGTCACCGGTATTGAACCAGCGGTGGCCTGTCCCGGCCGGGATACGGACGGCATCGCCTGTGTGCAGCTCAAAGAGTTCACCGTTGAGGGAGATGGTCACATCGCCCTCCTCCACATAGGCGGTCTCTTCGCCCACATGGGAGCGGTCCTTATCAGAAGTGACGGTCTGGGGCGGGATCTCCATCAGCACAAATTCGATGCTGGCTTTGGTGTCGGCCGTGAGCAGGTTGTAGGCTACCTCACTGTTCCGGTTGCCGATGGAGCGGTATTCGCCTTTGCGGACGATGAGTTCCTGCTCGGGGTCGCTGTCCTCCTGGAAGAGAACATAGAGCGGGAAATCCAGCGTCTCGGCCAGGGTCTTCAGGGTGTTGATGGACGGGTTGACAGAATTGTTCTCGATCTGGCTGATCATGGAGGCGGTGATGCCTGTCTTTTCCGCCAGCCCGCGGAGACTCAGCCCCCGCTGGGTCCTGTATTTTTGAATCTTTTGTCCGATGTTCAGATTGACCATAACATGTTCCTTACTGTTGTATTTGCGGCAGCAGCCCCGGCAGAGGGGCATACTCCTCAATACTATCATTATAGCATGTTTGGCCGGGAAGACCAAGTGGCAAAGCGATGACAAAACGGAGTAGAAAACACAATAAAATATAAAAAATCGGCAGACATGGAGAGGTACAGCCATGTCTGCCGATTTTGTTGTGGAAAGCAGTCTCAGCAACCGGAAGCAGAATGGGATGCTCCCGGAAGATCAGCACTTAGTGCAGGAAGATCAGGCTCAGGACAAAGACGACGACCAGAGCGGTGAGGGACTGCAGAACGCTGATGATGGGAATGGTCTTGTAAGCCACGGAGGTATCCATCTTGGAGGTGGTGGTGGTGACCCAGAAGAAGTCATCGTTGCCGTGGAAGACCATCATACCGCCAGCGGCGCAGGCCAGCATGGCGATGACGCGGCCCATGGGGCTGGAGAAGCCCAGCACGTCGATGAGCGGGGTGATCATGGTAGCTGCCGTGACCATGGCGATGGTAGCGGAACCAACGCAGGTACGGAAGATGAAGCCGATGAGGAACGGAGCCAGGATGCCGATGGTCAGGCCGGAGAATGCATTGGTCAGGACGGACTGCATGGCGGAAGCTTTCAGCACGCCGCCGAACGCGCCGCCCGCGCCAACGATCAGGACGATCTGGCCAGCGGTCCTCAGAGAGTCGGCCACCAGGCCGTCAAAGCTCCAGGCCAGCTTGTCTTCGGGGTGGATGTTGTGGTAGGTGTAAGCAGCGAGCAGCATGCCGATCAGCAGAGCGACGGCAGGGGTGCCGATGACGTTCAGGATGGAGAGCAGAATGTTCTCGGAAGCGACCATGTCGCCCACGGTCTTGAGGAGCATGAGCAGGATGGGGACCAGGATGGGCATAAACGAAGCCAGCGCGCTGGGCAGCTTGGCGTTCTCGTCCTCTTCCTCGGTCACGTCGCTGTCATCCTCGGGGATGTAGTAGTATTTTTTGCCTGCGGTCAGGGAAGCAAAGTAGCCCACCAGCATGACAGGGATGGAGACCAATGCACCAAACAGGATGACCATGCCCAAGTCCGCGTTCAGGATGCCGGCCACAGCCAGAGGGCCCGGCGTGGGAGGCACGAACATGTGGGTGGCGTGCAGGCCCATTGCCAGCGAGATGGCCATGGTGGTCATGGAGATCTTGGTGTCCTTGGACAGGCGGCGGGCGATGGGGCTCAGCAGAACGAATGCGGAATCACAGAAGACGGGGATGGAGACGAAGTAGCCGGTGATGGCCAGGCCAAGAGCAGCGTGCTTTTTGCCCGTGATCTTGAGGATGGTCTTGGCCATGGTCTCGGCAGCGCCGGATTTCTCCAGCAGGGTACCGGTAACGGTGCCCAGTGCGATGACCAGGCCGATATCGGCGATGGTGCCGCCCATGCCGCTGGTAAAGGCGCTGAGCATGTCCTGCATGTTCATGCCGGCCACGATGGCAAAGGTGGCGGAGGTGGCGATCAGTGCGAAGAACGGGTGGATCTTCAGTTTAACGGTGAAGAGGACCAACACCAGAACGGCCAATACCAGGCCGAGGATCACAGATACAGTAGAGCCCATAAATAAACCTCCTCTTACTTGACGACCTTGACGAGGTACTCTTTCCAGACCTCATCGGGAACCAGACGGCCGCCGGTTGCCCAGCAGATCTGGGTGGCGTTCTTCATCACGTCGGCGGTCAGGCCCTGCTTTGCCAGGTAGCCCTTGCCAGCCTCGGTGCTCTCCAGATGGACAGGGCCGATGAACGCGGCGCAGCTGGAGGGCTCAATGAGGACGTCCTCGGTCTTGTGGAGCAGACGCATAAAGTCGTACAGCTTTGCATCCTCGATGGTGAAATCACCGGAGATGAGGTTGGAGTCAATGCGGGTGACAAAGCCGGAGGGGCTTGCGCAGGCCAGGCCGTCGGCCTCGGTCAGGCCGTCGATGCCAAAGTCGTGCACATTGACGTTCTCGTACAGGTTGGTGGCAAAGCCCAGCAGGACAGAGGGGCAGAGGGTGGGCTCCGCAAAGAAGCAATGGACAGCGTTCTTGTACACCCGCTTCAGGCCATAAGCCACGCCGCCGGGAGCACCGCCCACACCGGTGGGAATGTAAACGATCAGCGGGTGCTGCTCGTCCACCACAACGCCCTGCTCATCCAGCTGCTTCTTCAGGCGGGAAGCGGCCACGGCATAGCCCAGGAACAGGTTGACGGATTTCTCGTCGTCCACAAAGTAGCTCATGGGGTCGGCGTCAGAGAGCTTGCGGCCCTCGGCCACGGCCTTGGAGTAGTCGTCGGCATACTCAATGACTTCAACGCCCTTGCTGCGCAGCAGGTCTTTCTTCCACTGGCGGGCGTCGGCGGACATGTGCACCTTGACCTTGAAGCCGATGGCGGCGCTGCTGATGCCGATGGACAGGCCCAGGTTGCCGGTGGAGCCCACCTGCACGGTGTACTGGTTGAAGAATGCGCGCATCTCGTCGCTGCACAGCTTCTCGTAGTTGTCCGTCACTTTCAGCTTGCCAGCTGCAATGGCCAGATCCTCGGCGTGTTTCAGCACCTCATAGATGCCGCCGCGGGCCTTGACGGAGCCTGCCACCGCCAGATGGCTGTCCATCTTGAGGAACAGATTGCCGGAGATGGGGCTGCCCGTTGCTTCGATCAGGCCTTTCTGCATCTCGGGGATGGGCTTCAGCGGGGACTCGATGATGCCATTGGTGCACTCGGTCTCCGGGAAGCACTTGCGGATGAACGGGGCAAACCGCTCCAGACGCGCCTCTGCGTCTGCAATGTCTGCGTCCGAGACGACCAGCTGGCACACAGCGTCGGTCATTTCAAAGGGCAGGAACTTGGGGTTAACCCACAGAGTCTCTTTCTGCTCCGCGATCTCCTTTAAAGTAGCGTCCTGCTCGATCAGCTTTGCTGCATACTCTTTGATTGCCATAGAAAAACTTCTCCTTTCACGTCTGCACGGCGCAGCACCGGGCCGGGGCGCTGTTTGAGGTCGTGCATCATACCTACCGTTAAGCGACGCTTATTGTGTGTTTAATTATACTGCATATCTGTTAAATTACAATGCATGTTGTAAACAAATAATGAACAGATATGTTGTGCAAAGTGCTCAAACGATGTGGTAGAAGTGAAAATTTTCAGGCCGAATATAACAGATGTTTCCCGAAAATACAATTTTCATCCCAGAAAAAGACAAAAATGGATGTTTAATCTTACTGAACAGGAAGAGTGGCTGTACAGCAGAGCGGAACGCCCGGCAGAGAAACCCGTGGAAAACCTATCCGGAGTGTGCTACAATAAATCTGTTAAGACCAAATTTAAGGGCCTGCGGCAGCGCTGTGGGCTGCGAAAGGATGAAACGCTTACGAAAAAGCCAAAATTTACGCTGCAGCTGCAATACAACTCCCCGGTCATCCTCACGTTTTTTCTGCTCTCGCTGGGGGTGCTGTTCCTGGGGCAGTGGACCGGCGGCTGGACAACGACCCATCTGTTCTGTGTCTACCGCTCTTCTTTGAAAGATCCGCTGTTCTATGTCCGGCTGTTCGGCCATGTGCTGGGCCACGGCAGCTGGGACCATTTTTTGAACAACATGCTCCTGCTGCTGGTCATCGGCCCGCCCATGGAGGAAAAATACGGCAGCATCCCGCTGCTGAGGGGCATCCTGCTCACGGCCCTCATCTCGGGCATTCTGCAGTGCGCGCTCTTCCCCCACTCGGCCCTGCTGGGGGCGTCGGGCATCGTGTTCATGCTCATCATGCTGGCGTCCCTGTCCGGTTTCTCGGGTGGCATTCCGGTCACGATGCTGCTGGTGGCGGTGCTCTACCTGGGCCAGCAGGTGTATGATGTCATCTTTGTGCGGGACAACGTCGCCAACTTTATGCACATCGTGGGCGGCGTGTGCGGTACGGTGTTCGGCTACACCTATGCCGCGTTCCCCCGGCGGAAAAAGCCCCGCCGCAAATAAGCGCAAGCAAAAAGAGCGTCTGCTCCTGCCATCGGACAGGGATGTGTACCCGGTTTTCTGAACCGGAGAAATATGTTATACTGGCAGTCAGAACAAAATCGTCAAAACAGTGGGGAGGAAGCAGTATGAAACTCGAAAAAGTGGCCGTTCTGGGCGCGGGAGCCGTGGGGGCCTATGTCCTCTGGGGGCTGTCTGAGAAACCGGGCATCCGTCTGGGCGTGGTGGCCGAGGGCGAGCGTGCCCGGCGGTTGAAAAACGGCATCGGCATCAACGGCAAGGCGTATCACCCGGAGGTCTGGACCCCGGAGGAGGCCCACGGGGCCGATCTGCTCATCGTGGCCCTGAAATACGGTGCCCTGCCCGGGGCGCTGGACAGCATCCGGCAGGTGGTGGGGGAACACACCATCGTCATGAGCCTGATGAACGGCGTGGACAGCGAGGAGATCATTGCGGCCGAGGTAGGAGCGGATCACCTGCTCTACTCGCTCATCAAGGTGGTCTCCCACAAGGAAGCGGACGGCTTCCGCTTTGACCCGGACACCACACGGGGCATCATTTACGGCGAGCTGGCCGCACCCTTTGAAAGTGAGCGGGTACAGGCCGTCGCAGCCCTGTTTGAGGGCACGGGCGTTCATTTCCGTGCCACCGAGCACATCCGGGAGGAGATGTGGAGCAAATTCCGGCTCAACGTCTGCAACAACCTGCCCCAGGCCATTCTGGGGGCCGGTGTGGGCTGCTACCGCGACAGCGTCCACATGAAAGCCATCAGTGACGGCCTCCGCAAAGAGCTGATGGCCATTGCCGCCGCCAAGGGCATCGACCTCTCCATTGTGGACAAAAACTCCGGCCGGGGCAGTGCGGTGCCGCCGGACGCCCGGTACTCCACCCTGCAGGACATTGACGCGGGCCGCCATACGGAGATCGACATGTTCTCCGGGGCGCTGATGCGGATGGGCAAAGAGCTGGGCATCCCTACCCCCTACAACGAGTATACCTACCACATGATCAAGGCGCTGGAGGAGAAAAACGACGGCCTGTTTGATTACTCCGGCAAAGATCAGGAGCCCACCTGGGCAAAATAATCCAAAAGCTGCACATCCGCCGCTTTTCCCGCATACATCAGCGGGAAGAGGAGGAATGCAGTGTGGAAAAAATCATCTTTACAGCGGGCATTCTGCTGCTGCCTGCCGTGTGCACCACGGTAGGGGCGGCAGGTGCCTTTTTGTTTCGGCGCACGCAGGAGCCCCGCACCCAGCGGATGACCTCCGGCATGGCGGCAGGCATCATGCTGGCGGCCAGTGTGTGGAGCCTGCTGCTGCCCGCCATTGAGCGGGCGGAGCGGGGCGTCTGGCCCGGGTGGTTCCCGCCCACGGCGGGGCTTGTTGTGGGGGCCGTGGGGCTGCTGCGGCTGGAAGCGCTGGCCGGGCGCTGGTTTGCGGCCGGGCCGGGGCACTGCGGGCACATGGTGCTGGCTGTTACCCTGCACAACCTGCCGGAGGGGATGGTAGTGGGCCTTGCCGCCGCGCTGGCGCTGGAGGGCAGCCCGGAAGCCATAAGCGGGGCGCTGGCCCTTTCCCTTGGCATCGGGTTACAGAACATCCCGGAGGGCGCGGCGGTGAGCCTGCCGCTGCTGAGATCTGGTCAGAGCCGGGGCAGGGCCTTTCTGGCCGGGGCAGCCTCCGGGCTGGTGGAGCCGCTGGGCGGGCTGCTGGCCCTTGCGGTGGCAGGCTGGGTGAGCGCGGCTCTGCCCTGGCTGATGAGCGCGGCCGCCGGGTGCATGGTCTGCGTAACGGCGCAGGAGATGATCCCGCAGGCCGTTGAACCGGATGAATCGGCGGGGGTCATCAGCATTGTGTTAGGGTTTGCTTTGATGATGGCGCTGGATGTGGCGTTGTAAACAAAAAAGCTCCTCCGCACGGAGGAGCAAAGAATTATTTGGAGAGATAGACGGTGGTGGAGGGGAATGCGAAGTCCACATTGTTTTTCTGCATCACGTCCATGACATTCAGGTTCAGGTCGTTCTGCATCTGGAGGAACGTTCCGGCCTGATTGGTGAGCAGGTAGGCGGAGACGAGGAGATTGATGCTGGAATCGCCAAAGCTGGTGAGCCGGACAAGGGCAGAGCCCTTTTCCACAGAAGGGCTGGCTTCCAGCATGGCGGTCAGGTCGGCCATCAGCTGCTCAAGCTTGGCACGGGAGGTATTGTAAGTGACGCCCAGCGTGAACTTATAAGGCCGGGTGGAGCGCATGGCGCAGTTGACGATGATGGAGCTGCACACCTTGCTGTTGGTGATGACGCTCACGGTCTTATCCAGGGAGCGGATCTTGATGGAGCGGAAGTTGATGTCGATGACCTCGCCCTCCACATCGCCCACAAGGATCCAGTCGCCCACGGCAAAGGGCTTGTCAATGAGGATGACGATGCCGCTGAAGATGTTGCTGGCCGTCTCCTGGGCAGCCAGGGAGATGGTCAGGCCGATGAGGCCGGCACCGGCAACGATGCTGCCGATGGGGAAGCCGCTCTCCTGCGCGATGGTCGCCACGCCCAGAATGACCACCAGCACCTTATAGGTGGTGTCCAGCAGGGAGAGCAGCGTCTTATTGGAGCGGATCTCCTCGCCGCAGGATTTCAGCAGCAGGGTGGCGACATCCGAGGCGTGGTACAGGCCTTTGCAGATGCAGAGGGTCATGGCCATCTGGTAGACGACGAGCAGGAATTTGGGCACGGGGGCAATGGCCCAGGGCAGGCTGGCCAGGGCAAAGTAAATGCCCGTGAGCCAGACCATCCACTCGGCAGGCAGCTCAAAGCTGCGGAGCAGGATGCCGGTGGCCTCAAAGTGCCAGCTGTGGGCCAGCAGCTTCGGGAAGATCTTTTGGCGGAGCAGGGCACGGGCCACAGCGCCCAGTGCCAGCAGCACCAGAGCGCAGACGCACCGGGCCGCAAAGGCCAGCCAGCCCTCCAGCAAAAAGCCGCCAATGGCAAAGCCCAGGTTTTGGATGGTGAAGATCATACAGAAATTGTTCCTTTCGGGTGAATTGTGTCGAACACATTGGTCTCAGTATAGCATACTCCGGCAGAGGGTTCAAATTTTCTTTGCCGCAGTGCAGGGGCAGTAGTCCAGAAGCAAACGTCACACTTGTGAAAAAGAAAACAAACTTTTGCGGATAAGGGTTGACAACAGCAGGCTGCTGCGCTATACTGTGTGCCAGAAAGTTCGTTTCAGGGCGGGGTGCAATTCCCCACCGGCGGTATAGCCCGCGACCACCCCTATGGGGTGCTGACTCGGTGAGACTCCGAGGCCGACGGTATAGTCCGGATGCAAGAAACGGCAGGCAAATTGCTTGTCTACGCGCCCTGTTGCAGTGTTTTTGCAGCAGGGCGCTTTTGGTTTGTCTTCCCGGTTCCCATCGGTGCGAAAAGGGCTTTCCACAGTTTATTTTGAGTGGGGCCAGCCGCCCCGGGAGGAAAAACCATGAAAAAAGACACGACCCACAACCTGACCGTTGCCGCCATGCTCAGCGCGGTGGCATTCATCCTCATGTTCATCGAGTTTCCCATCCCGATGCTGATTCCGGCATTTATCAAGATGGATTTCTCGGACCTGCCCGCCCTGCTGGGCGCGTTTGCCCTGGGCCCGGTGTATGGTGTGATCATCAGCTTTATGAAGAACCTGCTCCACATCGTCATCAAGGGCACCTCCACGGCCTGTGTGGGTGAGCTCTCCAACTTTATCCTGGGTGCTATCTTCTCTGCCGTGGCCGGTTATATTTACAAGCACCACAAGAGCCGCAAGACGGCCATCATCGGTGCCGTGGCAGGCGCCGTGGCCATGGGTGTGTTGAGCGTGCCCTCCAACTACTTCGTCGTTTACCCGGCCTATGTGCAGTTCTACCACATGCCGCTGGAAGCCATCCTGGGCATGTATCAGGCGATCCTGCCCTCGGCAGACAGCCTCATCAAGTGCCTCATCATCTTCAACCTGCCGTTCACGCTGGTCAAGGGCCTGCTGGACGCTGTGCTCTGTATGTTGATCTATAAGCCGCTGTCGCCCATCCTGCATGGCCGCCGCTGATTCCACTCGATCAGAAAGAAAAATGCTCCTGTGCATCCGCACAGGAGTATTTTTTATATCGCTTATGCCAGCGCGCCTCTCTCCAGCCACTTGCCCCGGGCAAGGCGGAGCAGAAACAGCACACCCCGGGTGCACAGCTCCACGCACATGGCCGTCCAGACACCGGCCAGCCCGAAGCGGGGAGCCAGCAGGAATGCCAGCGTCAGCCGGACGCCCCACATGCTGAACAGGTTGAGTACAAAGCAGGCGGTGCTGTCGCCAGCCCCCTGCATGGCACCGCTGGCCACGATGGAGGCCCCGAACATGGGCTCGGCAAAAGCCTCAATGCGGAGCATTTGGGCCCCCAGTGCAATGACAGCCGCGTCGGCCGTAAAAATGCTCATCAGTGCCGGGGCAAACAGCCACATCAAGACGCCGGAAAGAGCCATGATGCCCATGCCCATCCCGGTGCAGAGCCAGGCAAACCGCTTGGACATGTCCCGGCGGTGGGCACCCACGGCCTGCCCTACCAGTGCGATGGAAGCATCCTGGATGCCGTAGCCCGCCATGTAGCACAGGCCCTCGGCGCTTACGGCCAGGCTGTTGGCCGCAATGGCCACAGTGCCCAGCTGGGACACGATGCGGACGAGAAGCACCTGAGCCGAGGAGAGGGCGGCGCGCTCTGCCGCCAGCGGCACACCCACCCGCCACAGGTTGATCAGGCAGGAGCGGGTGATCTTCCAGCTGCCGGGGTAGCGGATGGCCAGTGGGCTCTCCCGCAGCAGGAGCACCGCCAGTGCGGCCAGCCCGCCGATCATGGTGGCAAGGGCCGTGCCCAGCGCCGCGCCCGGAACACCCCAGCCAAAACCGAACATTGTGACGGTCTGGCCAAACAGCTCCATTTCCCGGGTGGGATTGATGAGGAAAAAGTTGAAGAAGATGTCCAGCACGCAGACCAGCACGCTGATGAGGCTGGGCGTCAGGGCGTCACCCGTGGCCCGCAGCATGGCGGAGTACATCCCCATGGCCATGCTGAACGGCAGGGCTGCGGACCAGATGCCAAAGTAGGCCGAAGCATTGCCCTGCAAAGACGGGTCCGCACCCAGCCACCCGGGCAGGAACCGGCAGATGCCGATGCCCAGCGCCGCCATGCCGCAGCCGAGGAGGATGTTGAAGATCATGGACTGCCGCAGCACGCCCCGGGCATCATCCTGGCGGTCGGCCCCGAGATACTGCGCGATCTGGATGGCAAAAGACGTGAACAGCCCCACCAGAATGCCGTGGAGCAGCCAGGTGCTGGAGCTGACGATGCCGATGGCCGCCGTGGCCTCGGCCCCGATGTGGCCCACCATGGCCGCGTCAATGTACTCCATCGCCGTGACCACCAGCTGTTGCAGGATGGCGGGCACGCTCAGGGCAACGGCAACGCGGGCCGTGTCGCCCAGCGGGATGCTCTCGCCCTGCCGCATCCGGGCCGCGAGAATATCAAGTGAAAGTGTCATGAGGTCTCCTCTGCAAATACAAAATGGAAAAGCCGATACCTATTATAATAAGAGGGAAGAGGATTGTCAATCAAGGGCGATTTTGCGGCAGGGCAATTGATTTTTACTGTTCCGCGTGATACACTCTCACCATGGGAAGAATACTATGAAAGAGGAATTGAATCTTATGATCGAAATGCTTTCTGATACCATTGGCACCCGTGCCGTGGACGCGCTGGGCTTTCTGCTGGCGTTTGCATTGACCGCCCTGATGGACTCCATGTTCCGGGAGCGGCTGCCCCATGACCATGGCCGCGCGTTCGCTGTCAACGGCGAGCTGTCCAAGGGCAAGGCCCGTGGTTCCGGCCTCATCTTTGTGCTCTGCATCGCACTGGTGACGCTGGCTGTCATCCCGTTCCGGGTGGAGTACCTGATCTATACCGCCCTCCTCATCGCCTCCATGCTCTCGGGCTATTTTGACGATGCGGCGGATACGGCCTGGAACGAATACAAAAAGGGCCTCATTGATTTTGTCATCGCGGTGGTGGCAGGTGTCACCTACCTCAACTTCAACGGCACCGGCGTGCAGCTGCTGAACTGGGCGTTCAGCATCCCGTACCCGGTCTACCTGCTGCTCATCGTCGTGCTCATCTGGGCCAGCATCAATGTGGTCAACTGTACCGACGGTGTGGACGGCCTCTCGGCCAGCCTGGCAGTGGTGTCCATCGGCACGTTCCTGCTGGCCTATTGGGAGGAGCTGGGCGAGTATGCCACGGCAGGCGTCATCTTCATCGGTGCCCTGCTGGCCTACCTGTGGTCCAATGCCAAACCCTCCACCCTGTTGATGGGGGACGCCGGCAGCCGCGCCATGGGCTTCTTCCTGGCCATCTTGGCCCTCAAGAGCAATCACCCGTTCGCATTCCTGCTGGCGGCACTGGTCTTTATCGTGGACGGCAGTCTGGGCATCCTCAAAATCAGCTTCAAGCGGTTTTTGCACATCAGCATCCTGAAAAAAACGCTGACCCCGCTGCACGACCATGTGCGCAAGCGGATGGGCTGGAGCGATGAGCAGGTGGTGGCCCGCTGGCTGATCCTGCAGGCGGTGGCATCGGCACTTTTGCTGCTGCTGGCCCGCTGAATGAATGATTTTAAGTATGATGTTTGTCTAACTTTCCAAAATGCATAAAAGAGCACGTGGTAAATTGTTGCACTTTACTTATTGAAAGTTTGACGAAAAACAGGTATACTTCTATTAACGAAAGCAAAGGCGCTTGAGTGAAGCTTATTCACTCTGCGCCTTTTTTCTTTTCATGTTAAAAGACAACCCCCGGGCGCACTGGTCTGTGGTGCATGTGCACAGGCAAAAAGAGGATAGGGAAAGGCGGAATACTTCATGATCAAACTGGAACATGTGGATAAATACTTCGGGGACCTGCACGTTCTGAAAGACGTGAACCTGGAAGTGGCTGAGGGCGAGAAGCTGGTCATCATCGGACCCTCGGGCAGCGGCAAATCGACCACCGTCCGCTGCATGAATTTTTTGGAGGAGCCTACCAGCGGCCATGTTTATATCAACGGGGAGGAGCTTACCAACAAAAACAAGACCCGTGTCGTGCGGGAGAACATCAGCATGGTGTTCCAGCAGTTCAACCTCTACCCGCACATGACCGTGCTCAAGAACCTGACGCTGGCCCCCATGAAGCTCCACCACAAAACAAAGGCCGAGGCGGAGGAGCTTGCATATCATTATCTTGAGGTAGTCGGCCTGCGGGATAAGGCGGATGTTTATCCGCCCCAGCTCTCCGGCGGCCAGCAGCAACGCATCGCCATTGCGCGGGCCCTCTGTGCACAGACCAAGATCATCCTGTTCGATGAGCCCACCAGTGCACTGGACCCCGAGACCATTCAGGAAGTGCTGGACGTCATGGTCCGGCTGGCACACGAGAAAAACATCACGATGGTGGTCGTCACCCACGAGATGGGCTTTGCCCGCTCGGTGGCAGACCGGGTCGTCTTTATGGCGGACGGACAGATCCTTGAAGAGGGCACACCGGAGCACTTCTTCACCAACCCCAAGAGCGAGCGTGTCCGTCAGTTCCTGAGCAAGATCGTCCGGTAACATCTTATTTTGGTTGACACGGCCGGGTGCACAAGTTGTGGTGCGCCGCCGTTGTTGATAAAACGCAGCCGGTTTCGGGGCGGGCAGGGAAAGCCGCCCAGGCTGCAAAAAACATAGAGGAGTGTATGATTATGAAAAAGATCTCTCGTCGCAGCTTCGTCAAGGCCGCTGGCTCGGCCGCTGTCCTCTCCATGCTGGCCGCCTGCGGCGGCTCTTCCAGCAGCACCGCTGCTTCCACCGCTTCCACTGCCGCCAGCACCGCCGGTGCTTCCAGCGCGGTAGCCGCCAGCTTTGGCCCGGATACCCAGGCCATCGTGGATCGCGGCGTCCTCAAGGTCGGCGTCAAGAACGCCGTGCAGGGCTTCAGCTTCCAGGACACCCTGACGGGTGAGTACAAAGGCCTGGAGGACAGTCTGGCCGAGATGATCGCAGAATATCTGGGTGTGGATGTCGAGTTCACCACCGTCACCGCTGCTACCCGCGGCGAGCTGCTGGACTCCGGCGACATCGACGCCGTTCTGGCAACGTTCACCATCACCGAGGAGCGCAAGAAGAGCTGGGATTTCACCACTCCCTACTACACCGATTATGTTTCCGTTCTGGTCGAGGACTCCAACGGCATCAAGGATCTGGCAGACCTGAAAGACAAGGTCGTGGGCGTGTCCTCCGGTTCTACTTCTGCCCGTGCTCTGGTCAAGGCCATGATCGACGCGGGCGTGCTGGACGGTGCAAACTTTGACGCCGACACGTTCAACGCGGATACCTGGAAAGAGGGCATCTCGTTCCGTCAGTACGACGATTATCCCGCCATCAGCACCGCGTTGAGCGCAAACGAGATCCAGGGCTTCTGCGTGGATAAGTCCATTCTGGCCATCTACAAGACCGATGGCCGCAGCTACGTGGATGCGGAGTTCAGCCCGCAGGAGTACGGCGTCGCCACCAAGAAAGGCAGCGATTTCTCCGCCCTGTGCGATGAGCTGGTGCAGGGCTGGCTGGCCGATGGTACGGTCGAGAGCCTGATCAAGGAGAACGGCCTGAGCTAAAAGACCACTTTTGCAATTGAGGGATAGAAAGGGAAAGGAGCGTTTGCCATGTCTGGTTTATTTTCGATGGACGCTTGGAGTACGGTTTGGAACCATAAAGAGAGCTTTCTGCTGGGTCTGGGCAATACCTTACAGACCGCTGTCTGCGCGCTGGCGCTGGCCTTTGCCATTGGCGCTCTGCTGGGCCTGATGGCCACCAGCGGCAATAAGATCTTGAAGTTTGTGGCCCGCGTGTATGTGGAGTTCATCCAGAACACCCCGCTGCTGCTCCAGCTCTGCTTTTTATACTACGCGCTGGCCTTTGCGGGCCTGAGCCTCGGCGTCATCCGCACCGGCATCATTGCACTGGGCGTTTACACCGGTGCCTACATGGGCGAGGTGGTCCGCGCGGCCATTGAGTCGGTGCCCAAGGGTCAGTTTGAGGCCGCACAGGCACAGGGTTTCAACTATCTGCAGCGGATGGGTTACATCATCCTGCCCCAGAGCATCCCCGTGATGCTGCCTCCCATGGTCAACCAGGTGGTCAACCTCTTTAAAAACACTTCCTGCCTCTACATCGTGGGTGGTGCGGACCTCATCAGTGTGACCTACAGCTTTGTCACCGGTGCTTCCACCGGCGGCGCTTACGCTCCCGCTTACATCGTCTGCGGCCTCATCTTCTTTGTGGTCTGCTTCCCGCTGTCCACGCTGGCGACCCGTTGGGAGGCTTCCCTCAAGGCACGCAAGGGCCGCGTGAACACCGCCCTCAAGACCGCCGCCAAGGTGGAACTCAAGGAGGCTGCTTAACATGAAAACACTTGCTGCAAGCCTTTCCATCCTCACCCAGCAGGGTGTGATGCTCTACCTGCTGCGCGGCGTGGCCTTTACCTGCATCATCTCGGTGCTGGGCGTTATTCTGGGCCTCATCGTCGGCAGCCTGCTGGCACTGGCCCGCACCTACTGCAAGCATGGCCCGGCCCGCGTCCTGGGCTGGCTGAGCGCCGCTTACATCGAGCTGTTCCGCAACACGCCCTACCTGCTGTGGATCTTCGTTTGCGTGGTCTTCTGCCCCTGCCCGGCATTCTTTGCCCGGAAAATGTTCGGCCTGACCAGCGTGGAGATGAAGCTCCTGTTCAAGGCAGCGCTGGCTCTGATCCTGTTCAACTCCTCCGTCATTGCGGAGATCGTCCGCGGCGGCCTGAATGGTGTGGCCAAGGGCCAGTTCGAGGCCGGTTACGCACAGGGCTTCAACACCGCTGAGGTGCTGCTCTACATTGTGCTGCCCCAGGCATACCGCAACATCGTGCCCACCCTGCTGAGCCAGGTCATCACCACCATCAAGGATTCGTCTTATCTGGCAAACGTGGCCACCATCGAGCTGATGGCCCGCATCCGCCAGCTGCTGAGTGCCGCGGGCACCTACAACGGTCTGGGCACCGTGAATGTTTCCGACGTCATGGTCCTGTTCGGTGCCGCCTGCGTGATCTACTTCATCATCAACTTCACGCTCAGCTGCATCGTCCGTTCGATGCAGAACAAGCGGAAAAAAGCGCTGGTCTTTGCCCCGGCAAAGAACGCCGCGTAACATCTGACCTTATCTTTTTCCTATTTTCCTATTTTCTTTTCTACCTCCCGGCATAACCCTAGAGCGCAAAACGCGCCCGGCGGTTCCTCACCGCCCGGGCGCGTTTTGCGTTTTGTGCTTCGTTTTGTGCTTTATGATTGAAAATTAAAAATAGATGAAACTTTTATAAAAGCGTCTTCTCCGCTGCTTCCACCACATGGCCCACCAGCACGGAGGTGGTCACGGTGCCCACACCGCCCGGCACGGGGGTGATGGCTTCCACCACGGGCTCGGCCTCGGCAAAGCGGACGTCCCCGCAGAGCTTGCCGTCATCGCCCACATGGATGCCCACATCCACCACGGTCTGGCCCTCCCGCAGGCAGTCGGCTCCGATGAAGCCGCGCTTGCCCATGGCCACCACGACCACATCAGCCTCTTTGCAGAGGGCGGGCAGGTTCTGGGTGCGGGAGTTGCAGATCGTGACCGTAGCGTTTTCGCGGTCCAGCATCATGGCGGCAGGCTTGCCCACCACAAGGCTTCGGCCCACCACCACGGCCCGTTTGCCGGAGAGGGGGATATCGTAATACTTCAGAATTTCCAGGCAGGCCTGGGCGGTGCAGGGCGGGTAGCCCAGCGCCGTGTTGGTAAACACGCCGGCCAGCGAGCCGTCCGTGATGCCGTCAATGTCCTTTTCCGGGGCCAGTGCCGCGCGGATGGTGCGGTCATCGAACTGCCTGGGCAGCGGGCGGAAGAGCAGACAGCCGTGAATGGACTTGTCCGCGTTGATTTTTTCAATGACTTCCAGCAGGGCGTCCTGAGTGGCATCGGCGGGCAGCAAAAACTGCCGGACGGCTACGCCCACCTTGCCGCAGCGGGTCATGACGCCCCGCTCATAGGAGAGGTCGTCCTCCCGCTCGCCCACCCGGACCACGGCCAGGGTAGGGGTGATGCCTTTGGCGGCCAATGCCGCACAGCGGGCGGCGTTTGCCTCGTTCATGGCCGCCACCACGGGCGCGCCTTTTAAGATCGTTGCCATTTAAACTTCCCCTCTCAATTGTGTTGCCATTTTTTCGTAGAGCGTATCGGCCAGCGGGACGTACTGTGCCAGCAGTGCGTCTGCCTTGGCGTTCAGGGCCTCGGCGTGGGCGCGGTTTGCCATCAGTTTGGTATTGATGGAGACATTCAGGCCCGAAGCCTGTAAGGCAGCCTTGCAGAACAGCGCCGCACACCCGGCGTCGGAGACGGCCAGCGCGCTGCCCTTGGCGGCGTACTCCTGCGCCAGTGCGATCCCCTCGCAGCAGGCTTCCATGGTCTCCAGAGGCACGGCACAGGCCCCGTCCAGCGCCTGCTCCAGCACCGCGGCCTTATGGGCCTGCTGTTCCGGCGTCTCTTTGGGCAGGCCGTAGGCGGCAGCCAGCGGCATAAACGCCTCCGCGTCGGCCTGCACCAGTGCTTCCAGCCGCCTGCGCAGGACTTTCGCCCGGGCATTCAGGGTTCGGAGATCCGCCTCCACCGCCGCGTACTTCTTTTTGCCCACGGTCAGGCTGCCCACCATATTGCCCAGGGCCACGCCGGCCGCGCCCACAAGGGCCGCTGCACCGCCGCCGCCCGGGACCGGGGCTTTGCTGGCAAGGCTCTCCAAAAAGCCCTCACAGCTCGATTTTGTCAATTCCACGATAGATTCCTCCCTCGGTGATAAATGCGTCCAGCCGCTGGTCGTGTTCGTCCAGAGCGGCGTGGGGGACGCGCTGTGCTTCAAACGCAATGCCCAGCTTCACCGCACGGGTGCAGCGGGGCAGGTAGCGGTCGTAGTAGCCTTTGCCCATCCCCACCCGGCCGCAGGCGGCGTCAAAGGCGGTGCAGGGCACTAAAATCAGATCCAGTGCCTCCGGCGGCAGGATCTCTGCCCGGCTCAGGATGGGGGTGCGGATGCCGTAGGCCCCTGCCTCCCAGCCATCCTCGCCGGGCACAGCCGCGGTCAGGCTGAAATTTTCCCTGCAGACGGGATAGGCCAGCGTTTTGCCCAGGCCCCGGGCCGTCTCGGCCAGGGTGGCCAGATCGGCCTCGCCGCCAAAGGCTGCGTAAAGCAGGATGGTCCGGGCCTGCCGGAAGCAGGGGAGCGCCGCCAGCCGGGCGCAGAGAGTTGCATTGGCAGCGGCACGGGTTTCCGGTGCCAGTGCCCGGCGGGCCGCAATGCCCGCTTTGCGCTGAACCTGTTTCTCTTCCGCAAGGGTCATGCGGCTTCCTCCGTTCTTCCGGGCGGTGCCCATGCAGACGATCTGCACAAAAACCACCCAGCATTTTTATAGGAATATAATAAGCAATGCGGGCTCAAAAAGCAAGCGTTTTTGTCGAAATTGCGGTTGAAGAAAGGCTGGCATTTTGTTATCATGGAAAAAACCGTCCGGCCCAATGCGGGGCCGCGCTTTTTGGGAAAGAAACATCTCAGAGAGGGGGAAGCTGCAATGTACAACGAAATGATGGACACCATTGGTCTGGTCAACCAGGCCGACCCGGAGCTGGCCGCGGCCATGAACCGGGAGCTGAACCGCCAGCGTGAGAACATCGAGCTCATCGCCAGCGAGAATATCGTCTCGCCTGCCGTCATGGCGGCCATGGGCAGCATCCTGACCAACAAGTACGCCGAGGGCCTGCCCGGCTGCGGTGGATTTTTATGCCGTGTTTTTTGTGCGTTCTTCACGAACTTTTGGGGGCGACTTTGTGCAGAACCCAATAAAACAGGCGCAAATCTGTGATTTGTGTCCATTTGGACACTTGCGCGGACACGGGCATTTCTGGTAAAATATTTCTGATGAAAAAGAACCGGCTGTGAGCTTTTCCTCCATGCTGTTTCCTGCACGGCAGAGAGGGGCGCAAAAACGGGAAACCGGCGGGAAATGGCTGCGGAAACGCGACATCTGTCCGGGAACGCGGAAAATGACGGAAAATGCCATAAAAATTCCCACCTCGATTTTGCGATCCGGGCTTGACAAGGCACCAGTTCCGATTCATAATTGTTCCAAGGGAGAGCGCTGGAAAACCGCCCGGCGGCTGGGTGGAACGTGCCGCTCCCGGAACACCGGAAAGCGCCCGGGAAAATACGCTTGGAAAGAGAGGACGCGGTCTATGAAGCAGCTTTGGAAAAAGCTCGTGCTCTGCGTACTGACGCTGGCACTGTGCTGCAACCTGGTGCCCATGGCGTTTGCGGCGGACGCAAGCTATTACAACGTCTACTTGGAAGCACAGGGCGGTACATGTGATGTCATGCAGCTGTATGCTTACAAGTACGGCTCCAATTACCGGCTGACCAGTACGCCCACCCCCACCATGGAGGGCTATCAGTTTGATGGCTGGTACGACGATGTGGTGGGCGGCACCAAGATCACCACGCGGTACAACTTCAAGGACGATACCACCATCTACGCGCACTGGACGCCGACGGCCAAAAAGAACACAGCCACAGCCACTGCGGCCAAGACAACGACGACAGCACCGGCAGCCGCTGACACAGAGAAGAGCTGGAAGCTGAAAGACAACCTCGGCACGGTGCTGGTGGTCACAACGGTGGTCGCTGTCGTGGTTACCGTGGTCGCCGCACAGGGTTCCTGATGAATTTGCTTTTCTATTGAGTTTACTGAAGAAAGGAAAATTACTATGACGAACTATGAGCTCAAAATGCCCGCCAATTACGCAGCCATTGATGCGGAGGAGATGACCTATCTGGTTGGTGGTGAAACCACCGGCTGGCAGATGTTCAAGGATATCGGCACCCTGTTCAATTACATTGCCCGTGTCTTCTCCGCCGGCAGCTCCATCATCAACAACGTGGTCACCATCGTGGACACCGTCAAGAAGATCAATAGCTTCGTCCCCGATATGGGAAGCACCAAGAAGTAAATAAAACGCGCAATTCAACACCGTGTAATCAAAGAGCACTCCGGGTTTCCTGCCCTGGGGTGCTCTTTTGTTGTAAAAATACAAAAAGATGTTTTGCAAAAGGAATAAATCATGAAAAGCAGGAGTCGTGGTAAAGAATCTTAGGAAAATTGATTGAAAACAGGAAATATTGGTGCTATACTGTTGATGATACCACTTATCTTTATAAAGTTTTTTTCGTGGAAAAAGAATGAAAATGTTTTCGTGGATTGCGCCGTGCTTTGCAGAGGACGGCGATTGAGATAAATTGGGAATGGAATGAAAGACAAAGCCTTGCGGAAGACTTTGCGGAGGAAATATGTCAGAGCGGAAATTGCGGCGGATGAGCCGCACGGAGCTGATCGACGTCATCGACACGCTCCGGCAGGATGAAACGCCGCAGGACACCGAGGCTTTGCGGCGGGTGGATGCGGAACGGAAGCGCCTGACCGAGCGGCGGCGTTTCTGGCGGGTGCTGCGCGGTACGGTGAGCACCCTGATCGTGGTGGCGGCCATTGCGGTGCTGCTGGCCACGCTGCTGCTGCCTGTGTTGCAGGTGTCGGGCGACAGCATGAACCCCACCCTGCAGGACCGGGACGTGATCCTGCTGGTAAAAACGGACGATTGGAAGACGGGCGACTTGTGTGGCTTTTACTGGCAGAACAAGCTGCTGCTCAAGCGCATCATCGGCGGGCCGGGCGATGTCATCTCCATCGACACCAAAGGTGTCGTGAGCGTCAATGGAGAGGTGCTCGACGAGCCCTATGTGGATGAGCTGGCGCTGGGCGAGTGCGACATCGAGTTCCCCTATCAGGTGCCGGAGAGCCGCTATTTTGTGATGGGCGACCACCGCGTCACCTCCATCGACAGCCGGAGTACGGTGATCGGCTGTGTCGAAAAAAGTCAAATCGTGGGCAAGGTCTTTTTACGCGTCTGGCCCTTGTCCGGTTTTTCGTTGATCCACTGAGGAAAGGAATCCATTATGGAAATGAAGAATCGCTTCCAGGAAGCCATTCAGAACGTCCAGCGGCAGCGTCATTTGGCCCGGCGCACCGTGGCAATGGTTCTGGTGCTGGCGATGCTGACCGCCATGAGCGTCAGCTGGCGGCTGCATCAGGATGGCATCGCGCTTACCGCCGATGACACGCGCTATTACTGCGGCAAGGAAGAACACAAGCATACCGACGATTGCTACATCGAGGGCACCGAGCCTATCTGCGGCTATGAAGAGGGCGAAATCGTCGAAGAAACGATGGATTCGGCGGATGACGCAGGGGACGGTGACTCCAGCGCTGCGGACTGGGACGAAGCCGGGAGCGAGCCGGAAAGTGAGCCCGCCACGCAGGAAGAGCCGGAGCCGGACGTGGTGCTGCACCACCATACCTCGGATTGCTACGAGGAAGAAGAGGTGCTGACCTGCGGCATCGAGAGCGACCACGTCCATCAGGATTATTGCCGCGACCAGGAGACCGGCGAACTGCTCTGCACCGAGCATGAGCACACCGACGACTGCTATACCCTCGAAGAGGTTCTGGTCTGCGGCCAGGAAGAGGGCGAGCCGGAGGAAACGGATGACGGCGCCGCTCTGTACGATAGGGACGAAAACAGCGCGGAGGAGAGCGATTCTGCCGAGGAACCGGAGACAGTAGCCGACCCGGAACCCGAAAAAGAAGCCACCAAGCCCGAAACGGACGACGAGATCGACACGGGCTATACCGTCCACCACCACACCGCCGAGTGCTATGGCAAGGTGCTGATCTGCGGCAAGGAAGAGCACGAGCATACTGCCGCCTGCCTCGTCAACCCCAACGCCGAGATCGACGCGGAGTACGACGCCAAGACCCCTGCCCGCACGGATGCGGACTGGGCTGAGGACATGGTGCTGGTAGCCAAGAGCCAGCTCGGCTATACCGAGAGCAAGGCTGACGTGGACGAGGACGGAAACGGCTACACCATGTATGCCGACCAGTATTATAAGGACAAGCCCATGGTGTATGCTGACTGGGACTGCACCTTTGTGGCCTACTGCCTGTACCATGCAGGCGTGCCGCAGGATATCATCCCCCAGTACGCCAGCATCAGCGCTCTGCGTGGCGAGCTTGCCCGCATGAACTCTGAATATTATACCGATGACCCGCAGGGTTTTGCCTCCATCCTGCCGGGTGATATCGTCATGTACAAAAATGCCGAGGGCCGCGAGACCATTGGCGTGGTGTCCGACGCGGCGGTGGACGAGGAGACCGATCTGACCACGGCCCTCACCGTCATTTCCGGCGATGTCGCCACGGGCTATGACCCCGAGACCGATGCCACCATCGACCAGGTGGCCGAAGTGAGCGTCGCCCTGAACGAGGTCACCAGCTTTGTGTCCGTCAATGCCGCGGAGGGGTATGGCGTGGACGACCTCATGGACGGTGACGTGGCCGTGCAGGATATGACGGATGCAGAGCTTCGGGAAGCACTCCAAAAGGCAGAGAACTTTGGCGGATATATTATAGATGTCAAAGCAGAAAATACGGAATTCGTAGCAGGCAGCAAGGAGTATTATAAGAGCCATATCACCATTGATTTTAAGGTGAGTGGAGAAGACAAAAACAACATCACGCCGGACAAATATGCCTACCGCATTGATCTTCCGGAAAATGTGAGCCTTTCAGAAGATTATATGAATATGCTTCTGGGACAGGAATTTGACATTACAAATGAAACCGCACGAGAAGGCAAAGTTCGCTTTGTAAAAAAGGAAGATGGAACATATGCAATCCTCCTGAAGTTCAATAGAGAGTATCTAGAAAATACCAGCGAGATCGTCGGGTACATTAAATTCTGGAGCGATCTGAATGTCGAGTCTACAAAGGAAAACGGCACCATTGAGATTCCGTTCTATAACAATAAAAACCTTGAAATTAAGTCGGATGATATCAAGCATCCGAACGGGGAAACTTACCAGTACGATGTCAACGTAAAGAAAAACGGCAGTTACAGCATCAAAGACGGAAAATTGACTTACACGGTCAATGTCGTTTCCCAAAAAGGAACGCCGGGTGATGTGGAGTTTGTGGATGAGATCGCAAAGAACACTTTGGGCAATCTCACCCTTGGTACGCCCGAAATTGTGGTGAAGAAGCGCATCGTTACGCAGACGCGCAGCAGCAAGGAGGAAAGCTGGTCTGATGGTACGCCGTTGGAGGATTGGACAGAAGACGAAGAAGCAACGAGCAAACTGACTTATGATGCTGCGACTGGTAAAATCGAGGGCAAGCTCCCCCAGATGACCACGATGGTAGCAGACGATGGCCTGTCGCGTACCTATGAGGAGTATGAAGTCACTTATACTTACAATGTCAGCAACCTCGATGCAAAAGAGTACACGGTTGGAAATAATGTAGCGGTCAAATCAGGTACGGATGTGACCGTGACCGGTAAAGACCACGAGGACGTACCCATTAAAAATACCTATACCATTAAAAAAGAAAACAGCGTAACTTATAAGAATGGCAAAGCGCAGATCACCTGGAAGATCACAGCCAATGAAAACGGGCTTAACATTGCAGCCAAAACGATCCGGGATGAGATGTTCGCAAAAGCAATGAATGGCATCAATGGGATTAAAGTTGATCCGGACAATGGATATCAGTTAGTGGACAGTGATGGTAATGAGACCGCGGACATCAACAAGGTGGCTGGCATTCGGTTTATTGGAGTAAACGGGAAGACTGAAAACCGCCAGAAATATACCATTACTTATACGACAGAGCACGATATTACAGATAAGAGCCAGACGATCACCAATACGGCAAGCTATGATAACGGCCCAAGCACCGGCCCCGTTGGGCCTACGATTGCGGCGCGAGATTACAAAAAGGAGTACGATTATAGTACGGGTGCAACGCTCACCGATGATGGAAACTACATTATCCCGTGGAAAGTAACGGTGGACGTCTCGAAAGCCAATACGATCTCGAGTGGTACAATTTTCCGTGATAAGGTTGCCCTGAGTGGTAAAAACAGCCATGCGATGACCTACGAACAGGTAAATGCATGGAATGGTGCATTCCGGTGGACTAGCTCCAATGGGACGGAAGTGGGCGGCGGCTCGTTTATGGGCAGTGATGTCTATGAACTGAAATTTTATACCAGCCCAGATTGTAAGGACGATGATGCGGTTCCGTTCAGCAGCCTGAATGCAAGCAACAAGATTTATGGCTACATGGTGACATTCAATCAGGATGTAACGGCACCGACCGGCGCGGCAAAAATGCTGATCGAGTATCAGACGACCTCTTATGAACGAGATGACGAACCGGCAAATAGCCAAAAATCGTATCGCAATACATTCCAGATCGGCGACAGCGGGATGAAGACGGCGGATTTCAACGATAAGCCTGCAAAAGTTGAAAAGACCGATGGCGACGGAAAGACGACTGTCTCGCAGACGACTTCAGATGGCGAGCTGATCTGGAAGATCAACGTTACAACGGATGCCCGTAAGTACCATGATACGCTGACGGTCGAAGATACGCTGCCGGTGGGTGTTAAGCTCAAATCGGTTCAGATCAAACTGACCTATGGCCGGACGACAGATGAGCTGACGGTTCCATTTACAACGTATTCGAACCGTGATACTATGACGGGAAGCTACGATGAGGCAACACGCAAATTGAAGCTTACCCTGTCGAATCCGAAAGGTAAGCTTGCTTCCTCGTTTACCTATGCGTTTATCATCAAGTGCGTTGCCGAAACGGATGAGATCGGCAATCCTGTCAGGAGCGGCCAAACTTACCAGTATACCAATAAGGCGGAAGCATGGTTTGATGAGGAGGCACGTCTGCCGGGGGCAGAACAGACGCAGGAGTGGACCAAAAAAGAGGATACGGTTGAAATTAAACCGCTGGGCAAAAGCGTGCGTGCAGCTGGAGACAAAGAGACTGGCACAAAACTGGACTACAGCGTGGAGATCAACCCGGACGCTTTGAACCTACTGCAGGGCGATACCACAACGTCGCTGTCCATAACGGATACGTTGGCGGTAAAACTTCATCCGGATTGGATCGTGCTAAGTAATAACAGTACTATAGCAGCTACTAACGATGTGGTAGTGCGTGCTGTGCTGGACGAGAAGAGCGTAAAGCTCTGCTACGCTGAAAAGGATGCAGATGGAAAGCTGGTATCGACGGACAAGGAGGTTCCGGGTTACAAGCTGACGATGGACTCCTACCTGGACCCCACAGACACCAATAAACAGCGGATGCTTTATATCCTTGAACTCAAGGATGTCCCGGATGGACAGGCAATGCTGCTGACCTATACTTATAATCTGGTAAGTGATATTGGTGCAGCGTATCCTAACTGGACACTTTATGGATATAATGACCCCAACTATGTCCGGAATACAGTAGAGCTGGAGGGTACTGGCTACAAGAGCGTAGAATACACTGTGAAGCGTGAGTATAAAAATGCTGGTGCAGAAGCTGGTATGAGCAGAGATCCTACCCTTACCATCAAGAAAGTTGATCAGGAGAAGTACAGCACCACACTTCCGGGTGCAGAATTCAAGCTCCAGAGGTATCAGGATGACGGCTATGTGGATATAGAGGGTAAAACCTATACAACCGACCTGGACGGTACATTCACATTGAAAAAAAATGATGGTTTCCTGACCAACACGCTTTACCGTCTGGTGGAGACAATGGCACCTGAGAATTACATGACACCGACACCGGAGGAAGCCAAGGCAAAAGCCGTTTACTTCTACTTCTCGTCTAATGAGGATGGGGGACACCGGTTGCCAAGTGTCCCGGAAAAGGATACGGCCACCGACCTGAGCAAGGAATCCAAACTGGCTTATGTGGAAAATGAATCGAATATGACGTCTGTTACTGTACAGAAGAAATGGCAGAACGCAGACGGAACGAAGCTGGATGCTCCGCCAAACTCGATTCAGTTTAATCTCATAACGCTTGCCAGTACGGAAGAGCCGGCCAGCGGCAGAGAAGCCACGGTGAAAGGTGCAATCGTCAGGGGCAATGCTGGCAGCTCGAACATATTCTATAACTTTACCAGTGATGTGAAGTATACGGAGGGCACGACCCTGACGTTCGGAATCACATATCCGAATGCAGATCACATTCAGCATAACTCTGCGCTGATCCCGGTCGTGTACTGGAATGGCAGCCGTGTGACTCCCAGAACGGAAACGCCTGCGGATAACAGCAGTGCGATCACATGGGTCTATACCTGTACACTGTCTGAGGGAGCAAACAGGATCAGCGGTTACATTGAAAATAGTAGTGACCAGGATACAATGAGCAAGCTCCCGGAATATGTGCAGCCCACACTTCCCACAAGTTTTGAAGAAGTTAGCCGCGAGACTTATACTCTTGATTCCAGCAGTAACTGGCGTATGACTTTTGCCAACCTGCTGCGCACTGGTACAAACGTAAGCGGCGAAAAAATCTACTACAGTTACAAAGTGGAAGAAATCAACACCAGCGCGGATTATCAGGTCAGCTACAGCACCACCAACGGTGTGACCAGCGGCCTGATCACGATGGTCAACACCAAAACCCCGGAGCAGGAAGAGCCCGTCTACGAGCTCCCCTCCACCGGCTCCCCGGGCGGCACAGTTCCTTACACGGCAGGCGGCGCGGCCATTGCGCTGGCCGCGGTGCTGTGCGGATATAACTCCAGGCGCAAGCGGAAAAGGGGGGAAGAGTGACTCCTGCAGCTCTGACCCCGGCAACAAACCGAACGTAGGAAAATAAATCCCCTCTCTGGCGTCTTCAGAGAGGGGACATAAGAAAGGTAGCGATACGATGAAAAAAGTAAAACGGATGCTGGCGCTGCTTGCAGCGTTTGCGTTGGTGCTGGCCATGGCCGTCCCGGCGTTTGCGGATGAAGTGAAATACACAATCACCATCAAGAACTCGGTAGGTACTTATGAAGCTTATCAGATTTTTAAGGGCGATTTAGCAGGAAATGTTCTGTCTAACATCGAGTGGGGTACGGGTGTTAAAGCGGAGGAAGTCAAGGCCGCTTTCGGCGGAAAGACCGCAGCAGAAGTGGCTAAGACATTAGGCAATGAAACCGCCGCAAAAGCTTTTGCAACGGAGATTTCGGGATATCTTGGTACAGCGGCTGGTGAGGGAACAACCGAAATTACGGGCCTTTCTGCTGGCTATTACCTGATTAAGAACAAGTCTGTCAATCCGAATGAGGCTTACACGGATTTTATTCTGCAAGTCGTGAATAATGTTGAAATCACTCCAAAGGGCCAGAAGCCTACGCTGGATAAGCAGATTAAGCACAACGAATCTGGTAACTGGGGCGATGTAGGTGACAACCAGATTGGTGATACAGTTGAATTCCGTACCATTACGACGGTTCCAAATACTACTGGCTATACAAAGTATGATTATACGATTTACGATGAAATGTCCACTGGTTTGACCTCCAATGTGAAAGATGCTTCCGGAATTACCATCAAAATCAATAATGGGGCAGAGTTGGACAGCAGCTATTACACTGTTACAGTTGATTCTACAGATGCAAACAAATTCTCTGTGAAAGTTGACATTCTGAAAGCAATCACAGATGGTAAAATTGAGGCAGGGAACAGCCTGTATACCTACTATACCGGCGTTTTGAATGAAGACGCAAAAGTGTATGATGAGGGGAATCAGAAGAACACTGCTTATCTTCAGTACAGCAACAACCCGCATGATAATAATACCAAGGGCGAGACGCCGCATGTGACTGTTTACGATTGGACGTTCAAAATGAATGTTCAGAAAATTGACGGTGCCGATAAAGAAAAAGAGCTGAAAGATGCAAAGTTTGTTTTGAGCAAAAACGGAACGGTTAACCTTGGCGCGATTGATGAGAATGGAACTCCTGCAAAGACTGACAACCTGATTGAGCTGGTCTACGATCCCGCAAAGAATACTTACCGTGTTGCAACCGCGAGCGATGAAAATACTACCTATGTGATGACCGCAGGCAACATTACGATTAAGGGTCTGGACGATGCAGTGGACTATTATCTCTATGAGACCAAAGCACCGGCTGGCTACAACCGCCTGACCGAGCCTGTGAAATTCAGAATCAATGCAACGTATACCAGTGCAGATAGTCACCCGGATGTTTTGACCAAGGTTGGTGATGAGGCGGCTGTTACTGGTCTGAAAGTAAGCGTTGAAAACAACGCTGGCACCACCCTGCCCTCCACCGGCGGCATGGGCACCACGGTCTTCTACGTCGTTGGCGGCGGCCTGATGGCTGTGGCTGTGGTCCTGCTGGTGACCAAGAAGCGGATGGAGAACAAGCGCTAAACCAAACCCCAAAGCAAAAAATATCCTGATAACATTAGGGAGTAGCCCATGAAAAAGAACCGCAGTACCATAATATTGATCCTGATCTTTCTCGTGGGTCTATCCGTGATGTTATATCCCACCGTCAGCGATTACGTCAACCAGCGCCACCAGTCCCGCGCGCTGGCCAGCTATGACGAGACGGTCAACGAGATGTCGGACGCGGACTATACCGCCTATTTTGAGGCGGCGGACGCCTACAACCAACGGCTGGCGGCCACGCCCAATGCGTTCTTCACGCCGGAGCAGGTCTCCGGCTATGACGAGACGCTGGACGTCTCCGGCACGGGCATTATGGGGTATATCACCATCCCCAGGATCGGCGTGGAGCTGCCCGTCTACCACGGCACCAGCGATGGTGTTTTGCAGGTGGCGGCAGGCCATCTGGAGGGCAGCAGTCTCCCCGTGGGCGGGGCGGGCACCCATGCGGTCATCTCGGCCCACCGCGGCCTGCCCAGCGCCAAGCTGTTCACCAACCTGGACGAGCTGGAAGCGGGCGACACGTTCACCATCACGGTGCTGGACCGGGTGCTGACCTATGAGGTGGACCGGATCTCCATTGTCCTCCCCACCGAGACGGATTTATTACAGCCCGTAGAGGGGCAGGACTACGTTACCCTGATGACCTGCACGCCCTACGGCATCAATACCCACCGCCTGCTGGTGCGCGGCCACCGTGTCAACACGCGGGAGAGCCAGAAACATGTCCGTGTCACGGCGGACGCGACACGGATCGACCCCATCATCACGGCGCCTGTCATTGCCCTGCCCATGCTGGCAGTGCTGCTGATCTGGCTGCTGGTGACCACACGGAAGCGTCCGAAAGCAGGCAAACATGAGAAAACGACGAGAGGTGACCCCCATGAAACAAATTCGTAAACAGCTGGCGGCGCTGTTGCTGGCTGTGGCACTGGCGGCAGCGTGTGCGGCCCCGGCGTTTGCCGCCGCCACGGCCGCCAGCATTGAGCTCACCCGGAAAGGCAGCATCACCGTGACCCTCCGGGATTCCGAGAGCGGGAGCGCGGTCTCGGGCGGCAAGCTGACCCTGTATCAGGTGGCCTCCATCAGCCGCCAAAATGGAAATTTAAGCTACGATTATACAAATGGTTTTGAAAATTGCGGCGTTTCCCTCGGCGATCTCTCGGAGAGCGACCTGGCCCGGACCCTGGACGACAAGCGCCCGGCCGGCAGCAAAGGGGAGACGCTCACCGTGGACACCGATGGCAAGGCCGTCTTCTCACGGCTGCCGCTGGGCCTGTATCTCGTCGTCCAGAGCACCGCTTCCACCGGGTATGAGAAGATCAACCCGTTCCTGGTGTCGGTGCCGCTGGTGGAGGAGGACACGTACCTCTACGATGTGGACGCCCTGCCCAAGGTGGGCACGCTGACGCCCACTACCCCGCCGGACGTGCCGGAAGAACCCGACAAGCCGGAGGAACCGGACAAACCCACGGAACCCGAAAAGCCCACCGAGCCGGAGAAGCCGACCACGCCGGAAAAGCCGACCACGCCGGAAAACCCGGACAAACCGGAGACTCCGGATATCCCCGAGGAACCGGGCAAGAACACCCCTCCGGGTGCCGGCAACCCCGATGACTGGGTGCTGAACGGCCGCCCGGATAAGAACGCGGCTCCCAATCCGGGCAACCCGGACGACTGGGTGCTGAATGGCCGCCCGACCCTGCCCCAGACCGGCCAGCTGAACTGGCCCATCCCGGTGCTGACGGCGGCAGGCACCTGCCTCATTGCAGCGGGCATCCTGCTCCGCAAAAAACACTGAGCCATGCAGAAAAGACGACTTGGAACCATCCTCATCCTGCTGGGAGCGCTGCTGCTGGCCGGGGCGCTGGGCCTGCTGGGTTACAACCAGTGGGACAATGGCCGCGCCCAGAAAGCGGCGGCACAGGTGCTGGATCAGCTGGAAACGACGCTGGACGAGCAGGAGAACCATTTGCAGCTTCTGGTGCCCACCCAGGTGGACGACACCGCCCGGGAGATGACCGTTACCGCCATTGATGGCTGGGATTACATCGGGTATCTCTCCATCCCGTCCATCGGGCTGGCCCTGCCCGTGATGAGCGAGTGGAGCTATCCGGGCCTCAAAATTGCCCCAGGGCGGTACGCGGGCTCGGTCTTCACGGACGATCTGGTCATCTGCGGCCACAACTATGCCCGGCATTTCAGTCCTGTCAAGCGGCTGGCCGAGGGCACGGAGGTGCAGTTCGTGGATATGGATGGCCGGGAGTGGGATTACACTGTTTCCAAAGTGGAGACCCTGCAGCCTACCCAGATCGAAGAAATGGTTGGGAAAACGTCAGACGATGACTGGGACCTGACGCTCTTCACCTGTACCACCGGCGGCAGTGCCCGCTGCGCAGTGCGCTGTACCCGGGTGGAGACGGCTTCCTGAGGATTCCAAACCGGAATAATTTATGCGAATATTACAAAAAGGCACGCTCTCTTTTGGAGAACGTGCCTTTTCCGCATCTTATGTTAGGTTTCGGGGGAGATCAGTAGTGCAGCTGGTCAGCGGTCAGAGCTTCCAACACGGGCAGCATGGCGGCTGCTTCCGCCTTGGCGGTGGGCAGGTCCATATCGCGGTAGTTGCCGCACTCCACCTCACTGGCACCGGGGACGGCACCCTCAAAAGCGGCCATGAAGCGGAACGAGTCCACGGTCAGGGCCAGCGCCTCGGCGGGGGTCAGGCCCCGGGTGAGCAGGTAAAAGCCGGTGCGGCAGCCCATGGGGCCGACGTAGATGACGCCGTCCTTGTAGGCGCTGTTCCGCGCGTAGGTGGCAAACAGGTGCTCCAGCGTGTGGGCCGCGCCGGTGGTCAGGTAATCGCCCTGATTGGGCTTTTTCATCCGGATGTCCCAGGTCAGCACATCGCCGTCCTGGCGGCTCAGGTACATGCCGCGGTCCAGTTTGGTGTGGTCCACGCAAAAACTTGCGATCCGTTCCATTGCTACTTCCTCCCAATCTTTCGGGTAAAATCAGGCCTGCAGGCGCTGCACACTGCCGTGCGCACAGTCCACGGCCACCATCAGGCCATCACGGATGTGGCTGGTAGCACCGGCGGCACCCACGATGGTGGGCTTGAGCAGAGCCTTGCCGGCAATGGCAGCGTGGCTGTTCAGGCCCGGCTCCTCGACCACGATGGCGGCGGCGTCACGGACGTAGCTCAGCATCTCGTTGGAGGTGGAGGACACCACCAGGACCATGCCGGGCTTGAACTTGGCCCGCAGCTCGTCCAGGTTGTGGCAGACACAGGCCTTGCCGGTGGCGTTGGCCAGGGCAGAGCCCTCAGGGCCGATGCCCACGCCGGTAGCCAGGCAGTTGCCGATCATGTGGATCTTGATCATGTTGGTGGTGCCGGACACGCCCACGGGGACGCCGGCGGTAACAACAGCCAGCTCGCCGTCGTGCAGGTAGCCGTTCTCCTTGGCCAGGTTGGTGGACATCTCGATCAGCTCATCGGTGCTGTGGGCCAGAGCCATCATCAGCGGGGTGATGCCCCAGGAGATGGCCAGCTGACGCTGCACCTGCTCGTTCATGACGCAGGCAATGATGGGCTGTGCGGGGCGGTACTTGCTCAGCAGGCGGGCGGTGTTGCCGGACTCGGACACCGTGACGATGGCGGAAGCGTTGACGTCCTTGGCGGTCAGGCAGGCAGCGTGCGCGGTTGCGTCGCTGACGCTGATCTGGCCGTTGCTGGCATCCACCAGACGGTTGTCGCGGTAGTGCACCTCGTTCTCGGTGCGCTCGGCAATGGCGGACATGGTCTTGAGGGCCTCCACGGGGTAAGCGCCTGCAGCGGTCTCACCGGAAAGCATGATGGCAGAGGTGCCGTCGTAGATGGCGTTTGCCACATCAGAGATCTCGGCACGGGTGGGCCGGGGGTTGACCATCATGCTGTCCAGCATCTGGGTAGCCGTGACAATGGGCTTGCCAAAGGAGAACGAGCGGTCGATGACGCTCTTCTGGATGCCGGGCAGCTCGGTGAAGTCGATCTCAACGCCCAGGTCGCCACGGGCGACCATGACGGCGTCGGCGGCGGCCAGGATGCTGTCGATGTTGTTCACGCCCTCGCGGTTCTCGATCTTGGCGATGATGCGGATGTTGGAGTCGTACTCGTTCAGCAGGTTGCGGATATCGTAGACGTCCTGTGCGGTGCGCACAAAGGAAGCGGCGATGAAATCAAAGCCCTGCTGCACGCCGAAGATGATGTCGTCGCGGTCGCGCTGGCTCAGGTAGGGCATGGAGAGGTGGACGCCGGGCACGTTGACGCCCTTTTTGTTTTTGATCTTGCCGCTGTTCAGCACCTCGCAGGTGATGTCGGTGTCGGTCACGTTGGTGATGCGCAGCTTGATGAGGCCGTCGTCCAGCATGATGGTGCCGCCCTCGTGCACATCCTGGGGCAGGTCCTTGTAGGTGATGGAGCAGATCTCTTTGGTGCCCTCCACCTCACGGGTGGTCAGGGTAAAGGTCTGGCCTGCTTCCAGCATCTCCACGCCGTTCTTGAACTCTTTCAGGCGGATCTCGGGGCCCTTGGTGTCCAGCAGAGCAGCCACGGGCTTGCCCAGCTCGGCACGGATGGCTTTCAGGTTGTCCAGGCGGCCCTTGTGCTCCTCATGGGAGCCGTGGGAAAAGTTGAAACGGGCCACGTTCATGCCGTTGGCGACCAGCTCGCGCAGCACGCCGTCCTTATCGGTGGACGGGCCCAGGGTGCAGATGATCTTTGTTTTTCTCATATAAAATACCTCCAACTACGTCTCTTCAAATTTCACTCTATCACACAGCGGAAACTACATCCTCCCGCTGCTTCTGGCAGAGCCAAGCTGCCAGGGAAAACGCTTGATGGTTTGTTTGTTCAAAACCCCACCACCTTATATTATAAACACTTGGATACAATAGAGCAAGAAAAATATTTGCTAAGAAACCCTTAAGATTTTATACCAACCGCCAAAATCGGTTGAGCGGTCGGTTTTGGCCCCTTAAATTCGCTTAAACCGTGTCCGAGTGCACGATACTGCAACAAAAGGCTTGCACAAACAGCCAACTGCGCCTATAATAGAGCTAAGAAAAAGTCTCACTTTTTGGGGTGCATGGTGCCCCGGGAGCAGGGACCCGAATTTTGAAAAAACGGAGGAACCACTGCAAATGGAAAAGCGTGTTTTTCTGATCGTTCTCGACAGCTTTGGCATTGGCGCGGAGCCGGACGCCCCCGCCTTTGGCGATGCGGGCACCAACACCCTGGGCGCGATTGCCAAGCACCCCAACTTCCACTGCCCCAACCTGCAAAAGCTGGGCCTGTTCAACATTGACGGCGTGACGGCAGGGGAGAAGAGCCCCGCCCCCGAGGGTGCCTTTGCCCGCCTGCAGGAGCAGAGCATGGGCAAAGACACCACCATCGGCCACTGGGAGATCGCCGGTGTGGTCAGCCCCAAGCCGCTGCCCACGTTCCCGGAGGGCTTCCCCGATGCCCTCATCCAGGAGTTTGAGGAGAAGACCGGCCACAAAGTGCTCTGCAACAAGCCCTACTCCGGCACCCAGGTGCTGAAAGACTACGGCGAACAGGCCATGAAAGAGAATGCCCTCATCGTGTACACCAGTGCCGACAGTGTGTTCCAGGTGGCCGCCAACGAGGAGCTGGTGCCGGTGCACGAGCTCTACCGTTACTGCGAGATCGCCCGTGAGATGCTGAAAGGGGAATACGGCGTGGGCCGTGTCATCGCCCGGCCGTTCCTGGGCCACACGGCCGATACGTTCTACCGCACCACCAACCGCCACGACCTGAGCCTCAAGCCGCCCCGCAAGACCATGCTCGACCTGCTGAAAGACGCCGGCAAGGACGTCATCGCGGTGGGCAAGATCTTTGATATCTTTGATGGCGAGGGCGTCACCGAGAAGATCAAGACCACGGGCAACACCAACGGCATTGCCTTTACCAAAGCCCTGCAGACCCGTGATTTCGAGGGCCTGGCGTTCGTCAACCTGGTGGACTTTGATATGCTCTACGGCCACCGCCGCGACGTGGCGGGTTACGCTGCCGCCGCCACCGAGTTTGACCACTTCCTGGCCGACTTCATCCCCGGGATGCGGGAGAACGACCTGCTGATGGTCACCGCCGACCACGGCTGCGACCCCTCTTACACCAAAACCACCGACCACACCCGCGAGTATGTGCCCTACCTCATCTGCGGCAAGGGCGTCAAGCCCGGCGTGGATCTGGGCACCAAGCTCTGCTTTGGCACCATCGCCCACACCATCTGCGATTACCTCGGTGTGGACGCTTCCAGCCTGGACGGCCAGAGCGTGCTGCCGGAGATTTTGAAGTAAGCTGATTCGAAAAAAGCAAGACCCCCGTTCCGATGGAACGGGGGTCTTGTGATATCCGGGTTTATGCAGCGTCGCTGGCAGCGTTGGGATCCGTGGCCTCCGAAGAGCTGGAGGAGCCAAACAGAGCATCCAGCACCGTGGAAGCGGCCTGATGCAGGGAGGAGGCCGCCTGCTCCAGCTGTTCCTGACTGGGCATGGAGATGGCGGGGCTTTCGCCGCCCGTCTCGCCGCCCTGCGCAGGCTGGGCCTCGGATTCTGCCGGTGCTTCCGTGGAAGCGCTCTGCTCACCATCCGCCGGGGTCTCCGGGGTGGTTTCCCCATCGGCGGGAGTCTCTTCCGGGACACTCTCGGCGGGTTCTTCGACGATCACGCTGTCCGGGGCCTCCTCCGGCACGGAGACAGCCGCGTTGGGGTCTGCCGTCGGGGTGTAGACGTCGGTCTTCTCCGGGGTCTGGTTGGTGCTGGTCAGCTTGTCTTCCCCGCCCAGCACAGCCGCGATAAGGGCTTTTGCCTCGTTGACGGAGTTTTCATCCGGTTTCATGACATAGAGGCTCTGGCCCTTGGCGGAGTAGCACTTGGTGCTCTTGGCACTGGTACCGGTCACGCTGTGGCTCTGGATATCCCAGCTGGACAGGTCGCTCAGCTGCATCCGGACCAGGGCCGAGATCTGCTCCTGGGACAGGCTGGTCACAAAGCAGTCCGCCATTGCATCCATCAGCTTGGAAAAGCTCATGAGCAGGGCCGGGGACTTGAGTTTTTCCACCATGGCGTCAATGACTTTCATCTGGTTGATGCCGCGCTGGATATCGCCGTTCTTAAAGGCGTGGCGCTCCCGGGCAAAGGCCAGGGCAGATTTGCCGTCCAGATGGTTCCAGCCCTCGGCAAAGGTGGTGGGGTCATAGTAGCCGGGGCTGCCCACCGAGGTGAACGCCTGGTCGGAGTAGACATCCACGCCGCCGATCGCGTCGATGATGCGGATGAAGCCTGCAAAGTTGATGCGGATGTAGTGTTCCACATTCACACCGTAGAGGTTGCCCAGCGTCGCCATGCTGGTCTCCACGCCGTACAGGCCGGCATGGGTCAGCTTATCCTTGCTGTCGGTGCCCGCCAGGTCCACATAGTAGTCACGCGGGGTGTTGATGAGGGCCACCTGCTTGGTCTCTGGGTTGACCACCGCCAGAATGTTCACGTCGCTGCGGGCCTTTTCGGTCAGCTCACCGCGGTTGTCCACGCCGCTGAGGTAGACCACGAACGGCTCTTTGGTGATCTTATTGGCTTCCGCGCCGGTGATGAGGCCGGAGGTGACATTATCCAGTGCGGCAAGGCCCTGTTGTGCCCAGACACAGCCCACGGCCAGCCCGGCGCAGAGGAAGAGGGAGAACACCCGGGACACAGCGCCCGGGGTCTTGTACTCCTGGCAGCGCTTGACCAGCAGCCAGAGCAGCACCAGCAGTGCCGTGATGAGGATGAGATACAGCGCGGGCAGCATCTGGGTGCGCCACAGCTGCACCAGAGCGCCGACACTTAAAATTGCCTGTAATACCAGCAAAATAACGCCTCGTTTCGGGGTCGATTCGCCCGGAATGGTCATCTTGTGCTCCCGGGGAGGCTCCGGTGCCTTGCGGGAGGGGGGATTGTTCCGGGGCGGTTTGGGCGGCGGAGACTGGGGCTGGGGCACCTCCGGCGCAAAGAACGCCGAGCTGTCCACCTCAATGGTCTTGTCGTCCTCGTGCCGCGCGCCCCGGCGGATGTGCCGGGAAGTATCGTCCGGGTGGGAGGAACGGTCATTTTCATCGAACATGAGAATACTCTCCTTTGACAGTGTGCCTGGCCATGGGTCAGGACACGGGAACAATGGTCAGCACGGCGCGGGCCGGCAGACAGGTCGCGGTCTGGTCTTCTTCCCGCAGCCAGCCGTAATGCTCACAGATGTGGTCCGGGCAGGGGGAGTCCACAAAGCGGGCGGCTCCGTCCTGCACCTGAATGTGCACGGTCAGGTAGCCGGTGTTCACATCGTAGGTGGCATCCTTGGTCAGCGGGATATCCAGCACCGTGTTGGCGTCGCCGTAGGTCAGGGCAGCGGCTAAGGCCGCTGCACCCATGCGGTGGGCGGCCCGCCAGGCAAACCACCCGCCTGCGATTCCAAGAACCACGACGGCAAAGATCAGATTGATGAGAAGCTGTTTGTGTTTCATGAACTGTTATCCAATGTTGTCGTTGAGCGGGATCTGCTCCAGTTCGGCCAGCCAGAGGGCAGCTGCCGCGTCGCTGGGCATCCGCCAGTCGCCACGAGGCGAGAGGGTCACGCTGCCCACCTTGGGGCCGTCCGGCAGGCAGCTGCGCTTGAACTGCTGGACAAAGAACCGCCAGTAGAAGTTGCGCAGCCACTTGTACAGCACGCTGTCCGGGTACTCGGCACGGCCTGCAAAGGCGGCCTTTGCCAGCCGGAAAATCTTGGCCGGGCCAAAGCCGAAGCGGAGCACATGGTAGAGGTAGAAATCATGGAGCTCATAGGGGCCAACCAGATCTTCCGTCTTCTGCACGATCTCGCCGTTGTCCTTGGCGGGAAGCAGCTCCGGGGAGACCGGCGTGTCCAGAATGTCCAGCAGCACGGTCTTGAGCGCTTCGGAGGCGGCAATGTCAGCCTCGTACTGCACCAGATGGCGCACCAGCGTTTTGGGCACGCCCGCGTTGACGCCGTACATGCTCATGTGGTCGCCGTTGTAGGTGGCCCAGCCCAGGGCCAGCTCCGAGAGGTCGCCGGTGCCCACCACGAGGCCGCCGGTACGGTTGGCAAGGTCCATCAGCTCCAGAGTGCGGACGCGGGCCTGACCGTTTTCAAAGGTCACGTCCAGCACGCTCTCGTCCTGCCCGATATCGGCAAAATGGCTGTGGACGGTATTGGCAATGTCGATCTCCTGGAACGAGACGTTCAGCTCGTCGCACAGAATCTCGGCATTGCTGCGGGTGCGGTGAGTGGTGCCGAAGCAGGGCATGGTCACGGCCCGCACGTCGGTGGTGGGGCGGCCCAGCTGCTTCATGGCACGCACGGCCACCAGCAGGGCCAGGCAGCTGTCCAACCCGCCCGAAATGCCGATGACGGCGGTCTTGGCGTGGGCATGATCCAGCCGCTTGGCAAGGCCGTCAGCCTGCATTTTCAAAATCAGCTCACAGCGCTCGGCCCGCAGCTGCTGGTTGTGGGGGATGAACGGGGTGGGGTCCACCCAGCGGGTCAGCACCGTCTCAGTGAGGGGCAGGCTGAACTCCACCGTGGTGTAGCCGTCTGCCGCGGGCTCAAAGCTGGTGTTGCGGGCCCGCTCACTCTCCATCCGCTGGCAGTCCAGCTCGGTCTCGGCGTAACCGCCCGCAAAAGGCTTCGTTTCAGAGAGGAGAGTGCCGTTCTCGGCAATGAGGTCATGGCCGGCAAACACCATGTCCTGGGTGCTCTCACCGTGGCCGGCAGAGGCGTAGAGGTAGCCGCAGAGCAGGCGGGCGGACTGGTTGGACACCAGTGCCCGGCGGTACTCGGCTTTGCCCACCGTCTCATCGCTGGCCGAAAGGTTGGCGATGACGGTGGCCCCGGCCAGCGCGTGGAATGTGGAGGGCGGCAGAGCGCTCCATAGATCCTCACAGATCTCCACGCCCAGCACAAAGCTGGGCATCTCGCGGCAGCGGAAGAGCAGGGAGGTGCCAAAGGGCACCTGCTGGCCGCAGACGGCAATCGTTTCCACCTCGGTGCTGCCCGGGGTGAACTGGCGCTTTTCGTAAAATTCGCCGTAGTTGGGCAGGTAGGTCTTGGGCACCAGGCCCAGCAGCTGGCCCTTGCAGAGGACAGCGGCGCAGTTGTACAGTTTGCCCCGTACCAGCAGCGGCAGGCCCACCAGAGCCACCACGTCCAGCTCTTTGCTGGCGTCCAGAACGCTCTGCAGCCCGGTCAGCGCTCCCTGCTGGAGGGTGCGCTGCAAAAACAGGTCGCCGCAGGTGTAGCCCGTGAGGCAGAACTCAGGGAAGACCGCCAGCTTGACGCCCCGGCCCGCGGCCTCGCGCAGCTGGGCGATGATCTGCTGGGTGTTATACACGCAGTCCGCCACCCGCAGGGCGGGGGAGAGGGCTGCGGCTTTCAAAAAACCATCTTTCATCGGAGGATTTCACATCCTGTCTGTTTTGATCAAAAAACCAAGGAGCAGGGCCCCGGGTTCGTGCTCATAGTATACCACAATCTGCCCCAAACGAAAAGTAACAGTTGGGAAACAGGCGGAAAAACTTGCAAAAACAAAAAGAGCCGCCACGTTGCCGCGGCAGCCCCCAAAGCCATAAAAGTGGAAAACGAGATAGACCGTAAGCCGGGTTCTGTATTAAACGACGATCTGTCTAGACCTGCCATTGCTGACAGGTTCGTGCCGCCTTCGGGACACGCGAGCAGCGCTGTACGTCCCATATAGGCGTTGCTTCCGGTAGGGTTTACAAAGCCGCATAGTCACCCATGCGCTGGTGAGCTCTTACCTCGCCCTTTCATCCTTACCGCATTGCTGCGGCGGTTTCCTTTCTGTTGCACTTTCCCTGAGGTCACCCTCGGCTGCCGTTAGCAGTTACCGTGCTCTGTGAGGCCCGGACTTTCCTCAGAGCGGTCAAAGCCGCCCCGCCGCCGTATGTTCCACTCGTTTTCCGCTCCCTATAGTACCATAAAAAAACAAGATTTGCAAGCGATGCGGAATTTTGGTATACTATCTTTATCTTTGAGCTTGGAAAGGGGCGGGCAGGATGAAACTGTATTTCCCGGTGCCGCCGCAGGCGGATGGCGTGCTGCTGCGCAATTTTCTGCGCCGCTGTGCCGTTTCCACCGAGCTGGCCCGGGCCGTGAAATTCCACGGCAGCGGCTTTTTTGCCGATGGCCAGCCCATCCTGGCAAACCGCCGCCTCGCCGCCGGGCAGATGCTCTCGTTTGAACTGCCTGCCGACGGTGAGGGTGTGGCCCCGCAGCCGGAGATCCCGGTACAGGTCGTCCACGAGGACGCTTTTGCCCTCCTGCTGGAAAAGCCGCCCCGCCTGGCCGTGCATCCCACCCTGAACTACCCGCTGGACACGCTGGCCAACGGCTATGCGGCCTGGGCGGCGGCACAGGGGAGGAGCACGGTCTTCCGGCCCGTCAACCGCATTGATAAGGACACCAGCGGCCTGGTGCTGGCGGCGCGGAACAGCTACGCCGCCCCGCTGCTGGCCCAGGGTGTGGAAAAGCTCTACTATGCCATTGTGGAGGGGGAGCTGCCTCTCGGCCCCGGCGTTATCGACGCCCCCATCGGGCGGCAGGGCGACAGCATCATCGGGCGGTGCGTGACCCCCGAGGGCAAGCCCAGCCGCACGGAGTATACCATATTAAAAGCAAAGAATGGCCTCAGCCTGGCGGCCTGTGTCCCGGTAACGGGGCGGACCCACCAGATCCGGGTCCACTTTGCCTCTTTGGGCCACCCGCTGGCCGGGGATGACCTCTACGGCGGCCACCGGGAGCGCGTCGGGCGGCAGGCGCTCCACTGTGCAAAACAGACATACACGATCCCGGCCTATACACCGATGCCGGACGGGATCGTGATCGACTGGGAAGCACCCCGACAGCGGATCACGGTGGAAAGCCCGCTCCCGGCGGATCTACAGGCCCTTTTGACGGATTGAGACGCGAGAATTTGTATATTTCGTGAAAAGTCCGTGAAAGCTCCCGCCAAATTCTGTGATAATGCTTGTTTCGGTGCGGGCAGAGTGTATAATAAAAGAAAGATAAACTGATGTACTGTGCCGTTTTGAAACTTTGCGGCGCGGTTTTACTGACTGGAAAGAAACTGGAATCCGGAAGGAGCATCCTTTTTTGCTGGACGAAAAAACAACAGAACCGCAGCAGGAGATGCCGTCGGCCCCCAAACCGACGGCCCGGCGCGGGGAGAAGCTGCGCTCGCTCTGGGCGCGGCTGCAGTGCGTGCATCTGCTGCGGAGACATCGGTTCCGCCGAAAAACGCAGCACCATATGAACAATGTTTCCCAGAAAATGCGGGCCACCCCCATGGTGCAGACCGTGGGCGAGGGCCTGTACGCTCTGGGCTTTTCAACGGAATATGCCGTCGTCCGCGCCGGGCGGCGGGTCCGCGCGGCAGCCCTGTGGGTGGCGGCCTGGTTTGCAGCGCTGGCCCATGACCTGATGGTCACGGCGTTCCCCGGTGCAGCACAGGTGCTCAAGGACCTGTTTGGCCCCATCGTCCTCTTTGTGCGGGGCTGCGGGGCGCTGCTGGTTCATGCCCACCGGATTCATCAGGAAAAAGGCCTTGGCGCGGCCCTGCAGGCCAGTGTACATTTCTTCACAAACGGCATCCGGCGCAATGTGAAGCTGCTGCCCCGCATGGCCATGTACATCCTGCCGCTCTGCGCGCTGGCTGTCTGGGTGGCCGTGTTCAACCACATGGTGTATCAGCCCTATGCGCTGGCGGTGCAGGTCAACGGCCAGACCGTGGGCTATGTGGCCAACGAGACGGTCTTTAACCTGGCCCGCGAGGACGTGCAGCAGCGGATCAATTACTCCGGTACGGAGAAAAAAGAGTGGACCATTGAGCCGACCTACACCATCTCGGTGGGGCACACGGTGATGGATGAAAACGAGATGGCCAACGCCATCCTCAGCAGCGCCAGCGATGAGATCAGCACAGGCACGGCCCTGTATCTGGACGGCGAGTTGACCGCCGTCTGCGCCGACGGCAGCAGTCTGCGCGGCTACATCAGCAGCCTGCTGGAGCCCTACGAGGATCAGGAAAACTCCAACGTGACCGTCGGGTTCAACAAGTCCGTCGATCTGGAAGAGGGCATCTACTTCAACGAGAGCTTCATGGATTTTCAGGACGTCGTGAACAAGCTGTCCGGTGTCCAGCAGGCGGAGAAAATCTACAAAGTCCAGGCAGGCGATACCCTGTGGGCCATTGCCCAGAAGAACGACCTGACCTTTAAAGAGCTCTGCGCCCTGAACACGAATTTCAAGGGCGCGCCCCTGACGGAGACCTCCAATATCCAGGAGGGAGACGAGCTCATCGTCACCAAAGAGGAGGCGACTCTCGAAGTCCGGATCACCAAGGTCGAGACCCGGCAGGAGGAGATCCCCTACAGCACCGAGACCACCGAGTCCAGAGACCTGAACAAGGGCGTGACCCGGACGACTCAGGAGGGTGAGAACGGCCTGCGGAACGTGACGATGCGGAATGTCTACGACACCAACGGCACCCTGCTGGAACAGACGATCCTTTCCACCGAGACCATCAAGGAGCCGGTGAACAAGAAAGTGGTGGTGGGCACCAAGAAAGCTTCCACCGGCGGTGCCAAGTACATTACGGGCAGCGGCAGGTTCCTCTGGCCTGTCCCCAACTATAAATACTGTTCCCGCTGGTACAGCAGCGGCCACAAGGGCGTGGATATCTGCGCGGCAGCAGGCACGCCCATCTATGCCACGGCTTCCGGCACGGTCACCAAGGCGGGTTATGAGCGCGCCGGTGCGGGCAGGGGCTACGGCTACTCGGTCATCATCAGCCACGGCAGCGGGTACACCTCGGTGTATGCACACTGCCTGTCCCTGACCGTCCACGCGGGCCAGAGCGTCAAGCAGGGCCAGCTCATCGGCTATGTGGGCAGCACGGGCCGCTCCAGCGGCAACCACTGCCACTTTGAGATCCGGCTCAATGGTTCGTATATTCCTCCCCAGAGTATCTTCCCGGGGAAAAAATAACATCATAAAAAGGAGAATGCACTATGTCTACCCCGCACATCAGCGCCGAGAAAGGCGATTTTGCAAAAACCGTCCTGATGCCCGGCGATCCCCTGCGCGCCAAGTTCATTGCCGACACGTTCCTGAAAGATGTCCGGCAGGTGACCGGGGTCCGTGGGATGCTGGGCTTTACGGGCACCTATGAGGGCCGCCCCATCAGCGTGATGGGCAGCGGCATGGGAATGCCCTCCATCGGCATCTATTCCTATGAACTGTTCAAGTTCTACGATGTGGACAACATCATCCGCATCGGCTCTGCAGGTAGCTATACCGAGAAAGCCAAGCTGTTTGATACCGTGCTGGCCACCGGTGCCGTGAGCGAGTCCAACTACGCCCGGGTCCAGAGCGGCTTTGAGGGCGACATCACCCAGCCCAGCCAGAGCCTGAACGACAAGCTCCGCGCTTCGGCTGCCAAGCAGGGCATCCCCCTCATCGAGGGCAACATCCACTCCTCGGATGTGTTCTACCGCCAGCCCTCCGACGCAAAGCCCACCTACTGGGAAAAGCTGCGGGATGAGCGCGGCTGCCTCTGCGTGGAGATGGAAAGCTTTGCCCTGTTTGCCAACGCGCAGGTGCTGGGCAAAAACGCCGCCTGCCTGCTGACCATCTCGGACAGCTTCGTCTCGCCGGAGATCACCACCGCCGAGCAGCGCCAGAAGAGTTTTACCGATATGATGAAAGTGGCTCTGGGCGCGGAGTATTGATTTCACCATAATGCATAATACAAAAAGACTGCTGTCGGCCGACAGCAGTCTTTTTGCTTCTCAGGTATCCGTGTAATGACCGTAACAGGACGCAATGATGATGTTTCCATCCTGCTCCCGGTAGACGATGCGGTGGGTGTCGTCGATACGCCGACTCCACCATCCGCTCAAATCTCCCTTCAAAGGCTCGGGCTTGCCGATGCCCTCATAGGTGTTCCGCTGAATGTCTTTTATGAGGGAGTTGATTCGCTTCAGCAGCTTTTTGTCCCGCGTCTGCCAAAGACAATAATCTTCCCACGCTTCCTCTTCCCACAGCAGCCTCATCAGTCCACCTCGAGCAGTTCATGTTCGGTGAGCTTGGCTTTGCCGGTGTCAATATCATGGACGATTTGACGGAGATGGTTGATGTTGCTTTCGGAATAGAAGGGGTCGGCGGAGACTTCAAAGGGAATCCGATGCTCGCGCGACACTTTCTTTGCAAAAATCGTGAAGGCTGTCGTCATCGAAAGCCCCATCTCGGCGCAGACCTCCTCCATGCTCCGCTTGAGGTCGGGGTCCATCCGAAAATTCACGTTGACTGCATTTGCCATTCTGATGCGCCTCCTTTGTAATTCTATTATATTCATTTGTAATGACAAATGCAAGAGCTGTCATTGCATAATGCTGCGTAATGATCGCCGCTTGCACTTCTTAAAAGAATGATTTATACTTAAATACACGACACAGAAGGGAATGAGGCCGATGAACAGAGAAACGGTGAACATGGTGCGCAGTCCGATTTCTGTGGAGGGGAACATCCGGCTTGTTCCGTATTATCCGGCCTACGATACAGCACTTGCGTGGTATCAGGATGCACAGCTCTGCAAACAGGTAGATAACAGGGACTTCGTTTATGATTTGCCACTGCTGAAGCGGATGTATCATTATCTGGACACACACGGGGAACTGTTTTATATCGAGTATCGGGGTGTGCTTTGTGGTGACGTCAGCCTGCGGACGACCGGCGAGCTGGCCATCGTCATCTGCAAGGAGTACCAGAATAAACACATCGGGCGGAAGGTCATCGAAAAAATGCTGGAGCTGGCTCGGGAAAGGGGCTTGGCGGAGTGCTTCGCGCACATCTATTCCTTCAATACCCAGTCGCAGAAAATGTTTGAATCCATTGGCTTTGTCCCACAGGACGAAGAACGCTATATCTACAAATTGCAAAAAGGAGAACCGACTATGACAAAACTGACTCTGGAAGAAAAGCAGGAGCTCATCCGGATGGCCCTTGCGGCCAGGGAGAGGGCTTACGTGCCTTACAGCGACTTTATGGTGGGCGCTGCCCTGCGCGCCGAGGATGGCCGTGTCTTTACCGGCTGCAATGTGGAGAATGCCGCCTTTACCCCCACCAGCTGCGCCGAGCGCACCGCGCTGTTCAAAGCCGTGAGCGAGGGCGTGACCAAATTTACGGACATCGCCGTGGTAGGCTCCCGCCGGGGCGAGATCAATCAGCAGATCACCTCGCCCTGCGGCGTCTGCCGTCAGGCACTGTTTGAGTTTGGTGGCCCGGAACTGAACGTCATCATGGCCAAAACGCCGGATGATTTCATGGAGCGCAGCATGGACGAGCTGCTGCCCTTTGGGTTCGGTCCCTCCAATGTGGCGGGCAATCAGGCCGTAGAGGACGAAAAAGAAGACTGAAATGCCGCAAAAGTAAAAGAAAAGTGGTACTGTTGCATGAATTCTACAAAAATATTGTAAAGGTTTTGTAATCAGAAATCGCTTGCATCTGTCATCACTTCCCGCTATACTTGAGCCAGTAAATGTGCAAGTGTGCGCATTTCGCAAACAAAACGCAGAATTGAATTCAAAATAAAAGGAGAGTTTTCATTATGATGATTTCTCGTCGTAACTTCCTGGCAGTGGCTGGCGCAGCCGCAGCCGCTGCTGCTCTGACCGCTTGTGGTGGTTCTTCCTCCACCAGCACCGCTTCCTCCACCGCTGCCGCTTCTTCCACCGCGGCTTCTTCCGCTGCTGAGGGCGGCGACAACAAGATCGTCAAGGTCGCACTGACCTGCGATACCGGCACGATCGATGACGAGAGCTTCAACCAGGCTTGCTGGACTGCTGTCTCCGGCTACATGGGCGATGACTGCCAGTACTACATCCCCGAGGCTGACGCTTCCGATGAGGACCGTGAGACCATGATCCGCCAGGCTGTCAACGACGGTGCTGACGTCATCGTCTGCGTTGGTTACCTGTACGGCGCTTCTCTGGCATGGGCTGCTGACCAGTACCCCGATGTCAAGTTCATCGCCATCGACGTCACCCAGGGCGATATCGGCACCGACAGCGTCCCCGCAAACTGCTATTGCATCACCTTTAAAGAGGAGCAGGCAGGCTACCTGGCAGGCTACGCCATCGCCAAGGACGGCAAGACCAAGCTGGGCTTCCTGGGCGGCATGGCTGTCCCCGCGGTTATCCGTTACGGCTACGGCTTCGTGCAGGGCGCTGACGCTGCTGCTCAGGAGCTGGGCACCAACATCGACATCAACTACTTCTACGGCGGCCAGTTCTACGGCGATGCAAACATCACCTCCCGTATGGAGGGCTGGTACTCCAATGGTACTCAGGTGGTCTTTGCCTGCGGCGGCGGCATCTACACCTCTGCTGTGGAAGCTGCTCTGAAGGACAACGGCTATGTCATCGGTGTTGACGTGGACCAGAACTACATTGGTGTCAATGGCGTGGCTGACGGCTCCTTTGCTTACAACCCGTTCATCACTTCTGCCATGAAGGGCCTGACCGAGGCTGTCAACACCGCTCTGTCTGATATCGAGGCAGGCGAGTGGGGCGATATCGCTGCTTCCAACGGCAACTTCGGCCTGGAGGACGGCGATTACATCGGCCTGCCCACTGCTGAGGACAGCTGGAACTTTGAGACCTTTACCGTCGATGAGTACGAGGCTGTCAAGGAGAAGATCAAGAGCGGTGAGATCGTGGTCGATAACAACTCCGACGACGCTACCAAGCCCACCGTCAGCGAGTTCACCACGGTCAACTACATCCAGTAATTGCAAAACGCGGCACAGGCTGCATTTTAAGAGCAGGACGCTTCCCAAAGAGCGCCCTGCTCTTTTTGTGTATAATGCACAAAAGTAATACTTATATTGCAACATTCCGATAAAAATTCAAAAAGAAGTGTGCAAAACGGAAGAAATACGGTATAATTGACACTAGAATAGTATCGGTGTCGCTATGGCACGAAAGGAGAGTGAGCAGATTGGCAGAGGACTTTGTGATCGAGATGCTCCATATTACCAAGGAATTTCCTGGCATTAAGGCAAACGATGATATCACCCTGCAGCTGCGTAAAGGTGAGGTACACGCCCTGCTTGGCGAGAACGGTGCAGGCAAGAGCACGCTGATGAGCGTGCTGTTCGGCCTGTATCAGCCGGAAGAGGGCAAGATCCTCAAAAATGGCAAGGAGGTCGCCATCCGGAACCCCAACGACGCGAACGCGCTTGGCATCGGCATGGTGCACCAGCACTTCAAGCTGGTGGAGTGCTTCAGCGTGCTGGACAATATCATCTTGGGCGTGGAGCCCAACAAGATGGGCTTTTTGCAGAAAGCCGAGGCCCGCAAAAAGGTCATGGCCCTGAGCGAGAAGTACGGCCTGCGGGTGGACCCGGACGCCCTCATCAGCGACATTTCCGTTGGGATGCAGCAGCGCGTGGAGATCTTGAAAATGCTCTACCGCGACAATGAGATCCTGATCTTCGACGAGCCCACGGCTGTTCTGACGCCGCAGGAGATCGACGAGCTCATGGAGATCATGCGCGGGTTCAAGAAAGAGGGCAAATCCATCCTCTTCATCACCCACAAGCTCAACGAGATCATGGCGGTGGCAGACCGCTGCACCGTCCTGCGCAAGGGCAAGTATATGGGCACTGTGGAGATCAAGGACACCACCAAGGAAGAGCTTTCCCGCATGATGGTGGGCCGTGATGTCCAGCTTCAGGTCGAGAAAAAGCCTGCCAACCCCGGCAAGGCGGTGCTGGACGTGAAGAACGTGACCATGCACAACAGCCAGAACAAGAAAGACTCCGTCAAGAATGTTTCGTTCCAGGTGCACAGCGGCGAGATCGTCTGCCTGGCGGGCATTGAGGGCAACGGCCAGACCGAGTTCATCTACGGCCTGACCGGCCTGGAAAAACTGTCCAGCGGCACCATTACGCTGGACGGCAAGGACATCACCCGTGAATCCATCCGCCAGCGCTCCAAGGACGGCATGAGCCATATCCCCGAAGACCGCCACAAGCATGGTCTGGTGCTGGATTACAGCCTGGAGAACAACATGGTGCTCCAGCGTTACTGGCAGCCGGAGTTCCAGAAAGGCGGCTTCATCCAAAAAGAGAAAGTGCGGGAGTACTCCGATAAACTGATCGCGCAGTACGACGTCCGCAGCGGCCAGGGCAGCTCCACCATCGTGCGCAGCATGTCCGGCGGCAACCAGCAGAAAGCCATCATTGCCCGCGAGATCGACAAAGACCCCAAGCTGCTGGTGGCGGTGCAGCCCACCCGCGGCCTGGATGTCGGCGCCATTGAATACATCCATCGGCAGATCGTGGCCGAGCGCGATAAGGGCAAGGCCGTGTTGCTGGTCAGCCTGGAGCTGGACGAAGTGATGAACCTCTCCGACCGCATCCTTGTCATGTACGAGGGTGAGATCGTAGGCGAATTTGATCCCAAGACCACCACTGTCCAGGAGCTGGGCCTGTATATGGCTGGTGCCCGCAAGCAGGGGAAAGGGGAGTAAACAGGAATGAACAAGAAAAAACTTTCCCACAGCGGGCTGCAGAGCTCTGTCACGAGCGTCATGGCAGCATTGCTGTGCATCATCATTGGTATGGCAGTCGGTTTCCTCGTGCTGCTGGCCATCAACCCGGCCCACGCATGGGGCGACGGCTTTGTCCGCATCATCAAGGGCGGCTTCCATGATGCCCCCTATGGCGTCGGCAAGGAGCTGGCCAACGCGGCGCCTCTGATCATGACCGGCCTTTCCGTCGGCTTCGCCTTTAAAACGGGCCTGTTCAACATCGGCGCTTCCGGCCAGTACACGCTGGGTGCCTTTGGTGCCCTGTACTGCGCCATCATGCTCAAGCTGCCCTGGTTCGTCTGCCTGCTGGTGGCTACCATCCTGGGCGGCATCTGGGGCGCTATCCCGGGCTTCTTCAAGGCCTACTTCAACATCAACGAGGTCATCACCTCCATCATGTTCAACTGGATCGGCCTTTACCTCGTCAATGAACTCATCTACCAGAACGGCACCGGCCCCATGTACGATGTGCGCAACACCCGTACCCTGAACCTGGGCAAGAGCGCGGAGCTGTCCAAGGCATTGATCCCGGACTTTGGCCTGAACAAGATGTTCCAGACCAACAGCACCACCATTGCCATCTTCCTGGCGGCAGCCGTGGCGGTCCTGATCTGGGTCATCCTGAACAAGACCACCTTTGGCTATGAGCTCAAGGCGGTCGGCCTGAACAAGAGCGCGGCCCGCTATGCCGGTATCAACGAGAAGAAGAACATCATCCTCTCCATGGCCATTGCAGGTGCGCTGGCCGGTTTCGGCGCAGGCCTGTATTACCTCTCCAACGTGTCCCAGTGGAACCCGCTGAACTCCACCAGCCTCCCGGCCATGGGTTTCAACGGCATTTCCGTTGCCCTGCTGGCAAGTTCCAACCCCATCGGTACCATTTTCTCTGCCCTGTTCATCTCCCACATCTCGGTCGGCGGCTCGTTCCTTTCCACCAAGTATTACCCCACCGAGATCTCGGACCTCATCAGCGGCATCATCATCTATCTGTGTGCATTCTCCATGCTGTTCCGTGGCAAGATCCACGCCCTGCTGTTCAAGAACGCGGATAAGACCAACGTGAACGCAGAGCCTGCCCCTGCAGAAAACAAAAAGGAGGGCAAGTGATATGCTGCTTCTGATCAAATATACCCTGCTGTATGGCATCGTGCTGATGCTGGTCGCTCTGGGCGGCATGTTCAGTGAGCACTCCGGCATCATCAACATCGCGCTGGAAGGCATCATGGTCATCGGCGGTGTGGCGGGTGTCCTCACCCTGACCATGCTCCCGGCGAGCCTGCCCTCCTGGCTTATCGTTGTCATTGCGGTGGTGGTGGCCGCGCTGGCAGGCGTGATCTACAGCCTGCTGCTGGCCTTTGCTTCCATCAACCTGAAAGCGGACCAGACCATCGGCGGCACGGCCCTGAACCTGCTGGCTACCGCCGTGGCCGTCGTCATTGCCAAAAACTTCAGCGACAGCGGCAGCGCCAAGCTGAACTACTCCAACAAGCCGTTCCTGTTCAGCATCGGCAAGCTGGAACTGAGCATCTTTGTGCCGCTGGGCATCATCCTGCTCATCATCAGCTATATCGTGCTGTATAAGACCCGCTTCGGCCTGCGTCTGCGTGCCTGCGGCGAGCATCCTCAGGCAGCGGATTCCGTGGGCATCAACGTGTACAAGATGCGCTATGCAGGTGTCATGATCTCCGGTGCACTGGGTGCCATCGGCGGCCTGGCCTATATCGTGCCCCCGGTGCAGACCTGGAACTTTGAGGTCGGTGTGGCGGGTGCAGGCTTCCTGGCCATGGCCGTTATGATCTTCGGCCAGTGGAAGCCGTTCAACATCTGTGGGGCTGCCATGTTCTTTGCCGTGTTCAAGAGTCTGGCAAACATTGCGGACTCCACGTTCCTGGCACAGTTCCACTGGTCCAGCAACATCTACAACATGATGCCGTTCATCGCTTCGATGATCATTCTGGCATTTACCTCCAAGAACAGCATGGCCCCCAAGGCCGAGGGTATCCCCTACGACAAGGGTTCCCGCTGATCGGATTTTTACAAGGGCGCAGCTGCTGCAAGGGCGGCTGCGCCTTTTGTGCTTGAATCTGAGAAAAACGGTTGAATTTATAGAAAATTTTGTTATAATAAACTAAAAAAGTCGTACTTTTAAAACAAGGAGCGTGACGTTATGCGTATTTATGATCTGATCGCAAAAAAGCGTGATGGCGGCACCCATACCCGGGAAGAGCTGGAAACCATCGTCAACGGCTTTGTCAGCGGCGAGGTAGCCGATTACCAGATGGCGGCCTGGATGATGGCCGTCTACCTGCGCGGCATGACCGATGAAGAAACGGCAGAGCTGACCGATGTGATGGCCCACAGCGGCGTCATGGTCGATCTTTCGCCCATCCCCGGCATCAAGGTGGACAAGCACTCCACCGGCGGCGTGGGCGACAAGACAACCCTCGTCATTGCACCTATCGTGGCAGCCTGCGGCGTCAAGATCGCCAAAATGAGCGGCCGTGGTCTGGGCCATACCGGCGGCACCATTGATAAGATGGAGAGCGTGCCCGGCACCCGGACAGCCCTGACCCAGGAGGAATTCTTTGCGCAGGTGAACAAGATCGGCCTCTCGGTCATCGGCCAGAGCGAGGGCATCGCCGTGGCGGATAAAAAGATGTACGCCCTGCGGGACGTGACCGCCACTGTCAGCTGCATCCCCCTCATCGCCTCCAGCATCATGTCCAAAAAGCTGGCCTCCGGCTCGGACGCCATCCTGCTGGATGTCACCACCGGCACGGGCGCGTTCATGAAGACCGTGGACCAGAGCATTGAGCTGGCCAAGCTGATGGTCTCCATTGGCACCCACCATGGCCGCCATGTGGCCGCCATGATCACCGATATGGACACCCCGCTGGGCCATAACATCGGCAACAGCCTGGAAGTGATGGAGAGCATGGACGTGCTCAAGGGCAAGGGCCCGGCCGACCTGACCGAGGTCTGCCTCCAGCTGGCCACCAATATGCTGGTGCTGGCTGATAAGGGCACCCCGGCGGAATGTCGCGCCATGGCTGAGGCTGTCATCGCGGACGGCTCCGCCTTTGAAAAGTGCAAGCAGATGTTCGCGGCTCAGGGCGGCGACACCCGCGTGCTGGACGATTACAGCCTGTTTGCAAAGCCTGCTGCCAGCTATGAGCTGCTGGCCGAGCAGGATGGCTACATCCTCCAGAACGACGCCGAGAAGATCGGTTCTGCCAGCGTGCTGCTGGGCGCGGGCCGCCAGAAGAAAGGCGACCCGCTGGACTTTGCCGCCGGCATCGTCCTGCACAAAAAGCGCGGCGCTTACGTCCACAAGGGCGAGAGCCTGGCCACGTTCTATGGCGCGCCGGACAAGTTTGCCGCCGCCGCGGAAGAATACCGCAGCGGCCTGGTCTACGGCGACGCCCAACCCGAGGAAGCCCCGCTGGTCTACGCCCTCGTCACCAAGGACGGCGTGGAGCGGTACTGAGCAGAATATCCTATAGCATAAAGAAAGACCCGCAGGCCGAAGCTTGCGGGTCTTTTGCTGCTCTGAGAAAGGCTCAGAAGGGGAATCAGAAGGTGATGACGAGGTCTTTTGCGGGGGCCTTGATGCTGGTGGTCTTGTGGACGAGCTGGCCGTCTGCGTCAGTATAGGCGGCGGTCAACTCATAGTTTCCGCGCTTGACTTTGAGGACGAACGCGCCGCTCTCGTCCGCTGTAGTCTGCATGACCACGGCACCGTTTTGCAGCAGCGAAATTTTTGCGTTGGGTAGTGCAGTGTTGTCGGCAAGCACTACCTTGCCTTGTACTTCCACCGGGGCAGCCATCATAAGGCCAGCGGTCAGGGCAACGGCACCGACACCGAGAACCAGTGCGGCACCACCACCGCCACCGCCGCCGGAAGAGCTCGTGGGTGCTGCCGGGTTGGCCGGATTGGTGGGGTTGCTGGGGGTAGGTGTCGGTTTGGGTTCCGGCTCAGGGGTCGGCGTAGGTTCCGGGTTGGGCTTGGGGTCCGGCTCTTCCGGGTCGGGCGTCGGCGTGGGAGTCGGGTCCGGGTCCGGCGTGGGCTTCGTCGGTGTGACGATCTCCGTTTTGTTGTTGTCGGAGGCATCCTCTTTTTTATTGACGATGGTTACCTCCACGAGGCCCGTGGTATCGTCCGGCTGGACCGAGATCGTGCCGCTGTCCACCGTATCGTCCGTTACGTTTTTGGTGGCGTACTCGGCATTGGTCAGGCCGTCGCCGCTCAGGTGCAGGCCGTCGGAGTCCAGCTCGGCGTGGAGGGTGGTGGTATCGGTGGTGTCCACTGCCCAGCTGTGCCAGGGCCACGCTTCGCTGGTGTCGTTCTGGGTCAGCATCAAGCTGATATCAGTCGGGTTGCTGGCGGTGACATCCAATTTCTGAGATTGCTCATTGTAAACCAGATTCACCGGGCCGGAGGCAGAAACAGCCAGCGTGCTGTTGTTAAGGATCATGCTGGCATCGTTTACGCCGTCGGAAGAAAGCTCTAATTTTACGTCTTCTGAAACAGAAGGTTTGGGAAAAATCAAATCGACCGCATCATTAGAAGGATTTTCGTCAGAAGTGTTGCTTGGATAGAAGAGATGTACAGCAGAAGATTTTTCAATTAACTTTCCGTTTTCAGTGCGATAGTAATACTGATCACCATGAACGACATTCGCGCTTCCTCCTGCTCGAATGGTAATATGAGCATCGTTATAATCTGTTGCAGTTTCATGGTCTATAGAGGGGTCAAAGTAGTTTCGGACATCGATATAGTCAAGATCGCTGCCAAGGGTATAGGATTGAAGCTGAGTTTGCTTGTTTTTATAGTTGATATTGAGATATCCGTCGCCGTCTGCATCAATATAGGGGGATTTGTAAAGCAACAGAGTTTGCTCGGTTGCCTCATTTGGGTCGTAAATACCTAAAACGTAGTGATCATTCAGTTCTGCTTTCACATTGAGTAACATGATTTCATGGTTTGAAAGGCTGGCTATAACAGGGATACCATGCGAAAGAGAGGTGACGATTTCGTTTAACACCCTGTCGTAATCGTTAGCACAATTATATAAACAGTTGGATAGTATTTTGTATTGTGTGGGAAGAAGTTGAGATGCATAATAATAATTGATAAGATCTTCTACATTGCTATTGTCTACTGGAGCTGGAAGAGAGTAGGTTGCCGAATCAGCATCTAATCCAGTTGATGCCAGTTGTGCATAGGAAAGTCTGTCGGGGTCCATGTAGTGGATAGCGGAAACTAAGACCATGCCATAGCAAGATCCTCCCCAAAGATTACCTGAACGCATTTTTAGATTGAACCACTGTAAGGCGGCGGGAGAAAGGTTTTTAGTAAGCTGATTGTACTTTTCTTGGGAGAGGTGAACGGATGCATATTGATTAAAATGATGGAAAAAGCGGTCTGTAAAACTTATTGGGCGGCCTGAATTATACTTCTGGTTCCAATAGTTGAGCTCACTACCTTGAAAAAAGTATTTGGCTTGATTCAAAAAACTGGGATTATCTCGCTCAAAAGTAAAATGCTTCTCTTCACTATCTTGGCAATGAATTACAGCGTATTTCAGAGAATCATTTTGATAAGCATCGATTGTAATACTATTCCATTGAGATTGTGAGCCGGAAAAATAGACATCTTTTAGAGTGGAGCAACCATAAAAGGCAGACGAGCCGATTGATGTAACAGATGCTGGAATAGATATAGTACTTAGAGAAGTGCAATTCAAAAAGGAGTTTTCATTGATTGTTGTAATTTCAGAAGGAAGTGTAACGTTATCAAGAGAAGAGCAATTCCAAAAAGCAAAACGATCAATATTGGTGACACTTTCAGGCAGTTCGATGGCAGTTAATGACGAACAAGAATTAAAAGCACCTTCACCGATAGAAAGAGTATTGGAAGACAGTGTGATCTGTTCTAGCTTTTTGCAGTTTGCAAAGGTGTATTGTTCAATGGAAGTAACCGAATCGGGAATCTCAATAGACGTAAAATTGACACTAGCAAAGGCATAACCGCCAATTTTTGATAGATTTTGGGGAAGTGTGATATTCGTAATATCGGAACAACCATCAAAAGCATCATAGCCAATAGATGTAAGACTATTCGGCAATGAGACAGAGGTTATCTTGTAACAGCCGCGAAAAGCAGAGGTCCCGATGCTGGAAACGCCATCGTTCAAGATAACTCTTGCAATGTTCAAGTTTTGAAACCAGGGGGATATATTATAGGGAGGGGTGGCATTATAATCGTACATTGCCCCCGTGCCGCTGATGGTCAACACGCCATCCGCAGAGAGGGTATAGGTAAGGTTGTCGCCGCATTTTCCTGTGCTTTCGGTGCTGTTGGTTTCCTCCAAAAGCGTTGCCAGAGTGGCTGCCGCTACTTCTCCCACGTCCGATTGCGCAAACGCTGCAAAGGGCAGCAATTCGCAGAGCATGGTCAACGAGAGAAGCCACGCCAACAGCCGCAAATGTTTTTTCATGTTGGTTCCTCCTTGTTATTTCAAAATGGCTTTTGCCAAGGGCAACGGGGTTAAAAATTCTGGTCGATATATTCGTTCAACTGTTTGACCGTGTTGTAGGTGGTAATAAAGTTATTGAGCATGGCGCTGGTAGAAGAGAAGATGCGCGCCATAAAGTTCAGAATCTTACTCACCTTGCCGATGTCCTCCAGTACGAGCGCAAAGCCGGAAGCATCCGCCCCGCCGAAGAGGGTGAGTGCTTCTTCTGAGGTGAGGGAGGAATAGGAAGTGGGAAATTTCAGGGAGTTCATAGCAAGACAGCTCCTTTTTTATTTGGATGCCAGAACGGCAAAGGTGACGACGAGAGTTCCAACGACCAGCATCGTGCCGATGTGAGCTTTGAGGCGGAAGCCGGAAGCGGTCGGGGCTGAGGGGACGATTGGGGCAGTGGATTTCAGGTCGGGCCGCCAGCGGGCGTAGATGGTGGCGTCGGAGGCAAACTCGGTGTTGAGGGTGATCTTGTCGCCCTCCAATTCATCGGTGTACCAGCCCTCAAAGGTGTAACCGCTCATGGTGGGGGTGGGCAGTTCTGCCAACTTGCCGGAAGAAGTGGTAGTAGCAATGACCGGGATGCCCGTGCCGCCGCCCGTTTCAAAATAGATGACAAAGACGCCATTCTGCTGTTCCAGCGTGTCATTTTGGACCAGCGCAGAGGCTGGAAAGGCAGTTGAAATCAACAGAGCTGCTGTGAGAAGAAAGGCAAGAAAAGACTGTTTTTTCATAGTTTCCTCTATTACCGATGTTTTTTGCCAAAAGTATAGCCCATTTATGGGCAATTGTCAATACTCGGGCCATCACGTACCATTCAATTAAAGTATAATGAATTGGATGGTATTTCGTATGATTTCTTTTGAACCGCTTTGGAAAACAATGAAAAATCGAGGCGTATCGCAGTATAAATTGATCAAAGAGTATCACTTCAGCACAGGCCAGCTGGACCGTCTGCGCAAAAACGGGAACGTCAGCAGCTATACGCTGGACCAATTGTGCCAGATTCTGGATTGCAGGCTGGAGGACATCGCCCACTACAGGCCGAACGGGGAAGCGGATGGAAAAGAGACAAGATAACGCAGATTCTCTTTCAATTCTCCCACTTTGATGCAAACTCTGCCGCACCCGGTAGAACTTTCGTCCCGGATGTGGTATACTGGGAGCTGTATCCCCGGAGAGGGAAAAAAGAAAGGATTTTGGTATGAAGATCGTTTTGGTAGGCGGCGGCAAGGTCGGTGCGGCATTGGCACGCCAGCTGAGTGAGGAAGGCCATAACGTGACGGTGGTGGACACCAATAAGGCCCGTGTGGAGCACATTGGCGAAAGCTACGACGTCATGAGCATCCTGGGCAATGGTTCTTCCATCACCACCCTGTCGGAAGCGGGCGTGGAGGACGCGGACGTCTTTATTGCGGTCACGGGTTCGGACGAGCTGAACCTGCTGTGCTGTATGTTCGCCAAAAAGGCGGGCCACTGCCACGCCATTGCCCGTGTGCGCAATCCGTCTTACAGCCATGAGCTGGACTTTATCAAAAAGCAGATCGGCATTTCGGCCATCATCAACCCGGAAATGGCGGCAGCCAAGGAAATTTCCCACCTGCTCCGCTTCCCGGGGGCCAGCAAGATCGATACCTTTGCGGGCGGCCGTGTCCGCCTCATTAAATTTGCGCTGACCGAACAGCAGGGGCTGGACGGCGTAGCCATCCATGAGATCCCCACCCGGCTCAAGAGCGACATTCTGGTCTGCGCCGTGGAGCGGGACGGCGGGGTCATCATCCCCAACGGCAACTTTGTGCTCCAGAACGGCGATCAGGTCACGTTCCTTGCCACGCAGGAAAAGGCCCACGAGTTCTTCCAGCGCATCCACCTGCCGGTGCGCCCGGTACGCAACGCCCTCATCGTGGGCGGCGGCGCCATCGCGTACTACCTGAGCCAGGAGCTGCTGGAAAATCATGTCCGTGTCCGGATCGTGGAGCGGGACCCGGCCCGTTGCAATGAGCTGGCAGAGTCTCTGCCTGGGGCTCAGATCCTGAACGAGGATGGTTCCAATCGCGAGTTCCTCCTCTCCGAGGGGCTGGAATCCACCGAGGCGTTCGTGGCGCTGACCAACATCGACGAGGAAAACGTTTTGCTGACCCTGTTTGCCAAAAAGCATTCCCAGGGCAAGCTGGTCACCAAGATCAACCGGTTGGAGTTCGACGACATTCTGGCCGGGCTGGATCTGGGCAGCATCGTCTACCCCAAGTACATGACCTGCGATTACATCGTGCAGTATGTCCGTGCCCTGCAGAACGAGGCGGGCAACAACATCAAGACCCTCTACCGCATTCTGGACGACCGCGTGGAAGCACTGGAATTTACCGTCCATGAGGAGAGCAAGGCCACGGGCGTGCCCTTGAGTCAGCTCCACCTCAAGAAAAACCTGCTGCTCTGCTGCATTACCCGCGGCAATGAGATCCGCATCCCCCGCGGCGGCGACCAGATCCAGGTGGGCGACAATGTCATCGTTGTCACGCTGGAGCACGGCCTGCACGACCTGCGAGACATTGTGGAAGACTGACGGAGGACATGACGTATGAATTATGCGATCGTGTTCCGGCTGCTGAGCTATATTCTGTTTTGTGAGGCGGCGCTGCTGCTGCTGCCCGCTACCGCCAGCCTGTGCTATGGTGAGTGGAGCGTGCTGGGCGTCTTTGTGCTTACGGCGGCACTCTGCCTGGTGCTGGGGTTGCTGCTGCGGCGGATCAAGCCGTCCAGCAAGGTGTTCTACATGCGGGAAGGTTTTGCCACCACGGCCCTGAGCTGGGTAGTCATCAGTATCATGGGGGCCATCCCCTTTGTGCTCACGGGCTGCATCCCCAACCCGGTGGATGCCATGTTTGAGACGGTGTCCGGTTTTACCACCACGGGTGCCAGCATCCTGCCCGCCGTGGAGGGGCTGCCCAAGGGAGTTCTGTTCTGGCGCAGCTTCACCCACTGGATCGGCGGCATGGGGGTTCTGGTCTTCCTGCTCTCGCTGCTGCCCCTGACCGGCGGCTCCCATGTCAACCTGATGAAAGCCGAGAGCCCCGGCCCCCAGGTGGATAAGCTGGTGCCAAAAGTACAGTCCACGGCCAAAATTCTGTACGGAATCTATTTTGCACTGACCGTGCTGGAATTTCTCTTCCTGCTGGTGGGGCGGATGCCGGTGTTTGACGCCATGCTGACGGCGTTCGGCACGGCGGGCACCGGCGGCTTCGGATTCAAGAACGACAGTTTCGGCAGTCTTTCGCCCTATATTCAGTGGGTCGTGACCATCTTCATGATCCTGTTTGGCGTCAACTTCAACACCTATTTCCTGCTGCTGCTGCGCCGGTTCCGGCGGGCAGCCGCCAGCGAGGAAGTGCGCGGCTACTTCCTCATCATTCTGGTGGCAATCGGCATCATCACCCTCAATATCCATGGGATGTACGACAGCCTGGGTGTGGCGCTCCGCCATGCGGCGTTCCAGGTGGGCTCCATCATCACCACCACCGGCTTTTCCAGCTGTGATTTTGACCTCTGGCCCACCCTCTCCAAAGAAGTGCTGGTCATGCTGATGTTCGTGGGTGCCTGCGCGGGCAGCACGGGCGGCGGCATCAAGGTGAGCCGCCTCCTCATCCTGGGCAAAACGCTGGGCAAGGAGCTCAAGCAGGCCCTTCATCCCCAGGTGGTGGCCCCGGCCCGGATGGACGGCAAGCTCATCAACCATGAGACCATCCGCGCCACCAATGTTTTCCTTGCGGCCTACATCTTTATTTTTGCCGCGTCGCTGTTCTTTATCAGTCTGGATGGCTTTGATATGGTGACCAACTTTACCGCCATTGCCGCCACCCTGAACAACATCGGCCCCGGCCTCAATCAGGTAGGCCCCATGATGAACTTTGGCGGCTTCTCCAACCCTGCCAAGCTCGTCATGATCTTTGACATGCTGGCCGGCCGCCTGGAAATCTTCCCCATGCTGGTGCTCTTCCTGCCGGACACCTGGCGGAAATTCTGAAAATCTTACCGCAAACAAAAAAGGCTTCCCGTTTTATCAGCGGGGAGCCTTTTCTGATGTTGGAAATCGGTTATAACTCTACTTTTTCCTGCGCACGATATTGCAGCGCTTCCAGCAGGGAATCTTCGTCCAGCAGCTGCTTGCCTGCCAGGTCGGCCACGGTGCGGGCTACCCGGAGGATGCGGTCATGGGCGCGGGCGGAGAGGCCCAGCGTCTCATACGAGGCGCGGAGAAGCTGCTCGGCAGCGGGGGTCATCCGGCAGACGCGGCGTACTTGCCCGGCGGTGAGCCGGGCGTTGCAGTGCACGCCCTCAAAGCCGGGGGCAGCGTACCGCTTTGCCTGAACCTGTCGGGCAAACAGTACCTGCCTGCGCAGGTCGGCGCTGCTCTCAGCGGAGGCGGTGCCGTGCAGCTCGTCAAAGGCAACGGGGTCCATCTCCACACAGAGGTCGATGCGATCCAGCAGCGGACCGGACACCCGGCTGCGGTATTGCCGCACCGCGCTCAGGGAGCAGGTGCATGGCCGGGTGGGGTGGCCGTAGTAACCGCACTTGCAGGGGTTCATAGCGGCGACCAGCTGAAAATGGCTGGGGTATGTGGCACTGCCCGCGGCCCGGCTGACGGTGATCTGACCGTCTTCCAGCGGCTGACGGAGCACTTCGAGGCTTTCGCGGGAGAACTCCGGCAGCTCATCCAGGAACAGCACGCCGCAGTTGGCCAGACTGCACTCGCCGGGGCGGAACTGTGCTCCGCCGCCGGCCAGCGAGACAGCGCTGGCCGAGTGGTGCGGGCTGCGGAACGGCCTGGCCGTGACAAGGCCCCGGCCCTTGGGCATCTGCCCGGCGATGGAATAGATTTTGGTCGTCTCCACGGCTTCCTCCCGGGTGAGCGGAGGAAGGATCCCGGGCAGGCGCTTGGCCAGCATGGATTTGCCGGTGCCCGGAGCCCCGATGAGGAGCACATTGTGTCCGCCGGCAGCCGCCAGCACCATGGCCCGGCGGGCCAGCGGCTGACCCATCACGTCCGCAAAATCCGGGGCGGCGTTCCAGGCGTCGGTGGGGTCAAAGGGAGCGCAGCGGATGGGGGAGATGGGCCGGATGCCCCGCAGGGCGTCCACCACTTCCAGCGCCGTGTGGGCAGGGTAGACCAGCATGGTGTCTCCGCAGGCCTCGGCTGCTTCGGCCGCGTTCTCCGCAGGGACATACAGGGCCTGCACCCCGCTGGCGGCAGCCGTCAGGGCCATGGGCAGCACGCCGGACACCGGGCGGAGGCTGCCATCCAGCGCCAGCTCCCCCAGAAAGGCGGCTTCTTTCGGCGGGGGTTCGATCTGCCCAGCCGAGGAGAGGACGGCCAGCAGCAGGGGCAGGTCGTACACGGGGCCGGTCTTGCGGACATCGGCCGGGGCCAGGTTGACCGTGATGCGGCGGTCCGGCCATTTGAACCCCAGGTTGCGGGCGGCGGCGTGGACACGGTCACCGCTTTCCCGCACGGCGGAATCGGGCAGGCCGACAATGGAGAGGGCGGGCATCCCGCCCGAGACGTCGGCTTCCACTGCGACAGCAAAGCCGTTGAGACCGTTGAGACCAAAGCTTCTGATAACGGAATACATGGCGCTCCTTTTGCCCGGAGGGCGGTCAAGAGAGAGAATGGTTAAGAAATGGTAAAGAATGGTATTAAACGTCAAACTTCGACAGCAAAGGTTCTTAAAATAAATTATAGTAAAGGGCGTGAACGTTGTCAATGCGGCAAAAAAAGAGGAGGTTTTTTATGAATACGCGAGAGTATTGCTGCTACACCCGCCCTTATTCGGAAATCGAAGGCTTACAGCTGGCACACACGTTGCTTTACAGTGCCAGTGCACAGCCGGAGGGCATTGTACTGGAGCTGCGTGTCCAGCAGGGCGGCGGGAACTACACCAGCCGGGTGGTCTGCCCGGACGGCAGTTTTGCCCGCGTGATGCGGCTGATGCGGTACTTATGCGAGAACGGGATCGGCCCCGGGCAGTGGCTGGATGTATTGGATGACCTGCACCAGCCCTACCGCCCGCTGGCAGCGGTGGAGGACGAGCCCGGGGAAGAGAATTCCCGGGAATTTGTACCATTTGCCGGTTTTAATACGGAAAACTTGTTGCATAATACAGAATTGACACAAAGCGTGTAAAAGCTTATATTATAATTAGGCTGATAAAACTACCATTTTCCCGGGAAAAAACAATAAAGGTAAGGTGTGCAACATGTATCAGGAAGAGTATAAGCGCTGGCTGGCAGCGGACCTTGAGGACGCTGACCTGAAGCCCGAGCTGACAAAGATTGAGGGAAACGACGATGAGATCAAAGACCGCTTTGCGGTTGCACTGAAATTTGGCACCGCCGGTCTGCGCGGCGTTCTGGGCGCCGGCACCAACCGGATGAACATTTATGTGGTCCGTCAGGCCACGCAGGGCCTGGCAAACTGGGTCAAGACCCAGGGCGGCACCCAGACGGTGGCCATCAGCTATGACAGCCGCCTTAAGAGTGATATCTTTGCCAAGACCGCTGCCGGTGTTCTGGCAGCCAACGGCATCAAGGTGCGCATTTATGATGCTCTGATGCCGGTTCCGGCCCTGAGCTTTGCCACCCGTTACTACAACTGCAACGCGGGCATCATGGTCACGGCTTCCCACAACCCGGCCAAGTACAACGGCTACAAGGCCTACGGCCCGGATGGCTGCCAGATGACCGATGACGCCGCCGCCATCGTGTACGATGAGATCCAGAAGACCGATGTGCTGACCGGTGCAAAGTACATCTCGTTTGCACAGGGCGTGGAGGATGGCCTCATCCGCTTTGTGGGCGATGACTGCAAGGATGCCCTGTACGCTGCCATTGAGGCACGCCAGGTCCGCCCGGGCCTGTGCAAGACCGCCGGCCTCAAGCTGGTCTACAGCCCGCTGAACGGCTCTGGTCTCGTCCCGGTCACCCACGTGCTGAACGACATGGGCATCACCGACATCACCATCGTGCCCGAGCAGGAGTACCCCAACGGCTACTTCACCACCTGCTCCTACCCCAATCCCGAGATCTTCGAGGCCCTGAAGCTGGGCCTGAACCTGGCTACCGAGACCGGCGCCGACCTGATGCTGGCTACCGATCCCGATGCGGACCGCGTGGGCATTGCCATGAAGTGCCCGGATGGCAGCTATGAGCTGGTGTCCGGCAACGAGATGGGTGCCCTGCTGCTGGATTACATCTGCGCCGGCCGCATTGAGAAAGGCACCATGCCCAAGAACCCCGTGGCCGTCAAGTCCATCGTTTCCACCCCGCTGGCCGATGCCATCGCCGCCCACTACGGCGTCGAGATGCGCAACGTGCTGACCGGCTTCAAGTGGATCGGCGACCAGATCGCCAATCTGGAGGCTGCCGGGGAAGTCGATCGCTTCATCTTCGGCTTTGAGGAGAGCTACGGTTACCTGGCTGGCCCCTATGTCCGGGATAAGGACGCCATCATCGGTTCCATGCTCATCTGCGAGATGGCCGCTTACTACCGCAGCATCGGTTCTTCCATCAAGCAGCGTCTGGAGGAGATCTACAAGGAGTATGGCCGCTACCTGAACAAGGTGGACAGCTTTGAGGGCCCCGCCCTGACCGACCTAGAAAAGATGG